>Ga0209526_10001576_pt1 | contig 15369 bp, 14 predicted proteins | sample JacPinW_OM2H0_M1_FD_188566 | JGI IMG/M metagenome (GOLD analysis project Ga0209526, IMG submission 188566) | Forest soil microbial communities from Algoma, Ontario, Canada - Jack Pine, Ontario site 1_JW_OM2H0_M1 (SPAdes) (version 2) | ecosystem: Environmental > Terrestrial > Soil > Boreal... | reverse complement strand
TTCATAAATCGCGCGTTGGATCGGACTTCCAGACTTTGAACGAGGCACGCATCCTAATGATCTCGCAAGGGCTAGCTCAAGAGAGAAACATCGAAGCTTGCAAAAACCTACGATCAGTGGCCGTCAGAATTAATCGCGGCGACGAGTTCTGCCATTCCCTCCGCGCGCCGACCTTTCGCCGCTGGAAACCGAGCCACTCGTTCGTCTTTGCTGGTAGCGCTGTTGGGCACTGGCATTCTGTGCACCACGCTGGCGCCCAGACGCTTCACGATTCAGACTATTGGCCAGATCGTCGGAAGATTGTTTGGCCTTATCCGCGCTTCCTGTCTTTTCCGCCTGACCTCGTGCGTTCCCGGGCGAAGGTCTACTCCGGGCGTTTCCCGGTGTAGAGGCGCCATTTGCATTTCGGCGATTGGTTGGTTGGCCGGGCGTAGACGCCCCGTTTACGTCCCGGCTCTGGCGATTGGTCTGCTGCGGCGTAGACGCGCCATTCGCTCCTCGACCTTGACGATCGGTTTGCTGGTTTTGACTGGAGAGATTGTTTTGCGCCGACTGGTTCCCACTGGGTGGAGTAACCGGATTCCACTGGCCGTTATCCCACTTGGACCAGTCGCCGCTATCGTCACGTTTATAGACGTTTCCATCATGTCCGGCATAAAGGTTGTCTTGTCCTTTCACCAGACCGGTGCTGCCGTAGTTCGTCACGACGTGACCCGCTTGGATCGTTTGGTCGCCACGCGTAATGGTGGAAGTTCCCCATTGTGCGTAGTAGCCGTGCCCTTGCTGAGTAGTCCATGAGGTGTCGGTGGTAGGATTGTAGCCCCATGCGCTCGTTCTTCCGCCATAAGGATATTGTTGCGTATAGGCCCGACCGTACGCGCCGGTCGACGGATTATACCAAGCCGCACGCCCTGCCGCGCTGTATGGCCCGTATGCGTAGCCGCCCACGGCGTAGGTGCCGGCATTCGGGTAGTAGACTGCCGACACCCCGTATGTCGCGTAATAAGGGCGGTAAATCGGCACCGGCCCCGGGTATATATATGGCGGATAATAGTAACCGGTCCCCCAGACCAGCGCCGCTCCGGTAGCAACTCCAGCGATATAGGCGCCGGAATAGCCGGCAGTATAACTGCAGACGACCTCATCCTGATTTGATTTCTCTACTTTCACGTAAGTCACGTGATACACCGGGCTACTTGGCGGAATCGAATAAATCGGCTCCGGCACGTCGGTCACGATCTTCCACGGACCCTTGGGTGAACTCGAGACAAACCAGACCGCGCTCAAGCAAAGATAATAGTGATCAGCCAACCGGATTACGTCGGCATTGGCATTGCTTGCATAACTTAAATCGGTACCTGCAATCGGAACGAATTCAGGTTCGCCGGTGTACTCTACTTTTGCCTTACTCTCTGCTTCAGTCCGCTTGACCACAGCAACCGTGGGAACTTGGGCAAGAAGCACCGCATCTTTTGATTCGTCCGTACCAGGAACCGACGCCAAGACTTCGGACATTTCGCTGCCGGGCGGTATCTTCGAAAAATCCTGAGGTAAATCATTGCCGGCATACGTCCAGGGACCTTCCAACTTCGCGGCGCGAAACCAACGTCCAGTAACCAGATAGTAGAACTGTCCATCGGCCAGATTCTTAAATACCCAACTATCGCTGTTCGTCGCATAGCTAAGCTGCGTTCCTTTGATGCTCTGGTATGCGGGCTCACCGGCGAAGGCAATCAACTCGGCTGGTTGGTCGGTGAAAAAGACTTTGGGCACTTTGGAGGTTTTGGTCGTCTTGGAGGTAGCTGCCTTCTGCACGTGTTCCCAACCGTTGGCGGCAGAAAGTTTGGAAAATTCAGCAGGAAGCTTCCCGACCCCGCTCCAGGTTCCATCGAGCGATTTCGCGCTGAGCCAGGTTTGATCGGCCAATAGATAATATTGAGATTCCGACGGCTCGAAAAAAAGATCCCAACCAGTGTTCAAAACAAACTGGAGTTTCAAACCCTTAATTGGAGCCAGAACCGGTTTACCCTCCACCGATAACAGGATAGCAGGTTGCGTAGTCACAAATATCGCCGGGGGTTCCGTTTTGACTGGCACCGGTTTCACATTTTCCTGCCCGGATTGCAGGCTAGCGACTAACCGATCAAGTGAGACGGTCAGCGGCTTTCCTGGAAAATTCGATTTGAGCAGCGTTTCCATTTTGGCCGCTTCTTCGTCCGACAAAGAAGGAAAACGAACAGCGACGATCTCAATATTATGGATCAGGACAGTGCGTTTCTCGAGATCGGCGACCGTATCGCCTTTCAATTCCTCTATCCCGACCGCCGGTTTTCCACCTTTGGGAGTAAGGGTGAAGGCGACACGTGCTCGTAATTCTCGGAGATTTTTCCATTCATCAACCTGCGGTTGGTAATAGACAAAACGAACGCCGTTTCGATCAACCTCTCGAGGCCAACCAGGATCGAGCGACTTTGATTCGGATTCCGGATAGGTAGATTTTTTCGCGGAATCTAGACATAGCGATGTTTTGGGCCAAAGCGGCAATAAAAGACCGGTTAACAAGAGAGTGTGAGCGAAAGACACTTTCATAAACAGGAGGGATGAACAGACCGAGCAGGAACACCTGGACAGAAACCGGTATATCAGAACCAGGAGCCTAAGCCTAGAGATAACCACCAGTGCCAATTCAGTTGGAGGACGAAATCTTTTCGTCCGCTCATCTATGGGACAAATCGATTACCACTCAACTGATAATCAGGTCTCGTCATCGTGAGACTAGCCAGACCCATTGGTTCGGTCATCTGACCGTATGAATAATCTGGTAAAACCGGCGCCGAGCGGATTACGTTAGTCGCGCGAGTCACGAGTCTGCACTCGATGGACTATTTCTTCCACAGCTATCCAAAGGAATTGGCGAATCAGATCGTTACTCGATGGGGACCTCCCTCGGATGTATTAGATAAGCTTCCGCCGGAAGAAGCGCTCGCTTTCTTTTTGAGTGAAGCCTACCAGGCAAGTCTCCTTCGAGAAGAAGACCGTTCGGTCATCTGTCGCCTCATTCTCATCGATCCGATCGAACTTCGTGACGAAGTTGGGCCGCCGAACGGATTACATGTGTTAAAATTCCGCGAAGAGCGGTTGATGCATGAGGAGGAGATCAGGCGCTTAAGCCCGACCGCAACTTTTTATCGATCGTTGATCGGGGTGCGTTGGGACCCTGATAGAGGTTTTCTACTTTGGGGAGTTGTCAATTCCGGTTCGCGCTGGATCAACACGACCGATGGCGGCCGCTTGCGCAGTCCGACCGTTCCGAATCGTTTGATCGTTCACATTCGCGGACCGGGTAGTTTGATTGCTCTAAAAGGTGAAAATCGCGTCGCCACTCTGGTCAATGGCAAACTCCAGGGTCACGGCTTCAATATCTACGAAGCAAGTTGGCTGGCGAGCCTTCAGGACAGATTTGCGAAGTGGGTGCTTCACGAATGTTTCAAAGGCGGCCATCACTCGGGGGCAACGGTGGAACTAGATTTCACCCGAATGCTTGCCCAAAATGTAACGAGGCGGCTGATTAGCCAGGTCAGACGTGCACGACACGGCGGCATGCTGATCATCGTAGCGAGCCCGAACTGGTATAGGCTAGTCCGTTCCGACGGCCCGATTTGCCCGAAGTACTGGATTGAAGACACCAAGGCGAGATCGCGTTATCGTGAACTGATTTTTGCCGCGGTCCGAGCACTCTCCGAAGTAGGGGCTCAGCACGGGTTTCAGAAGGTCGGCTGGAAACAGTATCAGGAAATCCGGGATGATCGCCTGGCCGAACTCGATGAGTCGATTTTTGAATGCGCCCATCTCCTGGCGGATCTCATGGCGGTGGATGGTGCGCTCGTCCTGACGGCGGCCCGAGATATCATCGGCTTCGGCGCGGAAATACATGTACGGACGCAGGAAAACGAAATGGTTTACCGGGCGCTCGATATCGAAGCCCAGCAGGCCATACCGGAACGTGCGGACAATGCAGGAACTCGACATCGTGCCGCGTATCGGCTCGCTCGGGACTATCCCGAGTGCATGATCACGGTGGTATCCCAAGATGGCAGCGTTCGGTACGTGGGAAATACGAACGGAAAAGTTACTTATTGGGACATCCTCTCAATCTAATAATTCAGTTAGCCTTAACGGCAGGGACGAGATCCCCGACTACGCGCAAAACGTTCGAACCGACCTCCATCCTCGAATCTCGATCCATAATCTCACTCATGATTTTCCTATCGCGAAAGCGTCAGCGATGCGGACTTCAATCAATGAACGGCGCGACGTTAGTTGTCGTTCTCCTCTTGTCTGGTTGCGCTTCCCAGCCGCAATCGATTACCGGTGAAACACCGACCCCCACTCTGCGGCGAGAACTTCATCGTCTGGAGAATAGTGAGGAAGACGGTCAGCAATTAGCTGACTACCTTCGGATCGCCCAAATCACGTCACAACGACTGGACCAAACAGAGCCAGCGCCGGATCAATCAGGCATTGATTCACCGATTACGATATACGATCGCGCAGTGACCGATTTCGTTGTCAGTTGGTCAGATCAAGGCCGGCCGCAGGTAATCCAGGACACCAAAACTGGTCGGAACACGCGTCTCTTGATTTCGCACTCTTCGGATACGACCTGGTCACCGACTTACTTCGCAAGTTTCGAAAATACTCAACGGGTTGATCGCCGCCGGTTTTGGAAATCTACCGATCGATCCGGATTAGGCGGAACTCTTATCGGTATTCATCCGACCGTAATCGCGGGAGGAGCAGCTCAGCGGCTGGAGCCTCCTAAGGGATTTCGGATTGCCGTCACCGCCCTGCTCCGTTTCAGCGACCACCCGACGCCGAATCAAACCGAAGTTCAGTTGGACTTGGTATGCCCGCGCATCCAGGACTCGGTCCGACTGGGGAAGCGTCGATACTCGTTGGCCGCCGACTTCACCGCACCAGCAGCTGCTTACGCAAAGATCAACGAATTCTGGGTTGGCTTCCTGAACATGGTCCGAGGCGAGAGAACAGAATCCAAGTCGGGCCTTTACCTCTTGGAGCCATATGATCCGAATCGCGTTCCCATAGTATTTGTTCACGGGCTGCTCTCATCGGGGTTTACCTGGCTAAACGTGACCAACGCCGTTCGAGCGGGATCCGGAGGTTCGGAAACTGTATCAGATTTGGGTCTTCTTTTATCCGACCGGAAATCCCATTCTCTATTCCGCATTGCGCTTGCGTGAAGATCTCGCTCTGGCTCAGCAAAAATATGACCTGAAAAACGGCATCGTTCTAGTCGGGCATAGCATGGGCGGCATTCTTTGCCGCCTCCAAGCAACTGATGTCGGTCCGGCAGATTGGACTGCGGTATTCCATGCGCGTGCAACCGAGCTTCTTCCGCTGGTCAAATCAAAACCGCTGCTGCGAGACGCATTACTCTTCCGAGCAAATCCTCTCGTGAAACGAATCATCTTCATTTCAACTCCCCATCGCGGAAGTGCCATTGCCTCCGGAGGGATCGGCGCCCTCCGGCAATCGTCTGATCCGATTACCGGCGATTATCACTAGCAGTGTACCTAAGCAAATAGCGCGGCTGGCCAACCCAAAAGGGATGAGGATCCCAACCAGCATCGACGGGCTGTCTCCCAAATCACCATTATTTAAGGTCTACGACCGGCTCACCATTCGTTCGCCGCACCACTCTATAATCGGCGATCGAGGAAGAGGTGACACCCCCAATAGTTCGGATGGCGTTGTACCATATTGGAGTTCACATCTCGATACGGCGACGTCCGAATTGATCGTCCCGACCGGGCATGGCGCAATGAATAGCCCGCTCGCGATAGCAGAGATCCAGCGAATTCTGCGTTTAAACGCTGGAGCAGCCCGCCCTAGCTCTAAGAGGGGACACGGCCTGCCAATCCGGCAGGCTGCTAACCCATCTTCTTTCGAAGGTCTACCAGTAACCGATCGGTAGCGTTGATGCGAATGAATCCGATACGCGGAAATTCGAGATCTATAATGACGTAGATTGTCACGGTGATCACAGCCGCGAACACAATAATGTGCAACCAACTGCGCCTCTTCGCTTCAGCCATCCCGTACCCGGCGATCAATGAGCTAACCAGTGCAAGCCCGACCAGGACGGCATAGATCGCAAAAGGTGGGTGGGTGTTGACCGCTACGATCCGGTTCGTCGAATTTGCGGTCCATTCGTTAATCGCCGGAAGGAGAACGTACGCGGCGATCGGTTGGGTGTTCGGATTTCTGCATGCGGCAATGGCCTGGTTTTGAATATCGGCCTTTAACGCCGAAGATCGCGCGAATGCCTGCTTGGCCGCACGAACATCGGGGAGGGCCCTAATTGCTTGCAGTTCGGCGTCGAGGTAGCGGCGAAAACTATCCTTGAGTTTGGTCTGAAGCGGTTCCGGGAACAGATCGAGGACATAATAGGCTTTGCTGAGGGTATTGACCTCCTGGACAATCAGCTGTTTCCGGGAATCAAATCGCGATGCGGCTCCGGAAAAGGTGAAGGCAAGAAGGAGCCCGAGCAGACTAAATACGACTCCGACGACCGCACCAAGACCAGCCTTTGCACCCTCAGGATCCTCTGCCATTTGCCGGACCGCAATCCAACGCCCGGCCTCCAGCAGCAGCAACATCGCGGCAAATAATCCAACGGCAAAGAAGATCGAAAGCAATGTGTAACCCATATGATTTTCCACATCCGCCTGCCGGCCCCAGAAGACAGAAAAGGGAACCGGGGATTATTGACACATTCAAGGTCGGTCGGTCCAGGACTCATTCGACCGAGCAGCTCGTCGGACTTTGGAACAGGCTTAGTTCCAGTATGATGGTTCAAACGGGTACGGAAAGTCCGGAGAACACAGGCGGTCCTGCATTGTTGGTGTCGTCTTAGGTAGCGGTCCGGCGGCCGCCCATGCGCGTGGCGTCCGGACTCAAGCGGCGCATGATCTCGGTTAGTGGCGTGGCGACCGCGCCGGTAGGGCGGGTCTCTCCGAGACCGCAGAACCGAGGACGTAACTGCACCCTGTTAGGCCGAGAACCGTTGCGAGAGGCAAAAGCATTCGGCCTAACGGGGCGATGGGTTGCCGGTGATCCTGCGGTCTCGGAGAGACCCGCCCTACCTCCGCGGTCGCCAGACCGTTACCTTAAGTTGACGCCCGTGGGCAACTGTCGGAGCGCTACCGAAATCAACGACGAATCAAAAGAATCGGCCCGCAAAATCTGCGGGCCGATCATCTATCCCCACAACAACTGCGCGAAAGCTGATTCGTAATTAGGTTTCCTTTTCAAAGACAGATGCCATCGTCCGTAGGATCATCGCTCCGGAAGTTGCGCCGGCATCCAGTACACCGCGGGAGCGCTCGCCTAAGCGGCTGGCCCGACCGATTTTCGCGACCAGGTCGCGCGTAGATTCTTTTCCGTTTTCCGCGGCATCAGCCATTTGCGCAAGCGCATCGTGGAACGACGCTCCTTTAATCGCAGCTGATTCGTAGGCCGCAACTGCCGGTACTAAAACATCCATGATCGTCTTATCACCAACCGTCGCCCCGCCCAATTCTGCCAGCCCAGTGCGAGCGGCACACAGCATTTCGCCGAATGTTTTTTCGTCGATCTGTGCCTTGTCTTTTGCCTGGAGGCCCATTTGTAGAAAAAATGTGCCATAAAGAGGACCCATTGAGCCGCCGATCTCAGTCAGCAATGTCTGGCCAATCAGTGTCAGCCCTTCACTCACAGGGACCTCCCGTTCACCCAGCCTCGTTTTAACCAGCCCAAAGCCCTTTGCCATATTGATGCCATGGTCCCCGTCACCAATTTTACCGTCGATCTCGCTGAGGTAGACCTTGTTCTCCTCGATCACCTGGACGAGCGCCAGAACCAATTTTCTACCTGCCGAACTCGGATAATTGGCCATCTCCTTTTTGCTATCTGCTATTGGCTATTTGCTATTGGCTATTTGCTATTCAATTCGCAGCGCTAGCAGCGAACTGAGTGAGTCCCATACTGTCGGCCTCCAGGTCGATCAATGGCCGGAGTTCGTCATCGACCTTCATTACCGTAAACGTAATTCCCATCATCTCGAGAGAGGTAAAGTAATTTCCTACATAGGCGCGATGGACCTTCAGTTTCGCTTCACCGAGTAGATCATACATTTTATTGAAGGCGATATAGAGTTCCATCACTGGCGTGGCCCCCAGTCCCGAAACGAGCGCTACTACTTCGTCACCCGATTGGAATGGCAGATCCGGTAAGATATGATCGAGAGCGAGTGAGGTAATCTCGTCGGCCGATTTGAGATCACTCACCTCCACCCCAGGTTCACCGTGATGCCCAATACCGAATTCCATTTTGCCTGGTTCGATAAAAAAGTTCGGCTTACCTACGGCCGGGATCGTACAAGGAGTCAAGCCGACCCCAATACTTCGAGTATTATCAATCGCTCTTTGGGCAATGGCGATCACCTCATCTAATGACCCGCCGAGCGCCGCCTTGGCACCGCCGACTTTCCACATCAAGACCTCTCCCGCGACTCCGCGACGCTTAGCGGCCTCCTGCTTTGGTGCAGACGGGACATCGTCGTTAGCAACCACCGTCTTCACCTCGATGCCTTGAGCAGCCGCCAACTGCTTGGCCATCTTCACATTCATATTGTCGCCGGCGTAGTTCCCATATAGGCAAGCGACTCCGGCTCCACCATTCGCCGCTTTGAATGCGTCAAGAAATGCTTGAGCAGACGGAGAGCTGAAGATCTCGCCAACCGCGACAGCATCACAAAGATTTTTACCAATATATCCAATGAAAGCGGGTTTGTGCCCGGACCCACCTCCAGTTACGACACCGACCTTGCCTTTGACTGGTGCTCTGACATATTTCAGCACTCGAGGATTCTCCGGCACCGCCGATACTAGATCCGGACGAGATTTCACAAATCCGCGTAGCATCTCTTCGACCACAAGATTTGGGTCATTGATGATTCGTTGCATCACTTTTTCGGTTATCTCTGTTTGAACCGTTCTTCGATTTCTTTTATCCGTGCGACTTTCGGAATCGAGCGACCGCCCTGAAACTCGGAAGCCAACCAGATATCGACAAGCAATTTTGCGGACTCAGCGGCGATGACCCGCCCTCCCATGGTCATAATTTGGCAATCGTTGCTCATGCGGGAGCGTTCCGCGGAATACGCGTCATGGCAGACTGCAGCGCGGATTCCTGGGACTTTATTCGCAGTGATCGCAACTCCAATTCCCGTCCCGCACATTAGAATACCGCGATCGTGTTTTCCGGCGGTGATTGCCTCGGCCACCAGTAGAGCCACGTCCGGGTAAAGAGTCTTAGAGGATGGGTCATCGATTCCGTAGTCCTCGACTGCAATCCCCTGCGACTTCAGATGGTCCACAATTGCCACTTTCAGCTCATATGCTGCGTCGTCTGCGCCGACCGCGATTGGTTTTATCGACATTTCCATGAACGCTTCATTCGCCTTGATTCCATCCCAACGCCCGTAGCCGCCGACCGCGAGTCAGGACTGACCTGACTCGCACTAAAGTCCGGGCAATTTGACTACGGTACCAAAAGAATCTTGAGCGAGTTCTCACCCTTCTTCATCATTTCCAGACCCTTCGTATAGTCTTCGAGGGGGAGTTGATGGGTTACCACACCGCGAGTGGGTAAGCGACCGTCGCCAATCGCGTCGATCACGAATGGGTAGCAGTAAGGACCCAGATGCACACCCAATACATCCAGCTGCTTGCGATCTGAAATAATACTCCAGTCGACGGTTACATCATGAGAGAAAACACTGAACTCCACGAACCGGCCGAGTTTCCGAATCATCTGCAATCCTTGAACAACCGCGTTCGGGTGACCGGTAGCTTCAATATAAATGTCACAGCCGTATCCGCCGGTCATCTCCTTCACGATTTTAACCACATCATCTTCCAACGGATTGAAGACCAGATCCGCACCAAACTCCTTCGCCAGCTTCAGCCGTTCAGGTTTGACATCCAGCACCACAAGTTTTTTCGGATTACGCAGTCGCGCGGCTCCGACCATTCCGAGACCAAGCGTACCCGCGCCGGCCAGCACGACGAAATCGTCCCAGCCGATCTGCGCTCGTTTAATGCACCAGGCCGAGCAAGCGTACGGCTCAACCAGTATAGCTTTTTCGATCGGCAGATCCTCCGGTACGTGGTGGTTAATCCCTTCTTTGGGATACCGCATATACTCGGCAAAACCGCCGTTTACGTTGTTTTGAAATCCATAAACATCGTGTTTCTCACACATCCAGTATTCGCCCCGCTTACAGAATCGACACTCCCAACAGGGAACGATCTGTTCCGAGATAAGGCGGTCGCCAATCTTCACGTCTCCTCGCTTGGCCACATTCTCCCCCAGCTCAACCACGTGACCGAGAAACTCGTGGCCAGGAATCATTGGCGCTTTGATATAAGGCGGTTGACCGTTGCCGCCCCAGAACGACTCTGCGCCCACATACGATTTAATATCACCAGCGCAGATGCCGCAGGCCTCAACTTTGATAATAATATCATCAGCACCGGCACGCGGGACCGGTACTTCTTCCATCCGGTAATCACCAGGCGCGTAGGCTACTACTGCCCGCATGGTTTTAGGTAGATCTTCTTTTAACGTACTCGCGCGCGAGGCGGGTACCGAGACTTCAAGTGTTTGGGGGTTCATAATCGCTTACCAATTTTTTTGTTTCTAGAAACATTTCACTGTTAATATCGCTGGCAACATCTTTTCGGGAAATCCACTTATCGGAGGTGGGCCACATCCCTATTTTCCCAACGATCTGAATCTTGCTCATTTTCGCTGTCAGATAATCGCGCCCCCATAGTCACATCAAAGAGGTTCAAATCTTCGTCATTAAAGCTGAGGTAAACCTGCTGGCCCGGTTGATAGCGCCTCGTTACCGGAATACTCGACATCAGAAGAATCTCTCCATATCTCACTCCGACTCGAGTCTCATCGCCCAGGTTCTCGACTACGGTGATCTTGCCGACGAAGCTGCCTTCCACCGGAGTCGCACTGATCCGAATCCCCCAAGGCCGAATGCCAAGTTTCACTTCTTTTCGCGAGCTCAAGCGATTCTCCAGGAATGTATTAAGGGGGAGGGAAAATTGCGTATCCGGAATGATCAGCCGACCAGAGTCGACCATCGCTCGAAAGATATTCATCGGAGGTTCCCCGAGAAACCCGGCAACGAACTCGTTGGCGGGATGGTTGAACACTTCGAGCGGCGTATCAAATTGCTGGAGCTTACCTTCGTTCATCACGGCGACTCGATCCGCCAACGCCATGGCCTCCAACTGATCGTGAGTAACGATAATGGTGGTGAACCGCTGTTCGGCGTGTAAACGCTTGATCTCGGTTCGCAACTCCACTCTAAGTCGCGCGTCAAGATGGCTGAGCGGTTCATCGAGCAAGAGGACAGCCGGCCGACGCACCATTGCCCGTGCCATGTTGACACGCTGCTTTTGCCCACTGCTGAGAACGGCCGGCTTAAGGTCGAGCAGCTCCTCGATGCGAAGGGTCCGGGCGATTTCCTTCACCCTTTTTGCAATCTCCTTACCGTTCACCCCGTGGGCCTTAAGGTTAAACGCCAGATTATCGCGCACCTTAAGAGGCGGATAGAGAGCATAATTTTCAAACGCCAATCCAACACCGCGATCCTTTGGTTGTACATAATTGACTAATTTGCTGCCAACTCGGATCTCTCCCTCCGTGATCGATTCAAGGCCGGCAACCATCCGAAGCGTCGTCGATTTGCCGCAGCCAGAGGGGCCAAGCAAGGCCACGAATTCCCCGTCACTAATCGCGAGATCGAGCTGATCCACCGCGGGCGGCTGCGCCGGCGTGTAAACCTTCGTCAGCTTCTTTAACACGAGTTCAGCCATGGGAATACTCCTCCTCGGTCTGAGACGAACGAGCTAGGTATCGAGCATTATCTCGATCAAAAAAAATCAGCGAGCGCGTCGAGACACTGAAATTAATGCGTCGATCCACTTGGAATGTTCGATGGCCGTCAACCAGCGCTCGGACTCTTTGACCTCCTACCGAATCGATGGTTAGCACCGACTTGGTTCCGAGGGGCTCGAAACTATAGACGACGCCGTGGAAACCGGTTTTGCCGTTTGCCAGGATCTCGACATCCGCCGGCCGAAAGCCAACTTGGATAGTGTCGGTCGACAGACGGTCAAGCATACTGCCGATATCCTCTGAGACCGAGGCACTCCAGTTTTCACCAAGCATCTGAAAACGAACTGCCTCACGGTTCTTGCTCCGAATTTTCGCTTCGATGATGTTGATTTCGGGATCGCCAAAGAGCTGAGCCACTTCGACGGTTGCCGGCCGGAAGTAGACTTCTTCGGGAGCGCCAACTTGCAAAATTTGGCCGTGATTGATCACGGCGACCCGATCACCTAAACTCATCGCCTCCAGATAATCATGGGTAACATAGATCGTTGTTGTCCCAAGCTGTTCACGCATCTCCTTGAGCTCGGCGCGCATCGAATGCCTTAATTTAGCATCCAAGTGACTGAGCGGTTCGTCCATCAGAAATACGTCCGGCTGCCGCACCAGTGCCCGACCCAAGGCTGTCCTTTGTCTTTGCCCATTGCTCAATGCTTGGATCGGCCGATTAAGCAAATGATCGATCTTCAGCATTCGCGCAAAATGGCGGACCCGTCGCTCGATTTCCTCCGTTCGAAGACGATGCTTTGGGCTTTTTAACGGGAACGCCATGTTTTGATAAACGGTAAGCTGTGGATACAATGCGTAACTCTCAAAAACCATTGCCACGTTCCGATCCGCCGGTTCGAGCGAATCCACCACTCGGTTTCCGATTCGAACCGATCCTTGATTAGGCGTTACGATGCCCGCAATCAGGTTCAGGGTGGTTGTTTTGCCAGCTCCAGCCGGGCCGAAGACGGTCAAAAATTCCTGATCAGGAATGTCGAGCGAAACGTTTTCAACCCCTCGCCGTTTGCCGTAGAACTTCGTCAATCCAGTTATCTGAATACTCGCCATAGTAACTATTCAGCCTTTCACCGCTCCGAACGACAATCCGCGGACCAGATGTTTCTGGATCAATAGGGCCAGAACTACCTCCGGCAGAGCGGAGATTGCTGCTGCTGCTGCCACCTGACCATAATGTACCGTGTCTGAGGCGAGGTAACGAAGAGCGATGACCGTCGAGGTTTGGACGTTATTTGAAAGCAGTAACGGGAAGGTGAACGCATTCCAGGCGAAAATGAAGCAGAGCAATCCGGCGGCAACCAGTCCCGGTTTAACCAGTGGTAATAACACCTGAAGAAACACGCGCCACCAACTGTAGCCGTCCAGCTGGGCGGCAGCTTCGATATCGGGCGAGATATCTTCGAAAAATCCGCGCAAGATCCAGATTAGGAGAGGAAGGGTGATGAGTTGATAGACCCAAATCAAACCGAGGTAGGTATCGTATAGGCCGAGCCGTTGATAGATCAGATAGAGCGGCAGAATCACCAGGATTTCTGGAGCGAACCGAAAAGAAAGAATCGTGAAGGCGATATCCTCTTTCAGTTTGAATTGGAACCGAGCGAGAGCATAGGCAGCCGGAACGCCGACCACCAGAGAAACCAGCACCGCTGACACACTGACTATCAAATTGTTGAAAAAGAACCGCGTGTAATCCGAGCGAAGGACCGTGGCATAGTTCTCCAGCGTAGGGGTGAAGATAAACGTCGTAGTTAACATCTGGCTGTCCGGTTTGAGCGACATGATTACCATCCAGAGTAATGGGAAAAGCGCGAAGAGCGCGTAAGCCAAAAGCAAGAGCATCTGGATCGTCTTACCAACCACCGCTAGCGGTGAATGCGTGCGCTGTATCATAAAAGTGCGGATTCTCCGGGGTTCTCGATAATCTTCGGTAGCGGCGACTTGCCTGTCCGACATAGTCCGATGACCTGGCGACTGCGTTTTCCGGCGTGGCAAACGCATCGCGCTGGTGGCGCGATTTGGCCAATAATATCAGCGAGCTAGCCGGACAGTCGGAGCGACCGAGCTTGCGGCTACCCCGCATCGTGCCTCTGTAGGAAATCGATTTCATGGCTTAGGCAAACCCGGCGGCGCGGTGTTGGGCTCTTCTCCAAAATCCAATCAGAATAAAACTAACCAGATAAACCAATGCCCAGAGGAATAACATCATCGGAATCGCCTCGGCTAAACCGTAGAATGGAAATGCTCGATTGTAGGCTTGCAGCGAAAGAGTCATGGTCGAATCGCCCGGTCCACCTTCCGTCAGGGCAAAGATAATACTGAACTCCTGAAGCGATAACATGAGCCGAAACACCAAGGTGATCAGTAACACTGGGGCCAACATAGGAAGTGTCAGGTTCTTGAAAACGAACCAAGGTGACCCGCCGTCGATGAGGGCTGCCTCATAAGGAGATCTCGGCAGCGACCTAAGGCCGGCCAAAATGAGAATAATGACGAAAGGGGTATAAACCCAGGCATCTACCACCACGAGCGAAAACATGGCGGTATCGGGTGAAGCGCCCCATTTGAAATCACCCAAGCCCAGCATCTCCATTGGTTGTCGAAGAATTCCCACCGAAGGATTGGTCATCAGTTTCCAAATGAGGGTGCCGATTACCGGCGCAATCATCAGCGGAAAGATGAGTACGATGCGCAAAAATCTCGAAAGAAAGTTTTCCTCGTTCAGCAGAAGCGCCACGCCCATTCCCAGCAGCATTTCGACCGTCGTGCAGAAGAAGGCGTACTGAATGGTGATCCAGAGTGAGTGCCAGAAATCAGCATTCTGAAACATGGACACATAATTATCGAAACCGATCAGTGAGGAGTCGCTACTGTTGAGGCTATAGTCGGTAAACGAAAGATAGATCGCCGCAAAAAACGGAATGAAAATACCGATGGTCAGAACCATTGCCGGTGCCAGCACTAAATAAGGCCGAAACCTGCGTCTCCGCGCGTACGCCGCGGCTTCGGTTGACTGACTGCTGTCTGGCGGCGGCTGTCCGGTCGGACGATTTGGGGTGGAAGCAACGGTGGTACTCATCCGCAAAAGTTCATAACTCCGTTAATACACCAGTACGGTGAAAAGCGCTGGACCCCAACAAGAAGATCCAGCGCTAAAAAAGCTAAGACTACTGAGCAGCGGCTGACTTTTGTGGCTGATCCAGCTTCAATTTAGATGTCTTCGCCGTAATTCGTTTGGCCAGTTCTGTCATCGCTGATTTCGCGTCCGCGCCAGAGAGCACAATCTTCTGTAATGTGGCCGCCCATTCGGTGGTGGACTCAGAGAAGTAC
>Ga0209526_10001575_pt1 | contig 15372 bp, 14 predicted proteins | sample JacPinW_OM2H0_M1_FD_188566 | JGI IMG/M metagenome (GOLD analysis project Ga0209526, IMG submission 188566) | Forest soil microbial communities from Algoma, Ontario, Canada - Jack Pine, Ontario site 1_JW_OM2H0_M1 (SPAdes) (version 2) | ecosystem: Environmental > Terrestrial > Soil > Boreal... | reverse complement strand
GCATGCTCGCAGTTGCCGCTTTCGACGGTCGACGAACACCATTGCCGGTTTGGAGGCGAAACGGGTAGATTCCAATGAACGCATCCGCGTCGCGGATCAACCGCTCAAGGCGTGTGACGCTCGTTGCAATAGTCCCCGGGTCGACGGCGAATTGCGGGTTCGCGTCGGCTGACAAGATCTGAAAAAGCATTCGTTGATTTTGGGCCATTGATGGCGATGGCACAGAAACGATCGAAATGCGACACCCGAGCTGTCCTCACTCCCTTTCATATCATGTTCCTTGTCCCGGACCGCCCCCTTGCCCCGTCCCCGCGACCGACAGGGCGCGTTTCGTCTTTTAGGCGAGGAGCGCCGTCTCGATTTCCTCAATCCAGTCTGAATTTTTTCCCCGCCGGTTCCGGGCCTCGCGGATCAGTCGCAGATTGCGGGCAGTCGTTTCGCGCTCCCATCCTTCGCGAGCCGCGGCGAGAGCGTCGGCCAGTGCCTGACCCGCCGCGTCCTGGTCCTCGGCCAACACGGCCAGCTCCAGGCGGGTGGCATAATCCCAGTAATCCGGCTTTCCGGCAGCGATCCGCCGTTCGACGGTATAACGGACGACTGGAATAAGTTGCTCGCGCTGAGGGTCAGGCGGTTCCTTCAGCTCCATCAGCGTGACGGCGTTGACACCGGGATAGCCGTCCCGCCAGTCGGTCTCGAAGCCACGCCGATATGCTTCGATAGCTTTGTCGAGGAAGCCGCGTGCCCGGAAGCGGTCCCCGGCTTTCATCGCAGCCTCCCAACGATCTTTATAGACGCGCCCGAGAATCCCGTAGGTCTCACTGCTGGGCCCGCGCTTTTCCAACAGCTCGGTCAGGACACGCTCGGCATCCTCGCCTCGGCCGGCCCGGTTGAGCGCCAATGCCAGCTGCTCCTGCACCATAACGGTCGCGGCGAGCGGTGGCGGCATCAGGGCGACCAAATCGATCATTGCCTGCCACGCCTTCACCGCGCGGTACGAAAGGAACAGATCAATGACGACCCCCGATTCCTGGGTCGCAACGTCGCCCAGCTCGCGCTGGACGGCACGAACTGCATCGGCTCCCTCGCGCCGCGCGGCGGCCAAGTCTTGCTTGATGCGATTTGAATAGGCGACGCGTTCGCGAAAAACATCGGTTTTCAGCCGCTGAATATCCGGGAACCCCTCGACGAGTTGAAAGATCGGGCTGTCCGTGCTCGCGTTGCGCGCCTCGACAAGCCGATCCTTGATCGCAGCTTGTACTGCTGCAGAATTGGCCGGTCTCCCGTCTGGGCTCAACTGATAAGGGATCGCGCGAAGCGGCCCGACATCGAACGGCAGCTGCGTGCCGCCGGCGGCGAACAGAAGGATCGTGCTGCAGGGGCGCACGGCGTGACGCACACCGAGCTCGTAAAACACGTTCGCGTTTGCCGTGGTGAGATCGGCGATCGCGAATTCGCACAGAATGAGCCGTTCGAACATCGGCTTGTGAATAACGCCACCGGTCATTTCCTCATCGGCGCGCAGCGGTTCGAGGCCTGCCTCGCCAATCGCCGGCGAGATGAGTTCCTGATAAACCGCGTCAAAATCGATCTTTGCGCCGCCGGCAGCCGGCTTTTGGCCAAACGGCATCAGAACAAAACAGAGGGGGCGCTGGGTCAAGGGGGCCTCCAGTGCACGGGTTGGGGTTACCATCGCCGGCATTCCCCGCAAAGGGTTGTCTAGTCGCTCGGCCATCAGCTCAAATTTGTCGGTGCCGGCTGTCCGGTATGTTAGCGACAGACGAAGCGAAACGCGACGTCGCCGCCGCGCCGCAAACGCGCGGATCCCGTTGGCTTTCCAGAGCAGGCACTTCGCGAATAATTGCCGTGGTCCGCGGCTTTGACGCCGCATTACGCGGTCTCTAAACTCACGCGGCGCAGAAGCGATCGGCCAGGCCGACCCCGGCTGCACTTGGCAAGGAGCCTCAGGCAGTATGGACACCGGTAACATTCGTGCGACCGAAGATGAGGCCCTGCAGTTTCACGCCGGCGGGCGCCCCGGAAAACTCTCGATCGCACCACACAAGCCCTTGACGACGCAACGCGATCTGTCGCTCGCCTATTCGCCGGGTGTCGCCTTCCCCTGCCTGCGCATCCAAGCGGAGCCGGGTGCAGCGTTCGACTACACCTCGAAGGGCAATTTCGTCGCCGTGATCTCAAACGGCACCGCCGTGCTTGGCCTTGGCGATCTCGGCGCGCTCGCGGCGAAGCCGGTCATGGAAGGCAAGGCGGCGCTGTTCAAGCGTTTTGCCGACATCGATTCGATCGATCTCGAAATCGACACCCGCGACGTCGATGAATTCGTCAACTGCGTGCGCTTTCTGCATCCGGCCTTCGGCGGCATCAATCTCGAAGACATCAAAGCGCCCGAGTGCTTCATCATTGAAGAACGGCTGCGCGAGCTATTGGAAATTCCGGTGTTTCACGACGACCAGCACGGCACTGCGATAATCGCCACGGCCGGGCTGATCAACGCGCTCAATTTGACGGGCCGCACGCTCGACCGGACGAAGATGGTCGTCAACGGCGCCGGGGCCGCCTCGATCGCCTGCGTCGAGCTCTTGAAGACGATGGGTCTGCGGCCGCAGAACGTCGTTCTATGTGACACGCGAGGCGTCATCTACCGCGGCCGTTCCGACGGCATGAACCAATGGAAGTCGGCGCACGCCGTCGAGACCAAGGCGCGCAGCCTAGCCGAGGCGATCGAGGGAGCGGACGTGTTCTTCGGGCTGTCGGCCAAGGGGGCGGTGGATCGGGCGATGGTCCGTGCGATGGCCGACAAACCGATCATCTTCGCCATGGCTAATCCCGACCCCGAGATCACGCCCGAGGAAGTGCGTGCGGTGCGCTCGGACGCGATCATCGCCACCGGGCGGTCGGACTACCCGAACCAGGTCAACAACGTCCTGGGCTTCCCGTACATCTTCCGCGGCGCCCTCGATGTACGCGCTTCGGCGATCAACGATGCGATGAAGATCGCCGCGGCCGAAGCGCTGGCCGGGCTCGCCCGCGAGGACGTGCCGGACGAGGTCGCCGCCGCTTATTCCGGCGAGCGCCTGACTTACGGGCCGGACTACATCATCCCGGCGCCGTTCGACCCGCGGCTGATCTGGGCGGTGCCTTTGGCCGTGGCCAAGGCGGCGATGGATTCGGGCGTTGCGCGCAAGCCCATTCTCGACATGGATGTCTATAAGCGCTCACTTCGCGGGCGCCTCGATCCGACCGCCGCCGGGCTCGAACTGGTCTTCGAGCGGGTGCGCGCCGAGCCCAAGCGCGTCGTCTTTGCCGAGGGCGAAGAGGAAAAGACGATCCGCGCCGCGCTGCTCTTCGCCGGGAATGGGTATGGCACCCCGGTCCTGATCGGCCGCGAGGAGCGCATTCATGCGACGATGGCGGCGATGGGCCTGACCGCGCGCGACCTCCTTGAGATCCACAACGCCCGCCTCTCGCAGGACAACAAGCGCTATACCGACTTCCTCTACACAAGGCGGCAGCGCGACGGCATGCTCTATCGCGACTGCCAGCGGCAAGTGAACCTCGACCGCAACGTGTTCGCGGCCTGCATGGTGGCCTGCGGCGACGCAGATGCGATGGTCAGCGGAGTTACCCGCAATTCGTTCGATGTGCTCGACGAGGTGACCCGCGTGATCGAAGTGACCCCGGGCTCGGTCATGTTCGGGCTGACGATATTGCTCGGGCGCGAGCGCCCGCTCCTGCTCGCCGATACGCTGGTGCACGAGACGCCGAGCCCGGCGCAGCTTGCCGACATCGCGATGCAAGCGGCGGCGAAGGCGCGCGAGATCGGTCTCGTGCCGCGCGTCGCGCTGCTCTCCTACGCGAATTTCGGCAACCCGACGGGGCCCGATTGCGAGCGTGTGCGCCAGGCGGTCGGGCTGCTCGACCAACGCCGGCCCGATTTCGAGTACGATGGCGAGATGAGCCCGGACGTCGCGCTCGATGCCCGACTGATGCGCCAGCTCTACCCGTTCTGCCGGCTCGGTGGGGCCGCCAACATTCTGGTCATGCCGGGCCTCAACAGCGCCAACATCACGGCAAAGCTGTTGCCGCACCTCGGCGGCGGAACGGTTGTCGGGCCGTTGCTGATGGGCCTCGCGCGACCGGTTCAGATCGTCAATATCGGCGCCACCGTGTCGGATCTGGTCAACCTTGCTGCGCTCTCGGCGCACGACGCGATCCGCTGAGCAGCGGGCGGCCGTCACCTGACGGTCGAGGCGGGTGAGAAGTGATCGGACGCCGAGCCTCGAGCATCCCTCGCATCGCAGCCGCGGTGTGGGTGGTCGGTGCTCCCAGCCTGATCGTCCTCGCCGTGTTGGCCGGATGGGGCTTTCTGGCGACACCGGCGGCATTGATTGCCGGTGCCGTCATCCTGGTCGTGACCGCGCTGGTCATCGGCCGGGCGGTGAGCGATCTGGCCGTTCTGCGCGATTCCGTCGACACGCTCGGCGCCACCGATGAGGGTACCGAGGCGGTTTCGCGGCAAATTGCTCGCAAGCTCGCTCCCATGGCGCGCGAGCTTTGGCTCGCGATCGTCAGGCTTGGTCGGCTCTGGCACGAGCGCGTCCGGACGGCCGAAGGGCGAGTGGCGGCCGCAGAGGCCGTCATCGCTGCGGTTCCAGACCCGCTGATCCTGCTCGACGAGAGGCGGCGCGTCGTTCGCGCCAATGCCCAGGCGGCGGCATTTGTCGGTGCCGTGGAGGAGCCCCGCGACCTCGCCACGGCGCTACGCAATCCGGCGGTGCTGGGCGCCGCGGACGCGGTTCTGCGAGGCGAAACGGCACGGGTGGTGGACTTTACCATCACCGTTCCGGTCGAACGCCAGCTGCGAGCCCGAGTTGCCCGTATCGAGCGTCCCTCGCTCGACGGTGCGGTCGCGGTGCTGAGCTTGCACGACATCACCCAGCTGAAGCGGGCCGAGCAGATGCGGGCCGACTTCATTGCCAATGCGAGCCACGAGCTGCGGACACCGCTTGCGACATTGATCGGCTTTATCGAGACCTTGCGCGGCCCCGCGCGTGACGACGCGGAAGTCCGGGAGCGGTTTCTCGCGATCATGCATGGGCAGGCGTCTCGGATGACCCGGCTCGTCGAGGATCTGCTGTCGCTCTCGCGGATCGAGCTGAACGAGCATGTCATGCCGACGAACTGGCTGCCGCTGGGTCCACTGCTCCGCAGCGTCGCCGAGGCGCTGGAACTGCGCGCGGGCGAACGCGGCATGCGCATCCTGCTGGCCCTGCCGCCGGCTCTCCCCGATGTATTGGGGGACCGCGACGAACTCGCGCAGGTTTTTCAGAATCTCATAGACAATGCGCTAAAATACGGTCGTCCCGGGACCGAGATCACGGTCGGTGCGGAAACCGTGCTGCGGCGTTCTCGCCACGGTGATGTTGGCTCGATCCCATTTGTATCGGTAGCCGTGCGCGATCACGGCGAGGGCATCGCGCGCGAGCACCTGCCCCGGTTGACCGAACGGTTCTACCGGATCGACACCGCGCGCTCCCGCGAGTTGGGCGGCACCGGGCTCGGCTTGGCCATCGTCAAACATATCTTAAATCACCATCGCGGGTTTCTCGAGGTCGAAAGCACGCCCGGGACTGGCTCGGTTTTCACTGTTTTTCTGCGTCAGCACGGCGCAGGATCGTTCGAGCCATTCCCTGCGACTGTCATGGAAATGCAACAAAACCGTCACAGTAATTGATCAATCCATCGTTAAGAACTCCGTGACCTTCGGGTCGGCCTCCCTCTCTGACGATGGAGCAAACCGTGAGCGCTTACCGGATCGCATTCTTTGGGATGATTGGGGCTGCCGCAATCAGCTTTGGCGCGTTGGCGGCGATCGAAATCAGCGGCGCCGGTGCCACCTTCCCCTATCCTATCTACGCCAAGTGGGCGGAGGCCTATGCGGCCAAGACCGGAACAAAGATGAACTATCAGTCGATCGGTTCGGGTGGCGGCATCAAGCAGATCACCGAAAAGACCGTCGATTTCGGCGCGTCGGACATGCCGCTGAAACCCCCCGACCTTGAAAAGGCGGGCCTCACGCAGTTTCCGATGATCATGGGCGGGGTTGTGCCGGTGATAAATCTCACGGGCATTCAGCCTGGGCAGCTCAAGCTCGACGGCAAAGTCCTCGCGGATATCTATCTCGGCAAGGTCGCGAAGTGGAATGACCCGGCAATCGCCAGTCTCAACAGCGGGCTGAAGCTGCCCGACCAGGCAATAGCACCGGTCTACCGATCCGACGGGTCGGGCACGACGTTTATCTTCACGCACTACCTGTCCGAAGTGAGCCCTGAATGGAAGGACAAGATCGGCGAGAATACGTCTGTCCAATTTCCGACCGGGATCGGCGGCAAAGGGAACGAGGGCGTCTCGGCAATGGCGAGCCGTACCGGTGGTGCGATCGGCTATGTCGAATATGCCTATGCCAAGCAAAACAAGTTGACTTACGCGCTGCTGCGCAACAAGGACGGCCAATTCGTCACTCCGGAAAGCAAGACCTTCCAGTCCGCAGCGTCAAATGCCGACTGGGCCAAGGCGCAGGATTTCTATTTGCTGCTGACCAACCAGCCAGGGAAAGACAGTTGGCCGATTACCGGTGCGAGCTTCATCCTGATGCACAAGCAGCAGACCAAGCCCGACGTCGCGCGCGAGGCGTTGAATTTCTTCGACTGGGCCTATCACAACGGCGGTAAGACGGCAGAGGAGCTCGATTACGTGCCGATGCCGGACAGCGTCGTTAAATTGGTCGAGCAGAGCTGGCAGCAGATCAAGGGTACAGATGGGAAGCCGATGTGGACAGGACGCCCATCCTAACGAGGAAAAGTGCCCCTCCCGGGCTCTTCTCCGTGCAACACGCCCTCTAGGGCGGGCGCGTGCGCCGCTTGCTGAAGGCGAACCTTCGAGGAGCCACGGGACCCGCGCAGCGGGAGGGTGGGGGCGGCAGAGGCATAGAGCCGGGTCGTGACGGGTCAACGGGGATGAGACGTGCCTGCTGATATCGCGCTGCCGAGAGTGTCCGCCGCAAAATCGCGGCATGGGGCGATCGGTGACTTCGTATTCCGCAGCCTCACTTTTTTCTTTGCGCTCCTCGTCCTGCTGATCCTGGGCGGGGTCATCGTCGCACTAGTGGAGGGCGCGATCCCCGCATTGCGCACCTTTGGCGTCTCATTCCTCTTCACCGAGGTGTGGAACCCGGTGACCGAAAAGTTCGGGGCGCTGGCGCCTATCTATGGCACCCTCGTCACTTCGGCCGTCGCAATGGTGATCGGCATCCCGATTGCGTTCGGGATTGCGGTCTTTATCACCGAGATCTGCCCGATCTGGCTAAAACGGCCGCTCGCGACGATGATCGAGCTGTTGGCGGCGATCCCCAGCATCATTTACGGCATCTGGGGCCTTTTCGTATTCGCGCCATTCGTCCAGGAGTACATCGAGCCGGCAATCATCGGCTCGCTCGGACAGCTTCCGGGGATCGGCGCGTTGTTTGCGGGTCCGCCGCTGGGTATCGGCGTGCTGACTGCGGGCTTCATCCTTGCGATAATGGTGCTGCCGTTCATCTCGTCGATCATGCGCGACGTGTTTGAGACGGTGCCGGCAATCCTCAAGGAAAGCGCCTACGCCCTAGGTTCCACGAGGGCAGAGGTCGTCTGGCATGTGGTCCTGCCTTACACCCGTATCGGCGTCGTCGGGGGCGTCATGCTGGGCCTCGGTCGGGCGCTCGGCGAGACGATGGCGGTAACCTTTGTCATCGGCAACGCCCATCGCATCACCACCTCGATACTGCAGCCGGGAACCACGATCTCGGCGTCATTGGCAAATGAATTTACCGAGGCAGTGGGCGATTTGTACCTGTCCTCTCTCGTCGCCCTGGGTCTGATACTTTTCGTTATTACCTTTATCGTGCTGGCGATCGCCAAGGTCATGCTGCTGCAGCTGCAAAAGCAGGCGGGGGGTTGAGCACATGGACATTTACGCCCGACGCCGCATTGCCAACGGCATGGTCATGACCTTGTCGGTCGCGGCGACCGCCTTTGGCCTTTTGTGGCTCATCCTCGTCCTGTGGACCCTGCTCGAGAACGGGATCGCTTCGATCACCCCGGCGCTGTTCAGCCAGATGACCCCGCCGCCGGGCAGCGCGGGCGGGCTCTTGAACGCGATTTTCGGCAGTGTGGTGATGACCCTGATCGCGACCTTGATCGGGACGCCGACCGGCATCCTCGCCGGCACCTTTCTCGCCGAATACAGCCGGGGCAGCCGCTTCGGTGAAATCGTGCGCTTTATCAACGACACCCTGCTGAGCGCGCCGTCGATCATCGTCGGGCTTTTCGTCTATGAGATCATGGTCGTCAAAATGGGCCACTTCTCGGCCTGGGCCGGGGCCGTGGCGCTGGCGATCATCGTCGTCCCGGTCGTCGTGCGGACGACCGAGGACATGCTGCACCTGGTTCCGGACGCGTTGCGTGAGGCAGCGTCGGCACTGGGCTCGCCGAAGTGGAAAGTGATCGTAATGGTCTCTTACCGCGCGGCGATCCAGGGGATGGTGACCGGTGTCATGCTCGCCGTCGCACGCATCGCCGGAGAGACAGCGCCGCTCCTCTTCACTGCGCTCAACAACCAGTTCTGGAGCACGAACATGAACGGGCCGATGGCCAATCTGCCGGTCGTCATCTTTCAGTTCGCGATGAGCCCTTACGCCGATTGGCAGGTGCTCGCCTGGGGTGGCGCGTTGCTGATAACGATCACCGTCCTGCTCCTCAACATCGGCGCCCGGGCGCTCGCCTCATGGGGCACTTTCAAGCAATGAGCCTCACGACTGCACGGCAAGTCATGCCGCTCTCCCCACCCGATTCCCTCGCGGCGGATGCGGAGGCGCCGTCACGTCAAAAAGTCCTGATCCGCAACGTCGAATTTTACTACGGTGCCTTCAAAGCACTGAAGAATGTGACAATGCCGTTGCACGACAAGCGGGTTACCGCTTTCATCGGCCCCTCGGGCTGCGGAAAGTCCACGCTTCTTCGGGTTCTCAATCGAATTTACGAGCTCTACCCCGGGCAGCGAGCAGGCGGGGAAGTAATGATCGACGGCGAAAATGTGTTGTCGCCGCGGGTGGATCTCAACCTCCTGCGGGCGCGGATCGGCATGGTTTTTCAAAAGCCGACGCCCTTTCCGATGTCGATTTACGACAACATCGCTTTTGGCATCCGGCTCTACGAAAAACTCCCCCATCACGAGCTCGACGAGCGGGTCGAATCGGCACTGCGCCGCGCGGCGCTTTGGGACGAGGTCAAGGACAAGCTGCGACAGAGCGGGCTCGGGCTTTCGGGGGGACAGCAGCAACGACTGTGCATTGCGCGCGCAGTTGCGGTCCGGCCGGAGATCCTGCTGCTCGACGAGCCCGCCTCGGCGTTGGACCCTCTCTCCACCCAACGGATCGAGGAGCTGATTGCCGAGCTGAAAGCCGACTATTGTATTGCGATAGTCACTCACAACATGCAGCAGGCGGCACGCAGCTCGGATTATACTGCGTTCATGTATCTCGGAGAGCTGATCGAGTTTGACGAAACCGAACGCATCTTTACGCGACCGAAGCAGAAGCACACCGAAGATTACATCACCGGCCGGTTTGGATGAGCCGGATGAAGCGGAAGGGTTAGCCGATGGCCTCCGAGCACATCGCTAGAGCGTATGACGATGAGCTACGCAAGCTCAACAACACGATCGCCGAAATGGGCGGGCTTGCCGAAGGCCAGCTCGGCGCGGCTATCGAGGCGGTTGCCACGCGCGATACCGAGCTTGCCGCGCGCGTCGTCGAGGGTGATGTCCAGGTCGACCAGCTCGAGCGGGATGTGGACAATCTCGCTCTCCGGCTCCTGGCGCTGCGCCAGCCGGTGGCGCGCGATCTGCGCGAGATATTCGCCGCGCTGAAGATCGCAAGCGATCTGGAACGCATCGGCGATTACGCCGCGAATGTTGCGAAGCGTTCTATCGCGCTCAGCCAGACACCCCCGGTGCGGCCGGTCTACGCTCTGCCGCGCATGGCCCATTTCGCGCAGGTCATGATCAAGGATGTCCTCGATGCCTACGTCGAACGCGATGCCGACAAGGCGTATTCGGTGTGGATCCGCGACGCGGAGCTCGACGAGATGTATTCGAGCCTCTTCCGCGAGCTGCTGACTTACATGATGGAAGATCCACGCAGCATCAGCCCCTGCACTCATCTGCTCTTCATGGCCAAGAACATCGAGCGGATCGGCGATCACGCGACCAATATCGCAGAGGGCCTATACTATCTCGTCAACGGAACACCGCTCGAACAGGCCCGGCCGAAAGGCGACATATCGAGCCTCGAGCTCGTGAGCCCGACCGGTGCTCCGAAATGACAAAGCCGCTGGTCCTCATCGTTGAAGATGAAGCGCCGCTCGTTACCTTGCTGCGTTATAACCTCGAGAAGGAGGGATTCTCGGTTTGCGAGGCCGGCGATGGCGAGGAGGCGCTGGTGCAAATCGCCGAACGCAAGCCCGACCTCGTGCTGCTCGACTGGATGCTGCCGCTGGTCTCCGGGATCGAAGTCTGCCGCCGCATCCGGCGTTCTCGGGAGACCCGTTCGCTCCCGGTGATCATATTGACCGCGCGCGGCGAGGAGACCGACCGGGTGCGCGGTCTCGACAGCGGCGCCGACGACTATGTCGTCAAGCCGTTCAGCCCGAGCGAGCTCGTCGCGCGGCTGCGTGCGGTGATGCGGCGGGCCCAGCCCAGCACCGCGCAGGATGTAATGCAATTCGCCGATGTGGAAGTCGATACCGCCGCGCACCGGGTGTCGCGCGCCGGTAAGCCCGTCCACCTCGGCCCGACCGAATTTCGCCTGTTGCGTTATCTGATGCTGCATCCAGGGCGTGTCTTCTCGCGCGAGCAGCTATTGGATGCGGTCTGGGGGCACGATGTCTATGTCGAGGCGCGAACGGTCGATGTCCATATCCGCCGCCTGCGCAAAGCCCTCAACGTCAATGGGGCCGCCGACGTAGTGCGCACGGTTCGCTCGGCTGGATACGCGCTCGACCACTCTACATTTTAGGCGGCGATGTCCGGGGCGGCCAAGCCCCGCATCGGAGGGCCGGCACCGCCAGCATTCAATCCACCACAATCCGGATCAAACGGTCGGTGCCACGGCGTCTTGCCGTCTCGGCCAGTGCGGCACGAAATACCGCGGCAGTCGCTTCGTCGGGCGCGGCGATACAGACCTCGACGCCAGAGGCGCACGCGCGTACCGCCGCCGGACCCACACGGTCGATCGCGAAAATGGCGAGTGAAACCGGATCCGGTGACCTGATCAGTTTCCGGGGCGCGAAGCGATGCAGCAGAGGCATTTTCCGAAGACTGCTGAGACGCGGTCGGGCGCGCGAACGGCGCTTGCCCACAAAGCGGGCCAGGGTCGCTCCAAACACGTTCTGCCGGACGGGAGTGTGTGTAGGTTTCTTGGCCATCATGACGCGCTCCTCTCGCCTGATCGGAGATTATTACCACGCGCTGATGACGGTTTTACGAACGTAGTTCCACATGTGGGGCTCGAAAAACTGTAACATACAACTGCTAGAATGGCCCATGGGCCGATCAGAGTGGGTGATCACATGGCCGCGGATGCAACGATCTTTTTTGGCCTTTGGCTGCAGAAGCCGCTGCGAATAGCGGCGGCGAATCCGAGCGGGCCACGGCTCGCCGACGCGCTTGCGCGCTGCGCCGATCTCGAGCGGCCAGGGCCGGTGCTCGAACTCGGCGCGGGAACCGGCAGTTTGACCCGCGGCCTTATGCGGGCAGGCTGTCCACCCAACCGGATCGTTGCCCTCGAGGGCGAGCCACGCCTCGTCACGGTTCTTCGGCGTGACTTTCCGAGAATGACGGTAATCGAAGGCGACGCCACGCGAATCGGCGAATATCTCGCCGGTCGAGTCGAACGGCTCGCTGCCGTAATCTCGAGCCTCCCGATCAAGTGGTTTCCCTTGGAGGCGCAACGAGCCATCGTCAAACCTTGTCTCGACCTCTTGGGGCCCGGCGGGCGGTTCCTCCAGATAACCAACGCGTTTTCATCGCCTTTGCCGACCGACGCACTCGGGATTGCCGGCCGGGAGATTTCCCGCGTCTGGCTCAACCTGCTCCCGGCCCAGATCTGGTCCTATTCGCGACGCTCCGAAGCGAAAGCCCGTGGAGGGCCGAGGTGAGCCACATGGCGAGATTGCGCGAGTATCGCACCATCTGGATTTCCGATGTGCACCTCGGCACCCGCGGGTGCAAGGCCGATTTCCTCGTCGATTTCCTGCGCTACAACGATGCGGACACGATCTATCTGGTGGGCGACATCATCGATGGCTGGCGGCTCAAGCGATCATGGTATTGGCCGCAGGCCCACAACGACGTAGTCCAGAAGGTTCTGCGCAAGGTCCGCAAAGGTGCGCGCGTCATCTATGTCCCCGGCAATCATGACGAGTGGCTGCGCGATTACGCACTGCTGCAGTTCGGCGGCGTAGAAGTGGCGGATGAGGTGATCCACGTCACCGCGGACGGACGGCGCCTGCTGGTGATACATGGCGACGTGTTCGATGCCGTGGTCAAGCATGCCCGCTGGTTGGCAATGCTCGGCGACGGTGCATACACCGCCGCAATTTGGCTCAACCGCTACTTCAACAAGGTGCGGCGACGCCTCGGCTATCAGTATTGGTCACTATCGGCCTATCTGAAACAGCGGGTGAAAAACGCGATGCAATATATCGGCTCCTTCGCCGATGCCGTGGTGGACGAGGCGCTTCGGCGTGGAGTGGACGGTGTCGTTTGCGGCCACATCCATCACGCCGAGATGCGCGAAATAAACGGTATTCTGTACTGCAACGACGGCGATTGGGTAGAGAGCTGCACGGCTCTCGTCGAGCATTTCGATGGAAGATTGGAGCTGATCAACTGGATCGATCGATGGGCGCTCGATCCGCTGAGCGAAGGAGTGCCCGCCGCAGCAGAGGTCGAGGTGGACGACGAAGTTCCAGCGCTGCTCGGCATCGACTAGTGGGTCAAATACACCCAACTATGACTAAACGATGGGGATCAGGGATGTCGGATCCGCTGGTTAGCTTCGTGGTACCGGCGTACAACGAAGAAGCTCTCATTGCGTCATGTCTTGCGGCCATTCAGGCAGAGATCTGGCGAACTCGATGCGACGCAGAGATTATTGTAGTAAACAATAACAGCACCGATAACACGCAGCAGATCGCATCGTCGATTCCGGGGGTCATTATCGTAGATGAGCCCCAGAGAGGGCTCGTTCAGGCTCGCAGAGCCGGATGTCTGGCCGCAAGGGGTAAGTTGATCGCCAACATCGACGCCGATACCATACTACCCGAGGGCTGGTTGCGCACCGCGCTCCGGGAATTCGAGCGCACTCCCAACTTGGTCGCCTTGAGCGGCCCATTCATCCACTATGACCTGTCGAGATCGGCGCAGTTGGTCGCCGCGATCTTTTTTCGCATCGCCTTCATTGTCTACCTATTGATCAGGTTCGTGGTCAGAACAGGATCGATGATGCAGGGCGGAAACTTCATCTTGTCCAGGAGCGCGCTTGATGCGGCAGGCGGGTTCAACCCCGATTTCCGCTTTTACGGAGAGGATACCGAACTCGCACGCCGCCTGAGCAAGGTCGGCGCGGTCAAATTCTCCTTTGCTCTACCCGCCTTCTCGTCGGGACGGCGGTTCTCCGCGGAAGGACTTTTCAGGGTCGGCTTCCGCTATGCCACGAACTACATCTGGACTATCTTCTTCAAGCATCCGTTCTCGCCGACCTGGTTGGATTTTCGGCATGCGACCGCGGCGAGCGGCGGCACGACGCTTGCCCCGGCCGCCCCAGTGCGCGCAGAGCCGCCTCAGGGTTAGCCGCCGCGCTGCTCGACCCACATTCGTGAGAATCGCGCTCGTCACCGACGCGTGGAAGCCGCAAGTCAACGGGGTCGCACGGACGCTCGCAGCCCTACGAGGCGCGCTGGCGGTCGCCGGACACGAGGCGGTCCCGCTGACGCCCGATCTGTTTCGCACGGTGCCGTGTCCGACCCAATCGGAGGTCCGGCTTGCGCTGTATCCGCAGTCTGGGCTCGCGCGGCGGTTGGATGCGCTCGCACCCGAGGCAATCCATATCGCCACCGAAGGACCGCTTGGTCTTGCTGCGCGGCACTATTGCATCGAGCGGAACCTTCGCTTCACCACAGCCTATCACACCAAATTTCCGGAATACCTGAAGGCGCGCTTTGGCATCCCCTTGTCGTGGAGCTACGCCGCATTACGGCGCTTTCACGCGAGGTCGAGCGCCGTCATGGTCGCCACCGAGACCGTTCGGCGCGAGCTGACAACGCGCGGCTTCGAACGGGTCGTACCCTGGACGCGCGGTGTCGACGTGACGCTGTTTCGTCCCGGTTGCGCGCCGGCCGTCGATCTGCCGCGGCCTGTGTTCCTTTGCGTCGGACGGGTCGCGGCGGAGAAAAACCTGCCGCTGTTTCTGGACCTCGACCTGCCCGGTTCAAAGCTGCTCGTTGGCGACGGCCACCTGCTATCGGAGATGAAACGCCGTTATCCAAGAGTATTCTTTGCCGGCCGCCAAGAAGGCGAAGCACTGGTCCGGCACTATGCGTCGGCGGATGTTTTCGTGTTGCCGAGCCGTACCGAGACATTCGGACTTGTACTGCTGGAGGCGCTGGCGTGTGGACTTCCGATAGCAGCATTGCCGGTGGCAGGTCCACTGGACGTCATCGGCGGCAGCGCCGCCGGTGTGCTGGATTGGGACCTGCGCGCAGCGGCAATGGCGGCATTGCATATCCCTCGCGAGATCTGTCGTTCTTATGCGATGCGCTTCAGCTGGCGCACCTCGACCGAACAATTCCTCAGCCATGTGGTCCCGGTCCGCGATCCCCCCACCGGCTCACGCGCGCTCAAATCGGCGGAATCCGTTACCGCGCCTCCGCTTGCATCTGCTGGCGGCGCAGCGCGCGGCCCGGGCGCTCGCCGGTGGGTCTGCCCTCGGTCCAGACCTGTCGGCCGTTGACAAAGACGTGCTCGATGCCGGCGGCGGGGGTCGTCGGCGCTTCGAAGGTCGCGCGATCGGCAACGGTATCGGGGTCGAAGACGGTGATGTCGGCATAGGCGCCGGCGGCGAGAACGCCGCGGCCGGTAAGGCCGAACCGGGCGGCGGAAAGCCCGGTCATCCGGCGCACCGCTTCCTCCAGCCCGAACAGGCCGAGCTCGCGGCTGTAATGCCCGAGGACGCGCGGGAAGGCGCCCCACAGCCGCGGG
>Ga0209526_10001574_pt1 | contig 15373 bp, 15 predicted proteins | sample JacPinW_OM2H0_M1_FD_188566 | JGI IMG/M metagenome (GOLD analysis project Ga0209526, IMG submission 188566) | Forest soil microbial communities from Algoma, Ontario, Canada - Jack Pine, Ontario site 1_JW_OM2H0_M1 (SPAdes) (version 2) | ecosystem: Environmental > Terrestrial > Soil > Boreal... | reverse complement strand
AGGAACTCGGGCTTGAGCCCTATGACTGCCTGTCGCCGGCGCTGATGGATGCGATCGCCACTCATGTGGCGAAATCAAAGGCCAAGGCGGCCTGACGCGACCGACCCTTCGCAGGTCCGCCGGCAGCGACAAGTGCCGGCGGAACCGCGAAGATGTCTGACACCTGACGATCTTGGCGTCGCTGCGGCGCCGGAGCCAAGAAATTATGGACCTCGAAACCGTTTCGCTGAACCGGTCGCATGGCGGCACGCAGGGCGTTTACAGCCACGCCAGCCGCGAGACCAAAACGGCCATGACGTTTTCGGTCTATGTCCCGCCGCATCAGGCCGGCGTAAAGCTGCCGGTGGTCTGGTATCTGTCAGGTCTGACCTGCACCCACGCCAACGTGACGGAGAAGGGCGAGTTTCGGAGGGCGTGCGCCGACCTCGGCCTGGTCCTTGTTGCGCCGGATACGAGCCCGCGCGGCGACGGCGTGCCCGGCGATCCGGCCGGCGCCTATGATTTCGGGCTTGGCGCCGGCTTTTATGTCGATGCCACCGAGCCACCGTTTGCGCGCAATTACCGCATGTGGAGTTATGTGACGGAAGAGCTTCCCGCGTTGGTCGCCGGACAATTTCCGGTCGATCCAAAACGTCAATCGATCTTCGGGCATTCGATGGGCGGCCATGGCGCGCTTACCATCGCGCTGCGGCATCCCGATCGCTATCGCGCGGCAAGCGCGTTTTCGCCGATCGTCGCGCCATCGCAAGTGCCATGGGGCATCAAGGCCTTCAGCGGATACCTCGGCCTGGATCGCGCGGCCTGGCTCAGGCACGATACCGTCGCCCTGATCGAGGCCGGCGCGCGGTTTTCTGATCTCCTGGTCGACTACGGCGACGCCGATCAATTCCTGACTGAACAGCTTCGCCCCGAACTTCTCGAGCGCGCCTGCGCGCAGGCCGAAATTCCGCTGCTGCTTCGCTCCCAGGCCGGCTATGACCACAGTTATTATTTCGTATCGACCTTCATGGAAGATCATTTGCGCTGGCACGCCGCGCGATTGAGCGCATGACCTCAAGCGATGTTTGAAGCCGCGATGGGAGCACGAGAAAATGGCCAAAGCGATGGTCCTGATGGCCTGCATGCTGGCATTCTTGCCCGTGGCCGCTTCGGCAAAAGACACCCAATTCTGGAACTTGACCGCCAACACCATTACCTCGCTGCAGCTTTCGCCGCCCGGCAAGAACGAATGGGGCCGCAATCAGGCCGACAATGATCGCGATCACACGGTGGATCATGACGAGCGCTTGAAGATCACCGACACCGCCGCCGGCGTCTATGACGTCAAATTCGTCGACAAGAGCGGGCGGACCTGCATTGTCCCGAGCGTTCAGGTCAAGGCGGGCGCGATCTTCACGATCGAGGAGAAGGAGCTTAAGGACTGCGCTAAATAACAGTGATTATTGCCCGCGGCGGCTTAGAAATTCACGCCGAACAGGACACGCGCCTGGTGGCGTTCGAAATTGACCAGATCAAGCGAGCCGATGGTCGCGGTGGCGTGGCCCGCGACTTGCGCGCTCCATCCGGCCGCGAGCCAGGCACGCTCGGAGAGCTTGAAGTAGATCGTTGGGCCGGCGAAAAAGCCTTCGCCTGCAGGGTTATCGAACCCGGACCCGTCATAGACGCGCAAGTAGCGCGCCTCGGCGCCGACAAAGATTCCCGGACGGACTTGTACCATTACAGCCATCGCAACGCCTGCCTTGGAATCCTGCGACCAGGTGCCGGTCAATTTCGAGCGGGTGGTTTCCGGCTGATAGAGCAGGTTGAACGCCGCGACAACCCGGTTGGGGACGACCTCCCAATCAGCGGCGGCGACAAAGTCAACGCCATATTGGTGGGCGGGTTCGCCGGTCACCTCGTCAGACCGGCTCCAATGCGGCTCGGCGCCGATGGCGAGACCGAACGGCGCGGTCGCGCGATCGAGCAGCCGATAGCGGATGTCGGCGCCCAGTCCTCCGAATGACGTGTAGCGCTGATCGAGTAGCCCGCTCACGCCGGTAATGTCGTGGGCGTTGACGACGCCGGTCAATTCGGTTCGCAGGTTTGGTATCGGCACATACTCCACCGACAGCGTGCTAGTGCCGGCAACGTAGGTTCCGCTGCGTTTCGCGAAGCGGCCGGTCACCGATCCCTCGATCTCCTTTTCACCGGTCTCGCCGACGTCGCTTCCGATGGTGAAGGCGAACAGATGTTCGGTATCGATGGGTTCGGTCCGCCCGTCAGCCGGAACAAGCGCAAGGGCAAGGCAGGCGAGCCACAGACAGGATTGGGCCCAACGCCTGCGCCAGGCCGCCGAAGCAAACCGTCGTTGATCGGCGGCAGGTGCGAGGCGTTCGTTCAATCCGGGCTCCATTACTCCGGCGCATTGTTCCCGTGAAACCTAGCGCAACTTGAGCCTGGCCAACTCGGTTCGGGCTTTTGCCGCACTGCATCCAATACTGGCGCGCGGGATCGGGAGGAACCTGGGCGCAATTGATATTACTATCCTCTGCCGACATTGCCATCTCGCGCCCCCAGATGCGCTAGGATTCGGCGGGGATTTGTATTCTATCTGTCAGGTCGCCAATGCAGGTGGTCGCTTCCATGAACCGCGCAGTAAGAACGACGTTCGCGTTCCAGACTCTCGTAGTCCTCTGCCTCGTTGTTGGCTCGGCGGCAGCGCGGGCCGCCGATACCTTGCGGATCGGCCTGCAAACCACCGGCACGTTTGCCTGGCAACTGGACGTGATCCGTCGCCACGGCCTGGCCGAGGGCGCCGGGCTCGATCTGAAAATCAGCGAATTTGCCTCCCCCGATGCCGGCAAGCTTGCCCTCAACGGCGGCACGGTCGATCTTGCCGTCGTCGACTGGCTTTGGGTGGCGCGTGCGCGCGCGCTTGGGGCCAAATGGCTGTTCTATCCCTATTCCAGCGCGGCCGGCGCCGTCATGGTGAAGGACGATTCACCCGTGCACGGGATCAAGGACCTTAGGGGGCGTGTTCTCGGTATTGCGGGCGGGCCGCTCGACAAAAGCTGGCTGATCGTCCAGGCGGCTGCCATCCGTCAAGGCATCGATCTCAAGCAGGCGGCGAAGCTTGCGTACGGTGCTCCGCCGCTGATCTTTCAAAAATTGCAGCAGGGCGAGGCCGACGCGAGCCTCAATTTCTGGAACTTCTGTGCCAGCCTGGAGACCAAGGGTTACCGCCGCATCCTCGAGGTGCGCGATGCCGAAGCAGCGCTGGGGCTGAGCCAGCCGGTCGCGCTGATCGGCTACGTGTTTTCCGAGCAATTCGCGGCCGCTCACAAGAGCACCGTCGACCGCTTCATCGCGGTTGCGCAGCAGGCTAACGAAATCATGATCCGATCCGATGCGGAGTGGGAGGCGCTGCGCCCGCTGATGAATGCCGAAGATGATCGGACCTTCAAGGCCTATCGCGACCGGACCAGGGAGGGAATGCCGCAGCGGCCGATCGCCGCAGAACAGGCGGATGCCGGCAAGCTGTTCAGGGCGCTTGCGAGCATTGGCGGCGCCGAGCTCGTCGGCCCATCGCAAGAGCTCGATCAAGGCCTTTACTATCAACCGCCCCCGCGCGCAGAGATGGAACGTTGTTGCCGAGAGCTTATTCGCTGACGGCCCTGATTGCGATCTGGGCCATTGCCGCCGCGCTCTTTCAATCGCGGCTGCTTCCCGGTCCGCTGACGATCGGCGCCGCTGTCCTGGGCGACATCCGCTCCGGAGAGCTGCCGTTCCAGATGGCCTGGACGCTCGGTCGCGTGGCCGGTTCGTTCGCGATCGCGATGGTCCTCGGCGCGATCGCGGGCTACGCCATGGGGCGCTCAAAGACCGTCGATCGCTACGCCGACCCGTGGCTGGTCGTGCTCCTCAACATGCCGGCGCTGGTGATCATCATCTTCGCCTATATCTGGATCGGCCTCAACGAAACCGCGGCGATCCTGGCTGTTGCGATCAATAAGCTGCCGAACGTGATCGTCGTGATGCGCGAGGGCGCCCGCGCGCTCGACCCTGAGCTCGACGAGGTGGCGAAGGCCTATCAATTCGCGTGGTTCTTGAGGATTCGTCACATCGTGGTGCCGCAACTTGCGCCCTATCTGGCGGCCAGTTCGCGTTCCGGTCTCTCCATCGTCTGGAAGATCGTGCTGGTGGTCGAGTTGATCGGACGTCCCAACGGCGTCGGATTCGTGCTGGGGTCGGCGTTCTCGTTGTTCGACATGGCCAGGATACTGAGCTATGCGATCTCGTTCATCGTGCTTATGCTGGTGATCGAAAGCCTCGTGGTGCAACCGCTTGAACGACGCGCAAACCGCTGGAGACGCCAACCCGCTTGAGCTTCGCATCGAGGCGAAGAGCTTTATGTCGGCCGACGGCACGCCGGTGGAGGTCGTTCGCGGCCTCGCACTGCGTCTCGACGCCGGATCGTTCGGCGCGTTGATCGGCCCTTCCGGTTGCGGCAAGACCACGATCCTCAGGATCGCCGCCGGGCTCGATCCGGATTTCCGCGGCCAGATCCGCACACCGGGATCGGGGCGGCTGGGGATCGTATTTCAGGAACCTCGGCTGCTGCCCTGGCGCACCGTCGAGCAGAATGTCCGCCTTGCGCTTCCCGCCGATCGCACCGATGCCGATCTCGGCGATCTCTTCGAGACGCTGGGCCTTACTACTCATCTCTCGCGATATCCCGGAGAATTGTCGCTCGGGCTGGCGCGCCGCACGGCGATCGCCCGCGCATTTGCGGTCGGGCCGGATTTTCTGCTGCTCGATGAGCCATTCGTATCGCTTGACGAGGCGATCGCTGGCCGGCTGCGCGAGGAATTGCTGGCGCTTGCGGCGCGGGCGAACGCAACGACGCTGTTCGTGACCCATGATCTGACCGAGGCCGTCCAAATGGCGGATCGGCTGTTTTTCCTGTCCGATCGGCCGGCGCGGATCATCCTTGAGAAGGCGCTGCTGCTGCCGCGGGGAGCGCGCAAGCAAGACGTCGTTGCCTCGATTTGCGATGAAATGCGCGCGCTGCTGGCGGCGCGGGCAGCGATCGAGCCAGGAAAGATCATCTAATTCTCGGGCGTCACACCAGGCGGGTCTCGATCGCGAAGCGCACAAGTTCGGAAGCCGAGCGCAAGCCGAGCTTTTGGCGAATGATCGACGAGGTATTGGCGATCGTCTTGTAGGACGAATGGACCAGCCACGCGATCTCGGAAAGACTTTTGCCGGCGCTGAGCAGGCGCAATATTTCGATCTCGCGCGAGGTCAGTTTCGACAGCGGGTTCTGGGCGAAGGCGGGTCCGGCAAAGGCGACGCTTCGGGCGATTGCCGCAGGCAAATACACGCCGCCGTTCCCGACTTCCCGGATCGCGGCAACGAGGTCGCATGGATCGCCTGATTTCGAGACGTAACCCTTGGCGCCGATCTCGATCGCGCGCGCGGCGAACACCGGATCGTCATTCATGCTGAACATGATGATGCGCGCCGTCGAGGTACGCGCCAGAATGCGCCGGGCCAGTTCGAATCCGGAGACGGTCGGCAGGTTGATGTCGAGAACGCAGATGTCGGGCTGTTCGGCGGCAAACATCCGTTCGCCGCTCTCGGCATCGGAGGCTTCCAGTATCACGATATCGGTGTCGTCAGCGAATAACGCGCGGCAACCGGAAGCCACGATGGGATGGTCGTCGACGATCAGAACACGCATCGGCGTTGCTCCAAATCCTTCTGTCGACTTCGGTTGTTGCATCGCATCAGACCGAACGACACCAACATCCGAAAAGCCTTTACACTCGCAAGCGTTTACACTCGCAGCGTTTACACTCGCAAGTCTTGACACCGCAAACCTCACCACCCCGGCGCCGGATTGTGCATCCAGGGCGCAAGTGCTGTACGGTTGAATTAGATAGCCGGCCTTTTTGCCTGTCAACGCTCCTTGTGACGAGGATTTGTACGACCCCCGTGAATATGGACGAATGCTATGTGGCAGAAACTATCCTTGCGCGCCCGGCTCAACCTGCTGCTGGCGCTCGTTCTCATGCTTGGCCTTTCCATCAATATCGCGCGGCTTGTGCTCGAGGCCGGGCCCCGTGTTCAGGCCGAAGATCAAAGCGTCATCCGTCTGGCCCGCGAATTCATCGGGACCCTGGTCGAGAGCCTGAATGAAACGCCGGACCCCGACGCGAGGCTGAGCCGGATCATTTTAGACCTCAACCAGTTGCGTCACGTCAGCATCACGCGGCAGGGCGCTGCCATAGAGGCCAAACCTGAGACTTCGGATAATTCGGGCGGCGAGCGCGAGCGATCCCCGGTTCCGGCATGGTTCGTGGCACTGGTTCATCCGGAAAAGACCGCGGTGAATGTCCCGATCTCGATTCACGGCAGGCCGGAGCAGCTCGTGATCACCTCGCATCCGAATGATGAGATCAACGAGATCTGGGACGGGATCGTTACCCAGCTTCAGGTCGGTTCTGCGATCGCGGCCGCGCTTTTCCTGATTACGATAATGGTGGTTAGCCGGGCGCTGGCACCGATTGAGCAGCTTTCGCGGGCGATGACCAATATCGCAGCCGGCGGCTATGATACGCGCGTGAAGCCGGGCGGCCCGCCCGAACTGGCGGCGATCTGCACCAAGCTCAACCATCTTGCGGCGACGCTGGGAGACGCCGTTGAGGAACGCCGGCACCTCGCCGAGCGTGCCGTCTCGCTGCAGGACGCCGAGCGCAAGGAGATTGCCCGGGAGCTGCATGATGAATTCGGGCCGTATCTCTTCGCGCTGCGGGCGCATGTCAGCTCGCTGATGCGGTTCGCTGGCGGCGGCGCGCCGGACACGGAGGTGTTGCGAAAGCATGGTGACGCGATCCTGGAACAGGTCAACGCCCTGCAGCAGTTCAACCGGCGGGTTCTAGAAAGGCTGCGGCCGGTCGGACTTGCGGAGCTCGGTCTTCGCGAAGCGATCGGTGCCCTGGTGCGCCTGTGGCGGGAATCTCATCCGGGAGTGATGATCGAGACGGCGATTTCACAGTCGCTCGGCGAGACCGGGGAGACGGCCGATTTGACGATCTACCGCACCGTTCAGGAGGCACTGACCAACGTCTTTCGCCACGCCGGCGCTACTTCGGTCAATGTCACGGTCGAACCAGCAAAGCAGCTTGCGAGCGCCGGCCGCGGCTGCGCCCTTGTCCGTGTGCGGGACAATGGTAACGGACTGAAACCAGACACCAAATTGGGCTTCGGCCTGACCGGAATGCGCGAACGGATCGCGGCGTTGGGCGGTACGCTGACGGTCGGCTCGAGCGATACTGGTGTGGTCGTGGAGGCGCTGGTCCCGACCGGCCAGCGCTTCTAGTTCGGTTCGGGAATTTTTCCCGAAAATTTCGGGAAGAAGGGTCGCGCCGGCGCGGACCTTTTGCCGCTGGCCGAGCTTCGCCGGCGCATCGATAATATCTCGCACCAACCGGCGGATAAGGTGAACCGCCGGAGCGAAGCAGGACGAGACGATGAGTGGCCGATATCTGCTGATTGTATCGATGTCGCTGTGTCCGTTTGCCTGCAATGAATCCGCTTATGCCCAGGAGGCGCCGGCCGTTCAGGCCTTGCCACCAATCGTGGTGACCGGGACAAAGCCGAGCGTCAAACGCGGCCGCAGCGAGAGTGCGACACGCGTATCCCGAGCCTTGCCGAAGCTCGACGTTGTCAGCGTTTCGCCTGTGCCTGGCGGGGAAATCGATCGCGAAAAGGTGCCCTCCAACGTTCAGACGATCGATGCGGCCGACCTTGACCATGCGAAGACGCCTTCGCTGCTTGACGGCATGGTGCAGTCTTTTCCCTTCGTCTCCCTGAGTGACCAGTCAGGCAACGCGTTCCAGCGCAGTCTTGACTATCGCGGCTTCACCGCCTCGCCGGTTCCGGGGACTGTGCAGGGCCTGGCCGTCTATCAGAACGGTACCCGCATCAACGAAGCCTTCGGCGATGTAGTGAACTGGGATTTGATTCCGGAAATGGCGATCGCCCGCATGACGCTGATGCCGAACAATCCTCTGTTCGGGCTCAATGCGATTGGCGGTGCGCTCTCGATCGATATGAAGAATGGTTTCAACTACCATGGGACCGAGGCCGAAATTCGCGGCGGTTCCTACGGGCGGGTGGCTGCGGGCGCGCAGTCCGGATACCAGAACGACAACCTCTCAGCCTATGTTGCTGCCGACACCATCTACGACAAAGGCTGGCGCGACTTCTCTTCATCCTCTCAGATCCGTCGCATGTATGCCGATGTCGGCGCGCGCGGTGACCAAGCCGAATTCCACGTCTCATTCACCGGCGCCGACAACATGCTAGGCGCCACCGTCGCCACGCCGGTGGAATTGCTGAACCAACGCTGGTCGAGCGTCTACACCTGGCCGCAGACCACCCATCTTCAGCTTGCCTTCCTGCAGGCAAACGCCAAGTGGACGCCGACAGACACATTCTCCGTTCAGGCCAATAGTTATTTCCGGAGCTATCGTTCGGCCCATGTTGACGGGAATGCAACCAACGCCCAGGCCTGCGACGCCGGAGGTCCGTTGGACGGCCAGCTTTGTATCGGCGATGGCGTGACGCCACTTAACCAGAACGTTGCGATTGCCAATACGCTTCCCGCCAATGCCGCGCTTGGCGAGATCGACCGCAATTGGACGAACTCGAATAGCTATGGTGGCTCGCTGCAGGCGACAAACACAAGCCAGTTGTTCGGACATGACAACCATTTTGTCGTGGGCACCAGCATCGATCGCGGACACACGCAGTTCCAGACCTCGGCCGAGCTTGGCACGGTTGACCAGACTTTCTTCGTGACTGGCACCGGCGTCTTCATCAATCAACCCGCGGCTGACGACACCCCGGTTAGCCTTGCCGCCAACAACACCTATCTCGGGGTATACGCGACGAACACCTTCGATATCACTTCACAGCTCTCCCTGACCGCCGGCGGCCGCTTCAATCTTGCCCAGATCAACCTGCAGGATGAGACGGGCACCAACCCGCTGCTCACCAGCCGCAACCAGTTCTCGCGCTTCAATCCCGTGATCGGCCTAACCTACCGGATCACGCCCAACGTCACCGCCTATGCGGGCTACTCGGAAGCAAACCGCGCGCCCACGCCATTGGAACTGGGCTGCTCTGATCCCGCCAATCCCTGCCAGATCGACAACTTCCTGATCTCCGATCCTCCACTGAAGCAAGTGGTTTCGCATACGATCGAGGGCGGGCTTCGCGGCGAGTTCTCGGGTGGCGCGGCGGCTGCCGAATCCATGCCGCTCAAGGCGCCGGCCAAAGTCCTCGAGAATGGTTGGCGGTTGCGGTGGGGTGTCGGCCTGTTCCGCACGGAGAACACCGACGACATCATCAGCATCGCAAGCTCAGTGGTGCCGAACTTCGGCTTTTTCCAGAACGCCGGGACTACGCTCCGGCAGGGCATCGAGGCGAAGGTTGATCTCACTTGGAATCGCTGGACGGGCTACGCCAACTACACGTTCGTCGACGCGACCTACCAGAGTTTCCTGACACTCTCTTCTCCAAACAACCCGATGGCGGTCGCTGACCCCGTTACAGGCGCGGTCAACATCAACGTTGTGCCTGGCGATCATATTCCCGCAATCCCGGCGAATCGCTTCAAGATGGGCGGCGAATATGCAATCACCGACGCTTGGAAGCTCGGCGCCGACGTCAACGTGGTCGGCAGTCAATATCTCATCCACGACGACTCCAACCTCAATCCCAAAGTGCCAGCCTATTGGGTCGTCAACATGCACACGTCCTACCAGGTGACGAAGAACGTGCAGGTCTTCGGGCTCGTGCAAAACCTGTTCAACCAGCACTACTATTCCGCGGGCACATTCTTCAGCACCGCCGGCTTTAACAACTCTACGCCCGGCGGAGCCAACCTGATGACATTCAACGACCCGCGGACGTTCCTGCCCGGAATGCCGCTTGCGGTCTATGCTGGGCTAAAAGCTACGTTCTGACATCAGGTCTGCTGACGCTATCGTGACGGCAGACTTTCGCAACACGCGGGCCTGAAGGCCACCTTCTGAAAGCTCGAGGTTACCCGCCCGCCGGGGTGTTGCGGCGAGCCAGAAAGCCGCGGGCCGGATCGTAGGCCAAAATCGCGCCGAACAGGAACACAGCGGTGCAGCCGAGCACGACAGCGAGCGAGATCCAGTTCACCTGTCCGTAGAGCGCAAAGCGAATGAGCTCGGTCGCGTGCGTGAACGGGTTGAGCTCGCACACATAGTAGAGCAGGGGGCTCGATTCCTTGACCCGCCACAGCGGATAGAGAGCCGAAGAGGCAAAGAACATCGGAAAGATCACGAAATTCATCACGCCGGCGAAATTCTCGAGCTGCTTGATCAAGGACGAGATCAGCATACCCAATGCCCCCAGCATGAATCCGCTGAGCAGCAGCGCCGGAAACAATGCCAGATAGCCGATCGCAGGGGCTTCGATATCCCAGAACCAGGCGATCAGCAGGAAGACGTAGGCTTGCAGGACCGATACCAGCGTGCCCGCCAGAAGTTTCGATGTCAAAAGCCACCAGCGCGGGAACGGGCTGACGAGCAGTGTGCGCATTCCCCCGGTTTCCCGGTCATAGACCATCGTCAGCGAAGATTGCATGCCGTTGAAGAGCTGGATCATCGCGACCAATCCCGGCGCGATATAGACCTCGTAAAGCACATAGGTCTCGTATGGCGGGATGATCGAGACGCCGAGCACCTGCCGAAAGCCAGCGGCGAAAATGAAAAGCCAGACCAGCGGGCGCACCAGCGCCGAGACGAAGCGTTCGCGCTGATGGATGAAGCGCAACGCTTCACGCCAGACGATGCCCTTGAGGCAGATAAGATACTGCGTGAGCGAAAAGCCCTCTCGCGCGATGGGTTCGCCGATCGCCGTCATCTGGCCGCCTCCAGTTCGCCCTGGTCGGCGACCTCGGTCAGCCGGTTGAACGCGTCGCGCAGGTCGGCGCCTCCCGATCTGCCGATCACCTCGCCAACCGTGCCATGCGCAAGCACGCTGCCCTTGTGAAGGACCACCACATCGTCGCCCGCGCCGGCCTCGTCGATCAGATGCGTCGCCCAGAGCACGCCGATGCCTTCCACTTCCGACAGCCGGCGAACGTGATCGAGAATGTCCGCGCGCGCCTTGATGTCGAGACCGACGGTGGGCTCGTCGAGCAGAAGCAGGCGGGGCTGGTGCAAGAGTGCACGCGCAATCTCGATCCGCCGCATCTGCCCGATCGAAAGATTGCCGACGCGATCGAGGCTGCGATCGGCCATCGCCACGCGCTCGAGGACCTGAGCGATCAGTTCGCTGGCCCGCCTATTGGCGATGCCGTGCAGCGCGGCGTGATACATCAGGTTCTGCCGCACCGAAATGTCGATATCGAGCGCGCGCGACTGGAAGACCACGCCGAGCCTGCTCAAGGCCGCCCCGGGCTCTTTCGCAACATCGTGGCCGAAAATACGGATTTGCCCCGACCTGATCGCATAGAGACGCGTGATCAGCGAAAACAACGTCGACTTCCCGGCGCCGTTCAAACCCAACAGCACGGTGAATGACGATTGCTGGACGGCCAGACTGACATCCTTCAGCGCGACCCGCGCGCCATAGCGGTGGCTGACGCGATCGATCTCAAGCGCCGGAATTTGGGCAGGCTCGGATCGCTTCATGACCATTTCCGAAACAACGACGCACAGGCTCTCATGCCCGATATTGGCCGTTTAGCCTACCGCGTTTGGTGCGGCAAGGTTCGTGGCCAGGGGCTGTGGCCAAGGTCTTTGGCCAAGGTCTTTGGCCGAGGTCTGTGGCAGCGCGTGGCGCGCTTTACACTACGACGAAAAGCTGGTTGCAACGCAAGACGCGTTTGCCGCGCCTGAGCTTGACCTCGATAGTTGATCCTGACAAAGTTCTTCAACTGGCGCTGTGCAAGTTCGCCATTGCAACCATAATCACGGATGGGCTGGGGGGCTGGGGGCTGGTGACAAATCTTCGAGTTTGTGTTTTCGCTGTGATGGCGTTGTCGGGTTCGTTAGGCGCTGCAAGCGCTCAGGATGCCGCCCTCGGTGAAAAAGTGTTTCTCAAGTGCAAGGCCTGTCATCAGATCGGCGAGAGCGCCAAGAACGCTGTCGGACCGGTGCTCAACGGCATCATAGGCCGCAAGGCCGGCACCTATCCGGACTATTCCTATAGCGATGCCAACAAGAATTCAGGCTTCACCTGGGATGAGGCCACGCTGACGGAATATCTCAAGAATCCGCGCGCCAAGGTTCCCGGAACCAAGATGATTTTCCCGGGTTTGCCGAAGGATGAGGACATCAGCAATGTCATCGCCTATCTCAAGCAGTTCGGGGCTGATGGCAAGAAATCCTGAGCGGCGTCGCTTTGGATCGAGCGCCGTTCGAGGTGTCGCTTCTCGCTGTCGATGCGGGCCGTGAAGGGCGTCGATGATGGCCCGCGTGCGCACTATGTCCCTGCTGTCGTCGAGCGCCGTTTTGGCGATCGCGCTCGCGGTTGCGGCAAAAGGCGCAAGGGCTGAGGACCTGAACGATTACCCGACGTCGGCGCGCGCTGACTATGTCTTCGGCTGCATGAAGGCGAACGGTGAGACGCAGGAAATTCTGCAAAAATGCTCCTGCTCGATCGACGTGATCGCCTCGATCATTCCTTACGAGCGCTACGTGACAACCGAGACCATCCTCTCGATGTCCCAGGTTTCCGGGCCGGTCGGCTCCGAATTTCGGTCGACCGAGCAGGCAAAGCTTGCGGTGCAGGAATTCCGACGGGCGCAAGCGGAAGCTGAAGTCCGCTGCTTCTGACCGCCTCCCGCCTTCGTTGCGAAGGCAGCGACGCTGCTATAGCACCGATTTCTCGATCGTCCATTCGTCCTTGAACAGATGCTTGCTCGTATCGAGCGCTTCGGCGTGAAAATTGGCGGCGCCGTTGGACTTGTAGTTGAAGCGGATGTTGGGATCTTCCGAGATCGCGATCCCGCCCTCCATCGTCATCACGAGATCATCGCCCTGCCATATCTTGAGGTTTTCGATGAAGAACGGTGGGATGTAAAGCCGCGTCAACTGGTCCATCTGCAGCCCGGAGTTCTGCGGGTGACGCATCATGAATTGGGCTTCGGGCAATTGGGCTTCCGGCGCTGCGCCGGCGTCAGCCCGGAAGGAGCGGAATTTCATCTGCCCGAGCGACGATTTGCTCGCGTCGGCATTCGATGCCGCCGGCGCCGAGCATCCCCCCGACGCCTTCACGAAAGTCTTGACGCCATAGAGCTTGCCGTCGCTGAGTTCGGCAATCAGGCGAACATAGGAGTAGCTGTTGACCCGGACGCGCGTGGAAATTGATGTGACACCTGAACGCGGCCCGATCGCAAACGTTCCCGCGACCGGCGCGGGGTTTTCGTCGATCACCAGGGTCAGCGATTGCAGCGTGCGCCTGTCGTCATCGGCGAAATTGACGCGCATGCCGATCGGCACCAGCGCGGAATCCTCCGCGCGCCGCGGCGCGTCGAGTATCACAAGGCCCGAGCCGTCGAGAATGGGGCGATCCTTGAAGATATCGCCCTTGATGCTGTTCCACGTCTCTTCGGAAGGTTGATCTGCGCCGGCCGGCGCGCTCTGGGCAAATGCGGCCGGGGTGACCGCAAAATGCAAGGCCGCAATCAGGACAGGGACGATCACTCTGGAAAAAATCGACAAGGTCGGATTCCTATCCACAAGGAAAACAGCTTGCAAAAGCTATATGAAAAGCCAGCAAGCGGCAACCCGGGCTGCAGTGCCGCGCCTCATTCCCATTCGAGTTCGCCGAAGGTTGCGATGACGTTGCGCGAGCCATATTCGTCGAACAGCTTCCACTGCGACTGCTCGCTTCGCCCGGCCTCCCTTGCCGCCTGGGTGAGGGGTGTGCCTCGGGCGATCAGGCCGCGCACTTCGCCGGCCAGGCTCTCGAAGTAGCGGCGCTCGTTTTCAACCGCGCCGCGCCAATCGCCGAGGACCGGGCCATGCCCGGGAATCGCGCGCTCGGCCGGAATGCGCTGCAATTGCGCGAGGTCGGCAAGAAAGCCGCGAATGCTGCCATCGATCACGGGAACATGCTCGACGAACAAGAGATCGCCGGTAAACAGGGTTGAACTCGCAGTGTCGAAGACCGTCAGATCGTTGTCGGTATGGGCGGGCGGCCAAGCCTTCAGGGTTAGTAAACGGCTGCCGAGATCGATCTGCATTTCATCGTCGACCAGCAGGGTCGGCGGCACGATCTTCACATCGGAGATCAGCGCCTCGCCAAGCACAGTGCGAAATGCCTTGAGGTAGAATTCGCCCCGTGCCGCCAGCGCACGCGGCAAGTTCCTGTGTCCGACAAAGATAACCCCGTCCTGCACGAAGGCCGCATTGCCGAAGACGTGATCGGGATGGACGTGGGTGTTGATGACATAGCGAATGGGCTTGGGCGTCACCTCGCGAAGCGCAGCGAGCAGACGCGCGCCTTCCCGCGCGCTGCCGCCGGTATCGATCACGGCGACCGCGTCGGCGCCGACAATGAAACCGATATTGGCGGTGTCGCCTTGATTGGCCGTACTCATCATGTCGATCTTGCCGACATGAACGTAGACGCCGGGCGCGACCTCGGAGACTGGCAACGGCGTGAGAGCTTGTTGCTGTTGCGCATGCAGCGGTAGCAACATCATCCCAAGGATGATGCCCACCAAGGGCAACGCCCATCTGCCGCGCCCGCCAAAGTGGGCACGCCAAACCGTTGCGCAAAATGACGCGCTTCGGCAAATCGCCAAATTCTTGCCCCTTGGAATTCGCATCGAACCAAAAGGTTCCTGATTGCCTGGAATTTTTTCGCTCGCGTTGCAGTGCAAGAGACTGCAGCGCGAGAACGGTCGGGTCGAACATCGTACCGCCCCAAATCATAACTTGCTTATGATTGAGGAGTTACCTAAAGTTTTTCTGCTTCGGTCTTCATGAGCGACGGTGAATAGGGAGCCCGTTGTTCGAAGACTCCAGCGGGCACTGTTCGCTGCACTCTGAATTCACGCATTGTGACTTGGTTCACAGGCTGTGACACGGTGCCAAATGAATTCATCCAAAGAGGGCGAAGACGTCCCGTGGAGAATCCTGTCCAAGGAGCGTCCGCGACCCTCTAGGCAAAAACCCAGGGAGGAAGCGAATGAACAAATTATTAGTCGCAACGACTTCGATCTGCGGCCTGCTTGCCCTGCAGGGCTTATCCGCGCGCGCGGATGAAGACCTGGACAAGCGGGCGCAGGATCCCAAGCAATGGGTGATGCAGCAGGGGGATAACGCCAATACGCGGT
>Ga0209526_10001573_pt1 | contig 15375 bp, 12 predicted proteins | sample JacPinW_OM2H0_M1_FD_188566 | JGI IMG/M metagenome (GOLD analysis project Ga0209526, IMG submission 188566) | Forest soil microbial communities from Algoma, Ontario, Canada - Jack Pine, Ontario site 1_JW_OM2H0_M1 (SPAdes) (version 2) | ecosystem: Environmental > Terrestrial > Soil > Boreal... | reverse complement strand
CCCCTGCGCGATCTTCGCCAGCGGCTGGCCGGTGGCGGGCTCCGTGGTGGGGAAATGCTGGCCGGATTGCGGCGCGACGAATGCGCCGGCGATGAAATGTCCGAAAACTCCGTCATGGCTTTTCAACCAGGCGCGCGCTTCGTCGTCGGATTCAGGTGCGGGCCCGTAGTCCATCGTGTCGAAATAGTGGGTGACGCTCATATCCCGACTTTCATCCCACGGGGTGGCGATTGAAGGCCGAGTAACGGCCGGTGAGGTGATGCTCGAGCTGGCGTTCGATGTCGGCGAGCAGGCTCGATGCGCCGACGCGAAACAGCTCAGGCTCCAGCCATTCGCGGCCAAGTTCCTCCTTCATCAGAAATTGATAGGCGAGCACGTCTTTCGCCGTCGAGATGCCGCCCGCCGGCTTATAGCCAATCCTGACGCCAGTTCGCTCCCGATATGCGCGGATCATCCGTGCCATCGCCAGCGTGACAAGAAGCGTGGCGTTGACCGCTTCCTTGCCGGTGGAGGTCTTGATGAAATCTGCCCCCGCCATCATGCAGACCATCGAGGCTTTAGCGACATTGCGCAGCGTCTTGAGGTCACCGGTCGCGAGGATGGTTTTGATGTGAGCCGCGCCGCAGGCCGCGCGAAAGTCCTGTACCTCGCGATAAAGCGCTCCCCAGTTACCAGTCAGCACGTGTTCGCGGGTGATGACGATGTCGATCTCTGCAGCTCCCTCCTTCACCGACGCTTCGATCTCCTTGAGTTTGAGATCGTGAGGAACGAGGCCGGCCGGAAAGCCGGTCGAGACCGCGGCGACCGGGATGCCAGTGCCCTTCAGGGCTTCGACGGCGGTAGCGACGAACCGATGATAGACGCAGACGGCGGCGGTATGCACGACGCGATCGGCGAAGCCGAGGGCTTCGAGAATGTCGGCGCGAACCGGCATCCTTGCCTTGGCGCAGAGCCGCTTCACCCGTTCCGCGGTGTCGTCGCCGTTCAGTGTGGTCAGATCGATGCAGGCGACCGCTTTGAGCAGCCAGGCGGCCTGAGCGTCCTTCTTGACGGTTCTGCGGCCGGGCAGTGCGGCGATGCGGCGCTCAGCGGCCGAGAGGTTGATGCGGATATCATCGATCCAGTCCAGCTCCAGCGCATGGCCTTCGTTGCGGGGCTGCGCGGCGGGCGATCCGTGTTGAACAGGCGGAGCGATATCGCGTTCCCCAGTCGATGAGTGGACGCGCCCGGCGCTGAGCGGCGGCGTGCTGGATCCATTCGATAGGGGTGTGCTGTTCGACATCGGGATGCAATCAGGTGCGGAAGATTTGAGCGCGGCCACCGACGATGGCGGAGCCGGCGAAGATCGCGGCGATCATGTCCAGTTCGAGGCCAGCGCCCTTGGTCGGATTGCTGGCGTTGCTGCTGGAGCTGCAGGACCGGCCAAAGCCTTGGTCGCGGGGCGGATCAGACGTATCGATCGCAACATGTTTCTCTCCCTTTCAGACCCGGTCGCAGCCCGTCTGACAGGTTGGTGGAGGCTCTTTCACACGAAGCTCGCCAAACACCCCCGCGCGGACTTATTGTCTTTCCGGATCGCAACGTTGTTATTATTGTAACATTCTATGTTCTGATATTCACATCATGTGAGATCGATGTCAACTAGTGACCGAGGGGCGGGGCGCGAATGGCCGTGAGTTCGAATGAAGCTGCTCATCCTGGGGACGCGCGCTCGCGGCGCCTGCAGAAACTGCGGCGCGCGGTCGACGAGAACGGCACCCTGCATCTCAAGGCGGCGGCGCAGCTTCTGAATGTGTCGGAGATGACGATCCGCCGTGATCTGGCGTCATCGGATGCGTCGCTCGCCTGTCTCGGCGGTCATGTGGTGGATGCAGCTTTTCCGACCGCCGTGAAATACACCCTCGAACAGGAACTCGACCAGCACACCCAGTACAAGTTGCTGGCCTGCCAGCGCGCCGCCGAGTCGATCAGAGACGGCGACACGGTGTTTATCGATTGCGGAACGACGATGCAGTCCCTCGCCGAATGCCTTCCGGCCGGCATGTCGCTCTCGGTGGTCTGCTATTCCATGAACGTCGCTACCATTATCACTAGGCGCCCGAATACTCAGGTCATGCTGATAGGCGGGCTGTATCACGCGTCGTCGCAGTCGTTCTTTTCCGAAGAGGCGTTGACGTATCTTCACAAGCTCGGAATCAACAAGGCGTTCATCTCAGCTGGCGGGGTTCATCCGGCGCGGGGCGCGAGTTGCTCCAATTTTCACGAAGTGGCGATCAAGCAGGCCGCAATCGCAAGCGCCATGGAAAGCATTCTGGTGGTCGACGAAAGCAAGCTTGTTCGCTTGAAGCCGGCTTTTTTCGCCGATCTGGACGCATTCTCCACGATCATTGTGGGCGGTCACGTCAGCAGCGGTGTGCGCAAGCAGTTCAAGGGTCTCCGGCTCGAATACGCGACCGAAGGCGCCAAGTGAATCTCATTTGCCCCCGACCCTGATGTGGTTCACGACAAAAACTGCGACCCGCGCACGGGCTACGCGGCTCGCCGGACGCAATCGCCCGATGGTCCAGTAGTCAAACCTCAAATGGTCACCAACAGCGAATGTCGGCCCCCTTGCTCGGGCGACATCGCTTTGACCAGTTGCCCGACCGCCGTCCCTAATGCCGCGTCACTTTGACGGACGATGTTCCAAGTCTCCGCGGCGTCGACGGTTCAGGCAAGCAGTTTGATTCAAGTGGCAGCCGATACCGCCAGCGTCCGGCTCTAATCTTCCAGGGGATTCCGAACCGTTGACGTGCTGCATCAATGGCGTCGAGATTCTCCATTGTTACTTCTTCACGAGGTCGCAGTGCGCTTCAACGCCCCCGCCATAAGGAAACGGTATAGCGGCAGATTGCAGTTGTGTTTCCCCCGGATCGGCACACGAACATACTCTTGTCATAATCAGCCGAAGCAAAACCGGGCCGGGATGAAGGCCAAAAAAGCAGGATGCGCGGGACTGCAAGCGGCTATCGGCGATGTGGAAACGGGCCAGAGTCTAGAACGGAGGTTGGGTCATGACGAACAAACTAGATCGCAGGACGTTCTGTATAGCTATGGGCCTGATCGGGCTCCGGATGGGATTGACGGATGCTTGGGCCGAAGACGGGTCGATCCGGCTTGGCATCGTCGCTCCGATGAGCGGACCAAATGCCCGCTACGGCTCCTTCTCGCTGCGCGGCGCCCAAATGGCTGCCCAGGAAATCAACGATGCCGGCGGCGTCGGTGGGCGCAAGATCACGGTCATTCCGGGCGACAGCCAGGGCACGCCTGTCGAAGGCGTTTCTGCCACGCGCCGCCTGATCGACCTCGATAAGGCTGATTTCATCATCGGCGACGTATCGAGTTCGGTAACGCTCGCCATGCAGCCTGTCGCCGAGGACGCAGGCGTGCTGCTTTTGAATGCCGCTTCGTCCAATCCGAAGATCACGTATGATGCGGGCGTTGGTGGGTTCAAATGGACGTTCCGCAACTATCCGACCGATGAAAACCGCGCTCTCATCGTCATCCAATATGCCGCCGAGAAAAGAGGAAGGCAATTCGAAGAGCTCGCCGATCGGGCAGTGAGGTTAATGATATTGCATCTTCGTCCGACGCCATCATAATGATCGCTTCGCCTTCTGCTTCTTGCTTTGGGCGCATCGCATTCAGTCGGATATTGTTCTCAAGAATTCGAATGTTGCCATTCCGACATAGGTTGCTCACGACGCCCAACTGGTTTTGAGTGGATAGTCTCATAACGGTTGATCTCGAAGGTATTCTCGTTGCGCAGGATGCTCCACGCGACCAATGTGTTGGCCAGAGCCGTGTTGCGGTGAAGACGTGGTGCCGTGTTCAGGGGCCATATTCCAAAACTAAAGTGCTCTCAATCGTGCGGCCGCATCAGGATGACATGCGCTGCCTGGTTTGGAGAGACGGCCCAAGATGGATCGACCACCTGTGCTCTACTGGCGTGGCGATCATCGATGTCGGGAGGCCGGCGGCGAAGTCGATTATAGAAACATTTAGGAGATCCTAAAAACATTCAATTGACGTGACGCGCTCAACTAGACAGTGTTTCTGAAGAGGACTGGTGGATTTACTCGCCTGTTTTGCCAGCGACGTTTCCCTGAGTTTTTGCATTTGCAGCTCACAAAACACTGAAACCGGATCCAACGGATGTCCGTGTCCGGTCTCGCGGGGTTTGGAAGCCTTGATTTTCAAGCGGCCAGGCGTTGGCTGCTATTGGCGCGAAGCGGACATTCGCCAAATAGCGACGGCCGAAAAGTGCCATCACCGGAAGTCAGTTAATTTATCGATCACTTTGTTGGCGCATTCTTCCTCGCATCTCGGCTTTATGAGCAAAAGGCCAGCGCGGGACGGCGCGCCAAAGACAGCGCCTCTCGCCATAGATGGAGACGACGACCGCGTCGGGATGCCAGACATCATGGCGACTGAGCGCCTTGCGCTCAGACGGCTCGCGTAGTCGGCGCCGAACCTCAAAGCCCATCGCCGGATTGTTTCGTAGGAGACGATGACGCTGCGCTCGAGCACAATTTCTTCGACAAGGTGCAAGCTGAGGGGAGGCCGGAAATAGAGCCAGACGATGTGCGCGATGATCGCAGGGGAAATCGGTGATGTTTGTAGCTTACAGAGCGGAGGATCATGGCGACCCTCATATCGTCCAAACCGCCGCTATGAAGTTAACGTGACATCGCCCGCGCCGTGGCGTTGGACACGTGGCGCGAGGCTCTCGCAGCTGCTTGAGATTGAGCGGGGGCGGCCTTTTCGCACTCTCTGTTCGACAACGCGACAAGGCCGCCGTGCGTGCCAAAGCTGTCAGGACGATCGATGACCTCTGGAAGGCCATCGGCCACATTTGTTGCGATCTGTTCAACCCGGGAGAATGCAAGAATTACATCACCGCCGCTTGGTATGGTCTTTCTTGAGCGTCCGACCTCTAGCGCTTAACCTCCAGATGGAATCGATATCGATCTGCGCGAAAATGCAGCACCGCATATTCGATCGGCAGGCCGTTTGAATCACGCGACAACCGTCTGGCGATCAGTACTGCAGAGTTCGCGGGAACCTGGAGTTCCAGAGCCATGTCTTGCTGAACGATGGCCGCCTCGATGAACTCGCGGGCGCCAGTCATTCTCACGCCGCGCTCTCGCGCCAGCCATTCATACAGAGAGCCGTCATTAAGATCCGCGGCGGTCGGAGGTTTTGCGCTGCGAAAAAGGGCCGGGGAGAGCCAGGAAACTGCGAAACCGATAGGCGCGTCATCCGCTTTCAAAAGGCGACGCGATTGAAAGACGAGCGCATTGGCCTTGATTTCCAGAGCATCCGTAACTTCGATCGGGGCTTTCACGCGGCCGACGAAGCGGGTCACATGGGACGGACGGAACCCCCGCCGGCGCATGTCTTCGGCAAATCCCAGCATTTCATTGACGGGCTGGTCGACACGCGGCGCAACGACGATTGATCCCTTGCCGGACCGCCTCCTGATTAACCCCTCCTGCTCCAGGCGATCCAGCGAAGCCCTCGAAGTCGCCCGGCTGACGCCGAAGACTTCATTGATGCGCGCCTCCGACGGCAAAACGTCGCCCGGCCCGAACTTCCCCCGCTTGATAGCGGCGCGTAAGCGCTCCGCGATCTGAAACCACAGCGGCGCCGGGCTGGATTCGGGGAGCGGGTCATTCCAGTTCATTGGCATATCGTACGAACGTCATGTCATTTGTGTCCAGCGAAAATCTGTGCCAATCTTGCGGCGAAGGGAGGAAGGCGGGCGGTTCCATCCTCTCTTGGGAGCGTAGCGTCGAGTCGGCGCGAGATGCGTTCTCGTCGGGCTTTGGCGTGACGGCAAGCTGCAAGGGCGTGGGAGCGGAGAGTGGCGGATCGGATAAAGGTTCTGTTTGCGGGCGAATCCTGGGTAACGCACAGCATCCACATCAAGGGGTTCGACTCATTCGAGCAGTCTTCTTATCACGAAGGAGGCGCCGAGATGATCGCCGCTCTTCGCGCCGGCGACATAGAGGTTGTCTATCAGCCCTCCCACATCGCAGCCAACGGTTTTCCAACAAGCAAAGACGAACTGCGCGCCTTCGATGTCGTAATTCTCAGCGACATCGGCGCCAATACGCTCCTTCTGCCTGACCGGGTCTCCGTCCGATCGGAAAGAACCCCAAACCGCCTCTCTTTACTGTCGGAATTCGTTGGCGAGGGCGGCGGCCTCTTGATGGTGGGCGGCTATCTGACTTTTCAAGGCATCCAGGCGAAGGGCAATTACCACGGCACTCCGGTCGACGACATCCTGCCGGTCTCGCTTCATGCTTCCGACGATCGTTGCGAGCAGCCGCAAGGAATTGTCCCACTCATCGTCGATGCGACGCATCCGACGGTCGCCGGCTTGGCGGATTGGCCCCATTTTCTTGGCTACAACCGCTCCAAGCTTCGTTCCGACGCCCATCTCGTCGCGAGCATCGGCGACGACCCTCTCATCGCCGTTCGCCAGGTCGGCTCGGGCCGCACGGCAGTCTTTTCTTCCGATTGCGGACCTCATTGGGGTCCGCCAGCTTTCGTGAACTGGTCGGGCTATCCCAAGCTTTGGATGAACCTCGTGGAATGGCTGGCCGGACGCTGAAGAAACTTCGTTTGGGGCGATCTCGCTTCGCGGGGTCGAGGCAATGCCGTCGTCGGGAAAAGCCGACGCGTCACGGGGCGCAAGCAAGACGCCCGGCAATCAGGAAGACTGCAGAAAAAATCGCTATCGGACAGAATAGGGGAACATCCATGATCAGAAAGACCCTTGTCGCGTTTTCGTTTCTGGCGCTTGCGCCCATTTCGACGGCCTTAGCCGAGGACAAACAGCCGATCTCCGGAATGACGTGCTCGGAGCTGACGGCGTTCTACAAGCAGCTCCCGTTCACCAATGTTCTGCCGCTGGACGAAGGTCCGGTGTCGATCAAGGGACAGACGCGCAATATTACGATCGGCTTTTCGCAGACGGCGTTCAATCACCCGTGGCGCGTCTCGATGCTTGAAGCGCTACAGGCGGAAGCTTGCCGCCATTCGAACATCAAGCTGGTCGTCCTCGACGGCAATGTCGATGTGGCGAAACAGAGCAACGACGTCCGCGACCTCCTCGCCCAAAGCGTCGATGCGGTTCTGTTGAGCCCTGTCGAGTCGGCCGCGCTTGTTCCCGCTGCCAGAGCGGTGATGGATGCAGGCGTGCCGCTGATCGTCATGGACCGGGACGTTCCCACAGCCAAGACCCTTTTCATCGGCCAGAGCAATGTCACGATGGCCGAGAAGGTCGCTGAACGTATGGCCAAGGATCTCGGAGGCAAGGGCAATATCGTCGTCATCACCGGGCTCAAGGGTTCATCGCCCGCCGTCGATCGCGACAAGGGCATGAAGAACGTTCTGGCGAAATATCCGGACATCAAGGTCCTGGCGGTCGGCGACGGACAATGGATCCGCGAGCCGGCGGTGCCGCTGATGGAGGATTTTCTTACCGCGCATCCCGACATCGCCGCGGTCTTCTCCCATGCCGAGGAATCATCGTGGGGAGCGCAACTCGCCATCGCACGCGCAAAGCGCTGCAAGGATAATATCCGCCAGTACACCTTTGACGGATCGAACGCCGGTTTCAAGGCTGTGAAAGCGGGAACTTTCGGCGCCGACGGCAACTACACCCCGTTTATCGCCGACATCGGCCTCAGGGCCGCGCTTTATAAGCTGATGGGCAAGGATATTCCGGGTCAAGCGGCCTATGACATGCCGGGCCAGCGCTTGCAGCTTCCCGATAGTCCGACGGTCGTCCCCGAGAATGCCGCCGAATGGGTCGGACGCGGCTGGGGAAACTTTGAGCCGACGCCGGATCCCTGCAAATGAACCGCATAATCCGACGCTGACGTGGAAAGACGAAGCCCTCTGACTCAAATGTCGAACAGCTCCGACCAGGCCGCCACCGGCGGGGACGCGACTGCTCTGCTTGAAGTCAGAGGGCTTCGGAAATCTTTCTCTGGCAATGTCGTCCTTTCCGACGTCGACCTCGCCGTCCTGGCCGGCGAGGTTCATGCGATTGTCGGCGAAAATGGCGCGGGGAAGTCGACGCTCATCAAGGTGCTCGCGGGCGTATATCAGCCTGACGCAGGTCAGCTCTTCAGGGAAGGGCGCGAGCTGCGCCTGTCGTCTCCACGCGCCGCCTTCGAGCACGGGATCGTCGTCATCCACCAGGAACTCTCGCTCGCCCCTCATCTTTCGGCGGGGGAAAATATCTTTCTCGGTCACTATCCGACGACGCGCCTCGGCACGATCCATCGCGCTAGGATGCATCGTCGCACGCGCGAACTCCTCGATACGCTCGGCATCTCCATCGATCAAAGGCAGCCTGTCGGCGAGCTCAGCATAGCGCAGCAGCAGATGGTCGAAATCGCCAAAGCGATCTCTCTCGATGCAAAAGTCCTGATCCTCGACGAGCCGACGGCCGTCCTTGACGAGCCCATGGTGAAGACCCTGTTTGCTCTTCTCGAACGATTGAAGAGAAGGGGGATCGGCCTCGTCTTCATTTCGCATCACCTGGAGGAGATTTTTCGCGTCGCCGATCGCGTCACCGTGTTGCGCGACGGCGTGCGGACAGGTTTGAGCGCCGTACGCGATATCACCCAGGATTGGTTGGTCGCAAAGATGATCGGACGCGAATTCCCGCCTCACCAGGTCCAGGTCCGCAGCTCAGGAAAGCCAGCGCTGGAAGTTGAGGGGCTCTGCGTGAGGGGCGCCTTCGAGGACGTCAGTTTCTCGGTGCGGCAGGGCGAGATCGTCGGACTTGCCGGTCTTGTCGGAGCGGGGCGCTCCGAAGTGGCGCAGGCGATTGTCGGAATCACGAGGCCGTCGGCAGGCTCGATCAAGGTGTTCGGGCGCGTCGCGCGCATCGCCAACTCGAATGCCGCAGCGCGCCTCGGAATCGCCTATGTGACCGAAGACCGGAAGGCGTTCGGCCTGCTTCCGAACCGCGCCGTTCGCGAGAACGCGACGATCTCCAACCTGGCGCGGTTCCGCCGCTTCGGCTTCTTGAAGCGCGGCGAAGAGAAAGCCTACGTGCAGCGGCTTATCGAGCGCCTGGATGTGCGCCTCTCGAGCATGGAAGCGGAAATTCGGACGCTCAGCGGCGGAAACCAGCAGAAAGTTCTCATAGGACGGGCTCTGGCGGTGGAGCCGAAGATCCTCATTTTCGACGAGCCGACCCGGGGCGTCGATATCGGCGCAAAGAGGGAGATTTACGCCTTCATCGAAGAGCTGGTCGCGGGCGGCGTCGCCATCGTGCTGATCTCGTCGGAGATGGAGGAAATCCTGCGGCTTTCCGATCGCGTCGTGGTCATGCGGCGGGGGCGGGTCGCGGCGACCCTCTCGCACGGAGAAGCTAACGAAAACAGCATCATGCGAGCGGCCGCCCTTGCCGGCGAGTCCGCGTAGCAGGGAGGAACATGACCCATCCGATTCGACGATCTTCCCTGAATGTCGCAACCCTTGCGATGATCTGGCGCCGCGTCGGCGTGCTCGTGGCGCTGGCGCTGGTGGTCGCCGTCGCCTCCTTCCTGTCGCATCGCTTCCTGACGGTTCCGAACCTTCTGAATGTTTTGCGCCAAGTCGCGATTGTCGGCATTCTGGCTCTCGGGATGACCTTCGTCATCCTGACGCGCGGCATCGACCTGTCGGTCGGATCGATCCTGGGCATATCGGTCGTGCTCTATGCCGGGCTTCTTGAAAACCACGGCATGCTGGTCGCCATTCCGCTTGGCGTTTGCGCCGCGATGGCGGCGGGCCTCGTAAACGGCGTCGGCATTTCCTACGCCGGCATTCCGCCCTTCATCATGACGCTCGGAATGCTTTCCTTCGCGCGCGGTCTCGCCTTCATATACACCGGAGGCACCCCGATACCGATTCTCAACGAATCCTTCTACGATCTTGGGAACGGCTATCTCCTGGGGATTCCGATCCCGTCGCTCATCCTGATCTCCGTGCTGGTCGCCAGCGGGATCGTATTGTCGCTGACGCCCTTCGGGCGCAGCATCTACGCCATCGGCTCCAATGAGGATGCAGCGCGGCTCTCGGGGGTCCCCGTCCGTTTCTACAAGACATTAGTCTATGTCATCTCTGGCGGCGTATCCGGGCTTGCGGGTCTCGTCTATGCCTCGCAGCTCAGCATCGGCACGCCAATCGCCGGGCAGGGTTACGAGCTCGACGCGATCGCAGCCGTCGTCGTTGGAGGCACATCGCTGTTTGGCGGCAAGGGGTCGGTGGTCGGCACTTTCCTCGGCACTTTGATCATCGGCGTGCTCGCCAATATTCTCAACCTCACAGGCGTCGACCCTTTCGTGCAGCAGCTCTTCAAGGGCGCGCTCATCGTTCTGGCCGTCTTCATCATGACCCGATCCAATCGAGCCTAGCCAAAATGACCCTGCACAACGCCCTCACGGCTCGCTCGCACGGAAAACTTGATGCGCTCGCCGCATCAATGGCGGCGCTGCGCCCTCTCGTCGATTCTCACATCACTCCGGATCGCGTGTTGCGTTACCTGAGCGCTCTTGCGGAGGCTCCGGCGCCGTCGACCGCGGCCAGCGCCATGCGCACGCCGGTTTTACGCGGCCTGCTTCAAGCGGACGGCGCGCTTGCCGGGACCCGCCTTACCCTCGACTCGAATTTCCGCGGCACGGGCAGCACTGTCGCGATGACGGGGGCCGGCGACCACCCAAGGAAACTCTGGTATTTCGCCCATCTCGACACGATAAGCTACCTCATTCAGCCGCGCGTAGGCGCCCGTTATCCTCTGGCGCCATTTTGCTACCATCTGATCCACGACGGGACTCGCTTGGCCCGCGCATACCGATATGATCTCGCAAGCAACAGATATCTGGTTTGCGCCGAAGGCGAGCTCGTCTCGGAAGCCGGCGTCCCTTATTTCCGTCCCGATAACGCCGGGACGCCGCTGCGTCCGGGCGATCGCGTCGTCCCGATTGCAACCAGTCGCACGAATTCGGATGGAACCTTCAGTGGCCATATCGACAATGCCGGGGGCGTGGCGGCGCTCGCCCTGGCGGCGCCGGTGCTCGCCGAAGCAGGGGTCGAGGCCATGCTTGCTTTTCCGGACGAGGAAGAGGGGCCCGTGGGCGCCGGCAGCCAAGTGATGGGGCGCGGCGGTTCACGGATCGTCGGAATGCTGCCGCCCCCGGACCTCGCTATTATCGCCGACGTGCAGCAGGCCGGCGGCGATCCGTCAGCGACTGTCGGGCAAGGCCCGGCGAATACGACGCGCTTGGGGCAGGGGGCGGTCCTTTCCGAATTCTCAAGCCTCGCGCGCGGCGCTGTGACGCCACCGCATCTCTACGCGCTCGCCCGTTTTTGGTCGGAGAGACTGGCCGACGTGGGCGTGAAGGTTCAGGAGTCGAACAATGCCTATACGTCGCGAAGCGACGACGTTAGCGTTCTCTTGAAGACGCCGAACATACTTCTCCTCGGCTTCCCCGGCTTCGACCGACACTTCGATCGCGCGGTTCCGTCGGCGAACCTTTTTGATATCGCCGACTTGGCGAAAGCGCTGGTCTATGTCTCGGCTCTGACGCCGGCGCTGGTCGAACTCTTGAACGCCGCGGATGCCCAATGATGGACGTCGTGACTGTCGGCTGGCTGACTGTAGACGATATCGTCTTGACCAACGGGACGTATCGGCAAAACGTCGTCGGCGGCGGCGCGCTGTATTCAGCGGTCGGGGCCCAAATCTTCGCAGACGCGGTCGGGGTCCGCGCGCCTTGCGGCAGGCCGCATTTCGAACGGGTGACCGCCGATATCGCGGCTCGCGGCCTCGATGCGCAAGGGATAGAACGCATCGAGGGCAATGGGCTCGAACTTTGGCTGCTCCATGAGAGCGAAGTCCATAAGCAGCAGATCCCCAAGCTATCCTCCTCGAATCCTGCCGAGTTAGACCGCCAGCGCGGCCCCTTGCCTGCCGCTTACCGCACAGCAAAAGGATTTCACGTCGCGCCGCAAAGCCCCGCGGGCTCCCTCGCCAACGTCCAGGCGCTGGCGGCCCAAGGTCAGATCGTCACCATGGACATCCTGTCGGATGTTTTCATCGATTCGCGGCTCTACGAGGATCTCTCTTTTCTCGATCGCCTTACAGCCTTCATGCCAAGCGAGTCTGAGATCCTCAGGATATGGCGTCCGGAAGACCTGGTGGGATGGCTGCGCGACAATGCGCTGCGCCACGGCTGTCATATGATCGCCAAGCTCGGCGAAAAAGGTTCGCTTGTGTGCGACGCGTCCACGGGGCGGGTAATGCAGGTTCCAGCGCTGCAAGTGGATGTCGTCGATACGACCGGCGCGGGGGACGCATATTGCGGCGGCTTCGTCGCGGGCCTTGTCGCCGGACGCACGCTCGTCGAATGCGCCGCGATGGGGACGGTCTCGGCCTCTTATGTCGTCGGAGCCTGTGGCGCGCTCGCGACGACGCGCCCCTTGGCGGAGGAGAGGAACGCGCGGGTTGACGAAGCCCTCGCGCGCGCACGCGCCTTCTGAAGCAGGTTCTCGCAATCGCCTTTCGGAGTCCTCATGGTCATTTCGCCCGACAGATCCTCATCGCTCGATCGCCTCTTCGGGGTCGCGAAACCGCTGGTCGGCGATATTCATCTGGCGCCTCTGCCGGGCGCCCCGCGCTATCGCAAGGAGGATATGGCGGCGATCATCGCTCGCGCGGTTACCGACGCCAAGGTCTATGAGAAAGGCGGCATGAACGGCGTGATCGTCGAGAACCACGGCGATATTCCATTCTTGAAGCCCGCGGATATCGGTCCGGAGATCATTGCCGCAATGGCCGTGATTGCAACCGCCGTCAGGGAGGCTGTCGGCATCCCCGTCGGCGTCAACCTGCTCGCCAACGCTGCTATCGGCTCCCTGGCGATAGCTAAGGCGAGCGGTGCGCGTTTCATCCGGGTCAACCAATGGGTCAATGCTTATGTCAGCAACGAAGGCGTCATCGAAGGCGAAAGCGCGAAGGCGCTGCGCTACCGCAAAATGATCGACGCTGAAGACGTTGCGATCTTCGCCGACGTCCATGTCAAGCATGGAGCGCACGCCATCGTCGGCGACCGCTCGGTCAGCGAGCAGGCGCGGGACGTCGAATTCTACGACGCTGACGTCGCCATCGCGACCGGCAACCGGACCGGAGATTCTGTGCCGGACGAGGAGATCGCCGCCATTCGGGATGGCGCGCGTCTGCCGATCATCGCTGGGAGCGGCGTCACGGCCGCGAATGCAAGGCATGTGCTCGGCAAGCTGGATGGCGCTATCGTCGGATCGAGCCTGAAGCTCGACGGCGTCTGGTGGAATCGCGTCGAGTTGTCCCGCGTCGAAGCTCTTGTGCGCGAAGTTGAAGCCCTGCGCGCACCGTAGACCCGCCAGCTTAAGTTTTCCCAAGACGATGAGGAGAGATGCCCCATGTCGAACGTTACCGCCGACCTCGTCGCTCTCTATGCTGAAAGCGATGCGCTGGCTCTTGCCGATCTCGTCCGCAGGCGCGAGGTCTCGCAAACGGATCTGGTGGAGACGGCGATCAGCCTCATCGAGGCTCTCGATCCCAAGCTCAACGCCGTTGTGATCCGCACCTTCGAGTTGGCGCGGGAGACAGCCGCGCGGGGCGTCGCGCAAGGCCCCTTCGCCGGCGTTCCCTTCCTGCTCAAGAACATCGGCTCCATGTGGCGTGGCGTCCCGTTGAATGCGGGTCTTGCCTATCTCAAGGATTTTGTTTGCAGCTACGATTCCGAGATGGTCTCGCGCATCAAACGGGCCGGATTTGTGCTCCTCGGACGAACGAACACGCCCGAGGGCGGCTGGTCGATCGGCACGGAGCCTCGCTTGTACGGCCCAACGCTGAATCCGTGGAATCCCGACTTCACTCCGGGAGGGTCAAGCGGGGGAGCCGCGGCTGCCGTAGCGGCCCGAATCGTTCCACTCGCCGAGGGCTCGGACGGCGGGGGCTCGATTCGCGTTCCCGCCTCCTGCTGCGGACTGGTTGGCCTCAAGCCGTCGCGGGGCCGAATCACTTATGGGCCAGAGGAGGCCGATCTCTGGTTTGGCAGCGTGTACACGTTCTGCCTGACCCGTACGGTCCGCGACAGCGCTGCTTTCCTCGACGCGGTGGCTGGAGGGATGGCTGGCGATCCTTATACGCCGCCGGTCGCTGGACGAAACTGGCTTTCCATTCTCGCCGACCGGCAGCCCCGCCTGCGCATCGGCTTCACGCAGACCGCCCCCTGGGGCGAATCCTTTTCGCCGGAGGTCGCGGACGCAGTGGGCGCAACCGCGGCGCTCCTCGAAAAGCTGGGTCACGAAGTCGAGGAATACACCCTCAAAACCGATCTTGAGGCTGCGTGGTCCCGTTACAACGACATCAACGCGGTGGAAACCGCCGCCGATTTCGAGCGTCTTGCTACGATTGTCGGCCGGCCTGTCGAACAAGCCGACCTCGCGCCGTTCAATTGGTCCTTACTTCAGCGCGCACGCACGCTCTCGGCTGTCCGATATGCGTCGAGCATCGCGGCGGTTCGGAAAGCCGGCCAGAGCCTCTGCCGCGAACTCGAACGATACGACGTTTTCCTCACGCCGACGCTCACCCAGCCGGCTCGTCCGGTCGGCTATTGGTCGATGGAGGATGGCGATTGCGATCGCTACCTCGCGCGTTGGGCCGATGCGGCGTTCATGTTCGCCTTCAATTTGTCCGGCCTGCCCGCTATGTCAATTCCCGCATCAACCGGGTCGAACGGAACGCCGATCGGCGTTCAACTTGTCGGGCGCTATGGCGATGAGGCGACCATTTTGCGTCTCGCCGCCGAGTTGGAGGAGGCGCGCCCATGGGGGTCGCGCCGGCCCTCCGTATGCGCAGGCCGCTGATCCAGGCGGTCGTTTCGACGTCGGCGATTTGAGCAATGACGACGGGCTGTTTCGCGATAGCGCTGTCTCCGGATGGAATCCGTGACGCGTGATAGCGGCCGCGTCGCGATGAGATGGCGCTCCACGGAGAGTTCAGGAGAGGTGCCGACAAGACCGCGCCCGAAATTTGGAACGCAGTTCTAACCGGGTGATCCGCCTCAGGCTCCCGGGCACCTTCTTGCGCTGATCCCCGACGTTTGCACCAGAGCCATTCCGAGCTGTGAGCTCCGCCCCGAGCTCAAGGATCCGGGCGTGACCGGCTCCGTCTCATTTGCCTCCTCCGCGCTCAGGACCACGATGATATTTCTGTACGCGCCCATCGTCGCGCCGGAACGTCACTGTGCTGCCAAAGGCAACAGTATCGGTTGACGTGGG
>Ga0209526_10001572_pt1 | contig 15376 bp, 13 predicted proteins | sample JacPinW_OM2H0_M1_FD_188566 | JGI IMG/M metagenome (GOLD analysis project Ga0209526, IMG submission 188566) | Forest soil microbial communities from Algoma, Ontario, Canada - Jack Pine, Ontario site 1_JW_OM2H0_M1 (SPAdes) (version 2) | ecosystem: Environmental > Terrestrial > Soil > Boreal... | reverse complement strand
TTCGGGCCGGCGGTTGACCGGAGGGGGCCCGGTAAACTTAGCCCGTGCTGGCCGACCTCCACATGCATTCGACGGTGAGTGACGGCTGGCGCGACCCCGACGAGGTCGCCCACCTGGCCGCCGACCGGGGCGTCCGGGTGATGGCCCTGACCGATCACGACACCTTCCTCGGCGTCGAGCGGGCGCGGTCCGTCGCTCATCGCCGAGGCCTGGGCTATGTTCCCGCCCTGGAGGTCACGACCTATCCACCGAACCAGATGCGGCACATCCTTGGACACGGGGTGGACCCGCACCACCCCCAGCTGCGGGCCATCCTGGATCGGACGCAGAGCGTGTTTCGCAAACAGACCGAGGCCTGGATCCGGGTGCTCCAGGAGCAGGGCATCGGGCGCGACCTGGGACTCGACGCCTTTGCCTACAAGCCGACCGTGATGCCCGGCGCCGTGCTCAAGCTCATCCTTCAGCATGGGTTGATGTCGGAGAAGGACGCCTGGGAGAGTGTCCGCAAGGCCGTCGACTTCATGCCGGCCGATTTCTACGCCCCGATTCCGTCGCCGCGCGAAGCGATCGACGCCATCCACGCGGCCGGCGGGCTCGCCGTCCACGCCCACCCCGGGTCGGTGCCCGACCAGGACTTGATGAAAGAGGTCCTGCCCCTGGTGGACGGCCTCGAGGTCTTCACCCGCCGGCACAAACCCGAGCAGATCCCGATTTACGAGGAGCTGGCCGGCCGCCACCGGCTGCTGATGACGGTGGGCAGCGACTACCACGGCTTCAACGGCGACGACTACGAAGCCCCCAAGAAGGTGATCGACATCCGTTACCTGGAGCGACTCGGCTCCCGGGTCCAGTGGCCGGTCGTGGAGAAAGCGGGTTGAGCCCGACGCTGGTCAAGGCGGCCGTCGCCGATGCCCGCGCGGCGCTCCTCGAGTTGGGGGGCCGCGAGTCGACGGTGGTCGCCGCGGCCATCGAGGGACTGCCGTCGGTGCCCGCCTTTCAAGTGATGGCCACCGCCTCCCAGGCGGCGCGGCCGCAATGGGCCGGCCTGGTCGACGACCTCTTCGAGCGACCCATGTTGAAGCAGGCGAAGGCCGGCCTGCGCAACGCCCTGATGTCGACCCTGACCGGCGAAACGCTCTATCGCAACGTGTTCTTTTCTTTCGCCGACACCGTCATCCTCTGGCATTACGGCTACACCCAGGAGCGCACGGGCAGCGCCCGGCTCGATGCCGTGTACAGCACCATGCGACGGTTGCTGGCCGGCGCCGAAGACTTCATGGACATCGGACTGCCCGCGGAGCCGGACATCGCCTATTTTCATCGCCTGCGGCGCATCCGACTGACCCGTGACAACGCCTACCCCATGTTGCGTCGCGCCGGCCGCCTCTTGGGCGCCGTCGAAGCGGATGTGACGCAGGAGAGGCTGCACGCTGTCCGGGGCAGCATGCTCACCAGTTACGTGACGTTCAGCGCCCAGGTGATCGCGATGGCCCGCGCGTTGCAGGCGGACCGCGACGCGATCGACCGCGCTGACGTCCTCCACGGGTTGCGGGCCATCACGACTCTGCTGCGGACTCCGCCGGCCGCGCTGGCCGCCTGACCGACACGCGCGGGAGCGTCGCCCCGAGGCCGATCATGGCCACCGCCCCGAGCGCCATCGGGGCCAGCGCGAATCGGAACTGTCCGCTCCAGTCCCAGGCAAAGCCGCCGAGGGCGGGACCGAAGAATGCCGCTCCGTAGCCGATCGTCAACATGAAGCCGGTCGTGCGGGCGACCTCCGAGGGAGCCATCAGCGCGGGCAGTCCCAGGTTGAGGATGAAGGCCATGCTACTGCCCGCTCCGGCGATCCCGGCCCAGACTGGCGCCGTCTCAACCGGCGCCAGAATATAGCCGGCGACGCCCACCACCGATGCCAGACCAGCGAGCAGGAACGGCCATCGCCGTCCGACCATCGCATCCGCGGCGATCGTCAGCAGCAGGCTGACGGGCAGTTGCATCGAGTTGAGCACGCCGAGCGTGAGGGGGATCAGGCTGTGGGCGTGACGCGCATCCAGCGTGTCTGGAATCCAGGTATTCATGCCGAAATACACGATGCTCGCGGTGCCCATCAACAATCCGATGCGTAGCATTCGGCCGCTTCGCCAGTCAGGAAACCAGGCCGCGCCAATCTGGGGACTCGCTTTGGTCGATGGCGTGAGTCCCAACCAGAGGAGCAGCGCGATCGCCGCCGGCAGCGCCCAGACGGCCAGCGCGAGCTGCCAACCAAAGGGGTTGATCAGGAGTGGCAGCGTCACGGTGGCGGCGATGACCTCGCCCACGAAAATGCCGTTCGTGTAAATCGCGATGCCCCGACCGATGCGATGGGGCAGCCAGGCCTGCACCAGGCTGGGGACGGCCGGCTGGCTGACCGCGATCCCCAGGGACAGCACCACCGTGAAGACAAACAGCGCGGCGGCGTTCGGAAAAGCGCCACGCAGCGCGGCCCCGACGGCCAGCAGGGCGAGTCCATAGGTCACCGCCTGGCGCGCGCCAACCCGGCTCACGAGGTAGGCGCCCGGGATCGCGCCGAGCGCCATGATCAAGACCGGCAACGACGTCAGGAGCCCGCCGGCGCTGTAGGTAAGCGCGAGCGCATGGTGGAGCGAGGGCAAGGCTGGCGGAACGCTGAGGACCACGGTGCGCAGGTTGATTCCGACCAGCCAGAGCAAGACGAGAATCAGTAGGGGCGAGACCGGGCGGTCGGGCTTAGAGACCGCCGACAGGAAGCTCCTCGATCAGGACCGTCGGACTGCCGCAGAAGCCGCCCGCGAACATGAAGCGGAGGTCGTTCGCAACCGCCACCACCTTCTTGAGCAGGGTGATGACATTGCCGGCGACGGTCAGCTCCTTGACCGGCCTGGTCAACCGGCCGTTCTCGATCCAGTGCCCGGCCAGGCCGAGCGAAAACTCTCCGGAAACCGGATTGACGGTGTTCAGGCCGGAGAGCTGCGAGACGTGTAGCCCGTTGCTGACCCGCGCCAGCAGCGCGTCCCGGGAAAGCTCGCCCGGCTTGAGCACCAGGTTCGAGACACCGACCTCCGGCACACTCTTGTAGGAGCGCACGGCGCTCCCCGTCGACTGGCTCTTGGTGCGGATCGCCGTGTAGGTGTTGTGAAGATAGCCCTTGAGAACGCCCGCCGCGATCAGCTCGTTGCGTCCGGCCGGCACGCCCTCGCCGTCGAACGGCCGGCTGGCCAGGCCTTCGGGGAGGCGCGCATCGTCGGTGATGGTGACGATGCCGGCGGCCACCGGCTCGCCGATCTTGCCGGCCAGCAAGGAGCGCCCCTTGATCACGGCGTCCGCGCTGAAGGAGCTGGCCAGCACGCCAAGGATCATCGCCGCCGCGTGCGGATGGAGCACGACCGGCACGCTGGCCGTGGGCACCGGGCGGGCGCCCAGCAGCCCGGCGGCGTTCTCAACCGCCTCCTGGACCACGCCGGCGAGGTCGAGCTGGTCCATGTCGCGGCCGTGCGTGAAGGCAAAGCCGGACTGCATTTCGGCGTCCTGCTCGGCAATCGTCTCGAGCACACCGTACGCTACCGTCCGGTCGAACGACGCCTGCAGGCCGCGGCTGTTGTAGATCTCCACCTGGCCGCTGCCGTCGCTGTAGAGCGCGTCGCTGACCCGGCGGACTCGAGGATCGAGAGACGTGGCCCGCCGCTCCATCTCGAGGGCGAAGTCGATCTTCCGCTGCGGGTCGATCCCGGCGAGCGCCGGCGACACGAGCCCGGCCAGCGGTTCGACGGCCCGGGGTTCCGGTAGGACGTTCGCCTCGTCGGCGTGGTTGTAGCGGCCATTGAGCAACGCTTCATCGACCAGGTTGTCGAGCGCATCGGGCTCGAAGTCGGAGGTGTAGGAAAAGCCAACGCGATGTTCGCGAAAGGTGCGAAGCCCAATCCCGCGACTCTCGGCCGACACCAGGGACTCGATCTCGCCTTTGTAGACCCTGACGGTGAACTCGGTCCCCCGGGAGAGATACAGCTCGGCATCCTCAGCCCCGCGCTGCTTGCAGCGGCTCAGAACGCTCTCGCCGATCGGGCTCACTGCCGCATCGCGCCGGCCGGTATCACTCCGGTACCGCCGACGGTCAACTCCGAAATGCGGATCGTGGGCTGGCCGACACTGACCGGAACGCCCTGCCCTTCTTTCCCGCAGGTCCCGGGCGCGAGCTTGAGGTCGTTGCCGACCATGTCGATTTTGTGCAGGGCTCGAGGCCCGTTGCCCACGATCGTAGCGCCGCGCACCGGCCGGCCGATGCGGCCACCTTCGACCAGGTAACCCTCCGTCACCGCGAAGACGAAGTCGCCGGTCGTGACATCGACCTGCCCCGCGCCGAGCTTCTTCGCGTAGAGCCCGCTCGGGGTCGCCGCAATGATGTCCTCGACGGCATGCGCCCCGGCGGCGATGAAGGTGTTGGTCATCCGCGGGATCGGTAGGTGCTGATAGGACTGGCGGCGGCCGTTCCCCGTGACCGGGTGGTTTTGCTGACCGGCTCGGAGCCGATCGTACATGTAACTGACCAGGACGCCGTCCTGGATCAGGACGTTGCGGCGGGTCGGAACGCCCTCGTCGTCGACCGCCAGCGTCCCCCAGCGGCTGGGCATGGTGCCGTCGTCGATCGCGGTCACGATCGGGCTGGCGACCACCTGGCCGATCTTGCCGGTGAAGACCGTCGATCCTTTGCCGACGAAGTCCGCCTCGAGCCCGTGCCCGCAGGCCTCGTGGAACAGCACGCCGCCGAATTCGTTGCCGATGATGACCGCCATTTGGCCGGCGGGCGAGGGCGCGGCATCGAGGAGGGCGACCGCTCGCTGCGCGGCCGCCCGAGCATACTCCGCGGCCGAGGTGTCATCGAAGAATTCGAAGCCACGCTGCATGCCAGGCGCCTCCATGGCGGTTTGGATCTCGCCGTTTCGCTCGGCGACGGCATGGACCATCAGGCGGACGCGGGTGCGGGAATCTGCGTGGTGGATCCCTTCCGAGGTGGCGACCAACACGTCCTGGGCACTCTGCCCATAGCCCACCGCCACCTGCTTGATGGCGCCGCTCACCGCCCGGGCGGCCTGGTCCGCTTCGAGCAGCAATTCGATCTTCGCTTCGGGGCCGACCCCATCCGGTGGTACCTCGATCCGCTGCGGCTGACGTGGCGTTCCGCTCACGGCGCCGAGCGCAAAGCGCCCGCCGCCGCGCCGCCCGACCGCGGCCGCCAGGTCGGCGGTCTTGAAGAGGCCATCTTCCGAGAGGTCTTCCGTGTAGACGTAGCTGACGGTGCCGTGATGGATGATGCGGAGCCCGGCGCCCAGGTCGTTCCCGGAGCTGACCCGCTGCACCTTGCTCTCTTCGACGCTGATCGATTGATTGTGTTTTCGTTCGACGAAGAGCTCGACAAAATCCGCGCCCGAGCGCAGCGCGCGCTTGATCACGCTGTCCACGAGTGATTGGTCGAGCAGTGGCATCAGGTTGAGTTTAGCGGTGGGGGGTTGAACACCGGTTCGCGGACGAGCACCGTGACCCAGGCGCCGAGCAGCGTGAGCACCGCCGCGGTGGCGATGAAGACCGCGGGATAGCCCAGGCTGGCCGCCAGCGTCGATCCGAGCAGCGGACCGATGGCGTTGCCCACGGCGGTCGCGCTGCTCGTCAGCCCATAGGCCGAACCACGTAATTCCGGTGGGGTCGAGAGGCCGACGATGGCGTTGGTGGCCGGGATCAGCACGCCGAAGAAGATGCCGAGGCCGGCACGCAGCAGCAGAAACTGACCGATGTTCTGCGCGAACGCCTGCGGCAGGAAGAAGGCGGCCGCGCCGAAGCAGGCCAGGATCAGGATCCGCCGGTAACCGCTGCGGTCGACGAGGCGAGTGTAGAACAGTGCCGCCAGCGCGCTGAAGATCGCCGTGGCACCGAACGCCAGGCCGGCGTACAGCTTGACCGGGTCGGCCGCCGATGAGAGCCGCTCGACGTACAGCGGCAGGATCGGGAAGACGATGGCGGTGCTGAGTTGCACCAGCAGCAGGGTCACCATCAGCGGCATCAGGGTCCGCGAGCGAAGGCCGACGCCCGTGGTCTCGAAGAAGCCCGGGCGCCGGGTCAGGGTCGGAGGGGTGAAATGTTCGTGGACGAACTGCCAGACGAAGATCCCGCCGGCCGCCAGCATGGCGCCGGCGACAAAGAAGGTGGCGCGGATCCCGACGGCCTGCGCAATCAGGCCACCCAGCACCGGCCCGGCTGAGATCCCGACGTAGACGCTCGTCTGCAGCAGGCCCATGCTCCAGGCGAGCCGCTCCCGGGGGACGATGCTCGCCACCAGCGCGGTGGCCGCCGCGATGGTGCCGGTGAAGACGCCCTGCAAGATGCGCAACACCAGGAACTGTTCGACGTTCTGCACCAGCCCCATCAGGGCGATGATCAGACCGCCGACGAACATCGACCGAAGCACCATGATTTTGCGGCCGTGCCGGTCTGCGAGGGCGCCCCAGATCGGGCTGAAGATGGCCAGCGAGATGCCGGTGCTGGTGACGAGCGCCCCGGACCAGAAAACGACGGCGCTGTTCGGGGTGACCCCGATTTCCTTGAGGTACAGCGGTAGGAACGGCAGGACGAACCCGAAGGCCAGCATCGCGGTCGCCTGGGCGACGCAGGTCACGTAGAGACTGGTGCGCCAGCTCGGGCTGACCGCCCCCGACACGTGACTTGGCGGCGCCGGGATCAGCCGCGGTCTAAATCGCGTCGGAGTCGGCTAGCCCGCTCCGCGGGCGTAGGAATGCAACCCCACGATCCAGAGGTTGACCGCGTACAGGGTCACCATGATGGAGATGAACCCGGCCGTGGCGATCAGCGCCGTGCGCCGGCCACGCCAGGCGCGCAGTCCATGGGCATGAAGATAGATGGCGTAGACGATCCAGGTGATCGCAGCCCAGGTCTCCTTCGGATCCCAGCCCCACCACCGCCCCCAGGCGTGCTCGCCCCAGATGGCGCCGGCCATGGTGCCGAAGGTCCAGATCGGGAAGCCGAGCAGGATGGCGCGGAACGTCAGCCGGTCCAGCGTCTCGAGCGAGGGTAGCCGGGCGGCGATGGCCGAGCCGTTCAACCATGACTTCACGCTGCGACTCCGGTCCTTGACCAGGTAAAGCGCCGCGAACACGAAGCTCGAGACGAGGACGCCGGACGAGGCCATCATGCTGGTCACGTGGATCTTCAGCCAGTAGCTCTGCAGCGCCGGCACCAGCGGCTCGGGTGACTGGTAGAGGCCGTAGCCGATTCCCATCAACATCACGACCACGAAGAGCGCGACGCCTCCGCCCAGCGAGGCGACCGGCCACCGGATCGTCATCAGCAGGAAGACCGTGACGGCGACCAGGGCCAGCATCGAGCTGTACTCGTACATGTTGGCCAGCGGATAGTGTCCGTCGGCAAAGCCGCGCGAGACGATGGCGGCCAGGTGGATCGCGGCGCCGGGTGCGACCAGCGCGATCCCGACCCAGCGCAGCGCCTCCGTGCGGTACGCGAAGAAGGCGAAATAGAAGAACATGCCGCCGACGTAGAGGCCCATCGCGGCGAAATAGAGGTGCAGCGAAAGATCGGCCACGCCCCCCGGCAACCGCGCCAGGTCGCCGCGGACCAGGGTGAAGGCGAGCAGGTAAAAGGCCAGTGGAACGAAGCGCCAGAACGCCGGCCCGCGCCGCCCGGCCACCCCGGCCGTCGCCGTCACCGGTTCGCGGACGGTCACCCGTGCCATCTCAGCCTCCGACCCTGGTGGTGACCTTGCCCGCCACCGGGGTCAGCGGGATCATCTGCATCGCATCGTCGCGGAAACGCACCCGCTGAAAGGTGATGCAGTTGACCGGGCAGTGATCTTCGCAGATCCGGCAGTTCGTGCAGCGATCGTAGTTGACGAGGATCTTGCCGGCCTTGCCGCCGAACTCCTCGCCCAGGACGGTGTTGCAGATCTCGACGAAGCCACCGCTCGAGGTGTCGCGATTCTCGCCGTAGACCACCACGTCGAGCGCCTTCTCCGGACAGACGTCGTCGCACGCGCCGCAGAGGATGCAGGTCGACTCGTCGACGTGGTGCACGGTGTCGCACTGGAAGCAGCGCAGCGCGGCCGTGATCCCCTGCTCGTCATTCCAGGGGAGCTCAACAGGCGTCATGTCCATCCGTTTCTCAGCTGGAAGGATCGGCGGCTCCTCCCGGTTGTAGTAGTCGGCCTCGCGATGGTCGTCGGTTGACTCGATCACCGTCAGCGGCTTGGCGTCCCGCGGGACGGCGGCCCCAAGGAATTCGTTGATGGAGCGGGCGGTGCGGTGGCCCCAGGCGATGGCGTTGACGATGAACGAGGGGCCCTCGACGCAGTCGCCGCCGGCAAACAACTTGCCGACTTTGGTGTGCCCGCCGGTGTCGGCCTCGATCAGCTTGCGGGGCGTCAGCGGCACGCCCTGATCCTGCGGGAAGTCCATGATCTGGCCGGACGCAAAGATGGCATACCGGCAGGGGATCACGTGCTCGGTGCCCGGCAGTTTCTGCACGGTGTTGATCAACAGCTTGCCGCTTTCGGGATCGAACTCGAGCTTGCTCTCGTCGACCCGGATGAACTCGACACCGCTGACGTGTCCGCTCGCGTCCGCCTTGATCGCGTTCACGATCACGCCGGTGTGCAACGTCAGCCCAATCTCGCGCGCCTCAACCAGCTCGTTGCCGAAGGCGGGTAGCCGGTCCGCGGGCTCGATCGACACCATCCATACCTTTCGGGCACCACTCTTGATCGAAGTCTGAGCGGCGTCGGTCGCCACGGCACCGCCGCCGATCACGACCACGTCGCCACCACGGGGAAAATTGTCCGGGACGATGTCATAGGACCGGACCCGTAAGAATTCCATCGCCGAGATGACCTCAGGCAGGTCCGACCCGGGCACCGGCAGGATGCGCCCGGTCATCATCCCGACCGAAATGAAGACGGCGTCGTACTCGTCGAGCAGCTGCTCGACCTTGATGTCCTTGCCCACGTTCTTGTTGACGAAGACGTTGACCCCCATATCGACGATCATCTGGATTTCCCAGAGCAGCTGATCCATGTCGAAACGGAAGTGCGGGATGCTGGCCGAAAGCAGGCCACCGAGCTTGGCCTCCCGCTCATAGAGGTCGACGCCGTAGCCCATCAGCCGGAGATCCTGGGCCGCGGTCATGCCCGCCGGCCCCGAGCCGACGACGGCGACCCGCTTGCCATTCTCTGGCGCCCGCTGCCAATCGATCGTCACTCGCCGAGCCCAGGCGTAGTCGGTGGCAAACCGCTTGAGCGACTTGATCGACACCGCGTTTTCCGGCCCCTGCACCCATCCCCGCTTGCAGTCGGTTTCGCACGGATGGTTGCACAGCCGGCCGAGCATGGATGGAAATGGGTTCGTCTCATGGATCACGAGCCAGGAGTCCAGGTAACGACCCTGTGAGACGTAGTCGACGTAGGCGGCGATGTCCTGGTGGATCGGGCAGGCGCGCTGGCAGGGCGAGACCGGGACGTTGAGGCCGAGATCCCGGCGGCCGTTAAACACCTTGTTCGAGGCCGTATCGGTAGTGGTCTTGCCGATCTCTTCCAGGACCTGGAACGCGCTGACGATGCCAACCGTCCGGGAGGTCTTCTTGAAGAGGGGGCCTTCATCCGCCGTCATCAGGACCAACGGTGTGTCCTCCCGATACATGATGTCGGCGCCGGACTCCAACGAGTCGGCGATGTTGCGTCCCGGCAACGGCCGGCGCATGTACTCCTCGACCGGCCCGCTGCCGTCGGCAAAGGCCGCCAGCGCCTCGCGGTGTCCGAACAGGCCGACGTAGGTGCCGTCCTTCACCACCAGTAGCGCATCCGCACCGGAGGAACTCAACCGTTTGAGGGCGTCCGCGGCACTCACGTCCGCCGGGCAGGTTGGCGCAATCGGCTGCAGGACTTTACTGAGCGTCGGCATCAGCCGGCCGCCATGACGCGGCTGAGATCGCGCACGGTCACGGCCCCGACCGGCATCCCGGCGGGGGTGGTGACGAGAACCACCTGCCGTCCACTCTCGCGCAGCAGACGCACGGCCTCGGCCAGGGGCGTCTCGGGCCGCACTTCCGGCAAGGGCGTCCGAACGATGTCGGCCGCACGCCCGCCCAGATCGGTCCGGACATAGCGCTGCAGGATGTCCAGGTATGACACATAGCCCAGGCAACGCTGGTCGACGATAACGGGCAATTCGTAGACCCGGTTTTGCGCCATCATCCTGGCGGCTTGGGCGAGGCTGGTGCTGGGGAAGCAGAACGCGAACTGGCCGGACATCGCCTGCTCGACCGTGCGCGCGTCCCGGAGCGCCGTGGGCATCGTTCGAAATTATAGGCAGCGCTCCCGTCATCCTCCCGGCAGCCGACTGTAACGGCGGCGTGACGGGGTTGGGGGCAGCGGCTCGTTATACGAGACGGAGTTGGCCAAGAACCTGATGCAGTCGTCGACCTCCGACCTGGATCTGCCCCGCGATCTGGGTGGCTTCCGCGCCCGGATCCATCTCCCCTATCGCAGTGGTGTCTACCGCGTCATCCGGGTGATCGGCATGCTCACCCTGCTGGCGTCGTCGCTCGGGCTGCTGGCGGCGGTCGCGGGTTTCCCGCTCAGCTGGCTGAGCATGTTGCTCGGCCTGCTCGTGAGCCTGATCCTGATCGGACTGAGCCTCCGGCCGAGCCTCCGCCGGCCGAAATTCTAGCCTTCGAGCAGCCGCAAAACGGCCGCGCTCATCACCCGAAAGCCGATCGGTAGGCAGCGCTCATCGACGCGGAACTCAGCCGTATGATGGCCGACCCGCGGCCCCTCGGGCGCCCCGCCCAGTAAGAAGAAGCAACCCGGGCGCGCCTCCAGGAAGTAGGCGAAATCCTCCCCGACCATCAAGGGCTCGAAACCGACCACGCCCTCCGCACCGACCACGCGGCGGGCGGCCTCGGCCACAGCGGCCGCCATCGCCGGGTCGTTGATCACTGGGGGCGCGGCGGACTCATGCCGGAATTCGGCACGGCCCCGCATGGCGGCGGCGACCCCGGCAGCGAGCTCAGCAATTCGCGCGAGCAGGTGCATGCGGAGCTCGCGATTCAGCGTGCGAAGGGTGCCCTGGATGACGACCTCACCCGCCACGATGTTCGCCGCCGTCCCGCCGTGCACACTGCCCAGCGTGATCACGACCGGGGAAGCGGGCGCGGTCTCGCGACTCACGAGCGTCTGGAGCGCGCTGACCACCTGCGCAGCGATCGCCACCGCATCGACGGTCTGATGTGGCTGCGCACCGTGGCCGCCCTTTCCATAAATGGTCAGGCTGAACTGGTCGGCGCCCGCCATGACGACGTCGGGGCGGACCGAGACCTGCCCAAGCGGTAACTCGGACCAGACGTGCAGGCCGGTCACGCGGTCGATGCCGTGAAGAACGCCGGCCTCGATCATCGGCTTGGCGCCCCCGGCGCACTCTTCGGCCGGTTGGAACGCGAAGCGGACCATGCCCGGCAGCTGATGGCGGTTCTCGGCGAGCGCCCGCGCGACCTCGAGCGCGATCGCCATGTGAACGTCGTGGCCGCAGGCGTGCATCACGCCCCGCCGGCCCGATCGGAAGGGCAGGTCCCCCGCCTCGGTGATCGGCAGTCCATCCATGTCCGCCCGGACCAGCACTGCGCGCCCGGGCCGTTCGCCCTTGACGTCGGCGACGACGCCCGTCCCGCCCACCCCCGTTTCCAGCCGGTCGACGGACAGCGCGTCCAGGCGCTCGGCAATGTACTCGGCGGTCTCGACTTCCTTGAAGGCCAGCTCCGGCGCGGCGTGCAACTCGCGGCGATGGGTCGTCAGGTGCTGGTCACTGGCAGGGTCGGCACGGAGCAACGTATCCAGGAGTCCGGAGGTCATCGGACCATTCTGGCAAACTGGTTTCGATGCCGCGTTCGCTTGCCGAGTACCAGCGAAAGCGCGATTTCAGCAAGACGCCCGAGCCCAAGGGAACGCCGGAGCCCAGCGGGCAGAACCGTTTTGTCGTGCAGAAGCACTGGGCGACGCGACTCCACTACGACTTCCGGCTGGAAATGGACGGGGTGCTGGTCAGTTGGGCCATCCCCAAAGGTCCAACCCTCAACCCCGCCGAGAAGCGGCTTGCCGCGCATGTCGAAGATCACCCGGTCAGCTATTACGACTTCGAGGGCACCATCCCCAAGGGCGAGTACGGCGGTGGCACCGTCATGATCTGGGACTGGGGGACCTTCGAGCTGGAAGAGTCCACGCCGGCTGAATCGCTTCGACGCGGCGAGGTGAAATTTCGCCTCAACGGCGTCCGACTTTGCGGGCGCTACGCCCTGGTCCGGACCCGGTCCGAAAAAGACTGGCTCCTCATCAAGAAGAAGGACGAATGCGCCCAGGCGGACTTCGACATTGAGACGTTCACCACCTCGGTCAAGACCGGGCGCACGAAGGAAGAGATCGAGCAGGGGAAGGATGCGGTCTGGTCGAGCAGCCGGGCTGAGGGCGAAGGCGGGCTGATCAACCTGGCCAACGCAGAAAAGGGGCCGATGCCGAAGAGCCTTGACCCGATGAAGGCGCAGCTGGTTGCTGAGCCATTTGATAACGAGCGCTGGCTGTTCGAGGTCAAATGGGACGGCATCCGGCTGATCAGCTTTATCGACAATGGCAAGGTCTCACTTCAAACTCGCCGCGGCCGAATCGTAGACGCCGAATATCCACAACTGCAAGCGATCAGCGGGGTGGTCAAGGCAAAGCAGGCCGTGCTCGACGGCGAGATCGTCGCCCTCGACGAGGAGGGCCGGCCCTCCTTCCAGTTGCTGCAGAACCGGGATCGAGACCCCGTGCCTCTGCTCTACGTCGTGTTCGACGTGGTCTATGCCGACGGCCAGCGGCTCTTCAAGGTGCCGCTCGAAGATCGAAAGCGGCTGCTCCGCAACCTGTTTGCCGACACCGCACTGATGAAGTATTCCGAGCACGTCATCGGCGAAGGCACGGCATTCTTCAAAGCGGCCAAACAGAAGCGCCTGGAGGGGATCGTCGCCAAGCTGCGCGACAGCCCGTACCAGCCGGGAGTACGCAGTAGCGCGTGGCTGAAGATCAAGGCCGTGCTTCAGCAAGAGGTCGTGATTGGCGGCTTCACGGCGCCCCGCGCCAGCCGAAAGTATTTCGGCGCCCTCCTGGTCGGCGTTTACGAGGATGGCAAGTTCGTCTTCACCGGTCACGTCGGCGGCGGATTCGATGAGAGGACGCTCGCCGAACTTTACAAACTGATGAAGCCGCTGATCGTGAAGTCACCGCCCTTCAGCGGACCGCCGCCTCACGCCAACGAAAAACCAACCTGGGTGAAGCCGGTGCTGGTCGTGGAGGTCAAGTTCACCGAGTGGACGCGCGATGGCGTCATGCGACAGCCCGTCTTCCTTGGACTGCGCGACGATGTCGATCCGCGCGAGGTCCGCCGCGAACTGCCCGGCGACACCGCCCGTGAAACATCGCGGGCCAAAGCCACGGCGGGCGCCGAGGCACATCCTGCGGCTAAAAGCGCAAGACCGCGCGCCCGCGTCGCCAGAAAGACATCAACGCGGGCGGCGCGCCCCACCGAGACCGCACCGCGGAAGGCAGCCGCGACGGATATCCCCGACACGCCACTGAGCCGGGCGGCCGCCCAGATTGCGAAGCAGCTCGGCACCAGGATCCGCGGTGCAACGGCCTCCGAGTTGAGGGCGCTCGACGCCATCCAGAAAGAGGGGAACTGGGAAATCGACGGTCGGGTGGTCCGTCTCACGAACCTCGATAAGCTGCTGTTCCCCGAGGATCGGTATACGAAGCGCGACCTGATCCGCTATTACGTCCAGGTGGCGCCGGTCATGATCCCTCACTACAAAGACCGCCCCCTCTCCATGAACCCGCACCCGGACGGCATTCACGGCAAGAGCTACTGGGTGAAGGACAAGCCGGCTTACGCCCCTGACTGGATCCCCACCTTCCGCTACCAGGATCAGAAAAGCCTCAAAGACTGGATCCTCATCGAGGAGGTCGCGACGCTGGCCTGGCTCGCGAATCACGCGGTGATCGACATGCATCCCTGGTACTCGCGGGTGGACAAACCGGAGTACCCGGATTGGTCGGTGGTGGACCTCGATCCAGCCGAGGGCGCGACCTTCAAGGACGTGATCGCCGTGGCGAAGGTTGTGAAAAGCGCGCTGGACCACCTGGAGCTGAAGGCCCTGCTGAAGACGACCGGCCAGACCGGGCTGCACGTCTATATCCCGATCGAGCGACGCTACACCCTCGATGAGAGCCGAGGCTTCGTCGCCAAGCTGGCGCACATGATCGCGGAGCTGATGCCCGACAAGGTCACAGAGGTCTGGGAGGTGAAACGCCGCACCGGCAAGATCCGGATCGACTACACGCAGAACGTGATGAACAAGACGCTGGCCGGTCCGTACTCCGTTCGACCGGCGATCCACGCGCCGGTGTCCACCCCGATCGCATGGAAAGAGCTCGATGATCCGCGGCTTCGCCCCGATAAGTGGACGATCAAAACGCTCGGCGACCGGCTGCTCGAAGTGGGTGATCTCTTCCACGACGCCCTGACGCTGCATCAGCGTTTGCCCGCCATCTGATCAGTGGCAAAAGACCATGATGTTCCGTCCGACCTTCCCGCGATCCAGGCCTTTGTCGACGCGTGGATCAAACTGCGCGGACGCTACTGGTCGCCGCTGTCGCAATACGCCCGCCTGGCCGAGGAGGTGGGCGAGCTGGGACGCGAGCTGAATTTTCGCTGGGGCGACAAGCCGCGCGCACCGAAGGATGGAGACGGGTCGGTCGCCGATGAGCTCGGTGATGTGCTGTTCATCGTCGTCCTGCTGGCCAATGACCTCGGCATCGATCTGGCGTCAACGTTGACTGCGACACTCCAGAAGTACGAGCGGCGAGCTCAGCCGTGAGGTCCTGCACCACTTTTCCACAGGACTTATGCACGGCCTGTTAGCAGTTGGTGGATAAGCGCCCGCAACAAATGTTCCGTCTGGACGGCTCCAACATTGGGTCGTATTTTTAACTCTCGCTCGACCGACCGGAGGCTTTTTCGGGGAGAGGGCCGGTTCGGCGGGAGGGATGCCGGGAAGGCTCGTGGGTCTCTTGCAATCGTTTGCGTTCGTCTGTCTTGACACCGCCGGAAGCCGGCGGTAGAATGCGGCAAACCTATATCTTGTGCTGGATCGGATCGTCAAGCCCCACATTTAGGGGGAGGTAGGCGAACCAAGGCTCACGCGTGAAAGGGGAACTACCGGCGGCGGCAGACGCCGGACGGCGCGCAGTGTGCCGGCGCTCGTTTGT
>Ga0209526_10001571_pt1 | contig 15382 bp, 17 predicted proteins | sample JacPinW_OM2H0_M1_FD_188566 | JGI IMG/M metagenome (GOLD analysis project Ga0209526, IMG submission 188566) | Forest soil microbial communities from Algoma, Ontario, Canada - Jack Pine, Ontario site 1_JW_OM2H0_M1 (SPAdes) (version 2) | ecosystem: Environmental > Terrestrial > Soil > Boreal... | reverse complement strand
CCTTTCGTCCGGGTGCTCGTGAAACCCGATAAGATCAGGTACGGACGAATTTTCCAAGCCTTGTTCTTGCAAGCCTTGTTCGTGCAGGCCTTGTTCGTGCAAGCCTTGTTCGTGACTATGGCACCGACGAATGAATTGACCGCTGCTACTGCGGCAGGCCGGCTCGCGAGAGCGCCGTCTCGACGCGGGCGGCATCCTGCGGCCTCTTCCAGGGCTGACCATCCATCACCGATCTGACGGTCAAATGGGGGCGAGACGCCAACGCCTCCCGGATCGCGAGTTGAGCTTCTTCTTCACGCGCGATCTCAATGTAGCAGGCGGCGCGCCATAGATTGGTGTCGTAATGCATTCGCGTCGACCCTTCGAGCACGGTAACGGCTTCTTTGACACGTTTGGTAGCGTACAGCGCCCGAACGAGATCGGTCTCATAGCGAGCCGCGGAGAAAGGATCGACGCGCATGGCTTGCTCGATCCAGGGCAAGGCCGCTTCGGAATCTCCAAGGTAGGTCGAGTTGATGCCCCGCTGAACGATCAAGCGTGGATCGTTCGGCGTCAACGCCAGCGCCCGCTCCAAGTGACGCTCGCTTTTGTCGAACTGTCGTTGGGTGAGCGATATGCGGCAGATGATGCGGTGACATTCCGGATCGTTTTCATCCAGTTCCAGCGCCCGGCGGACCAGGCGATTGATCTCGGCGAAGCGCGCCGGATCGCGCGGCCAATATTCGGAACTCCAGGCTTGTCCAAGCGCGCAGGCCTTCCAGGCTATCGCTTGGGCGAAGGCGGGATCCCTGGCAATGGATTGGTCAAAGCATGCTTCGGCTTCCCGATTTGCCTCCGGCGTCTCGAGGTGATGGTAGAACTTTCCACGCAGCAGGAAGTCGTATGCTTCGAGCGAATCGCTGGTCTTGCGCGTGACATTGGTGAGCTCGGCGCTTTCAAGGCGACCGGGTAGAACGGCGGTGATCTTGCGCATCAGCTCGTCCTGAACCACAAACAGGTCCTCGATGCCGAAATCGTAGCGCTCCGCCCACATCGAGGCCCCGGTTGCGGCGTCAATCAACTGCGTCGCCACCCTCACCCGCGTAGCGGAGCGACGCACGCTGCCCTCGAGCACATAGCGCACGCCGAGCTCACGCGAGACCTGTCGAACATCAACGGCTCTGCCCTTGTAGGCAAAGCTTGAGTTTCGCGCGATGACGAACAGCGAGCGAAAACGCGAAAGCTCGTTAATGATGTCTTCAGCGAGTCCGTCGACGAAGTACTCCTGCTCGGGATCGCCGCCGAGATTTTGAAATGGCAACACGGCGATAGACGGCCTGCCGGAGCTTGCCGTGCCCAATGTCACCTTGTGCGATGGCGTCAGCTCAATCTGAAGTTCCGGATCTGGCTCCGGCATCTGCCATTCGTCCGGCTCCCAGGCCAGCCGGAAGGCACCAACGGGGTGCTCGATATTCTTCAGGATCAATTCGCCCAATGCGTCGAACCTTGCACGAATTCGGCCTTCGGCTGCCTCACGCACCGCACTTGACACGATGATGCCGCCGGGCGGCGCCTCGGACTCCAGGCGAGCCGCGATATTCACCCCGTCACCGAACAGATCGCCTTCCTTGGGCATGACGTCGCCGACATGGACCCCGATCCGAAAATTGATTTGACGATCGGCGGATGTTCCGGAGTTCGCCGCGCTCAACTTGCTTTGAGCGCTGACGGCGCAAGTGACAGCATCAACAACGCTTGGAAACTCCGCAAGCACACTGTCGCCGGCCGTGTTGGCGATGCGACCACGATTGGCGGCAATGGTCGCAACGAGGATGCGACGGCGGTCCGTCAGCGCTTGCAGCGTCGCGATTTCATCGGCGCCCATGAGCCGGCTGTAACCCGCCACATCGGCAGCGAGGATCGCTGCGAGGCGGCGCTCAATGGCCATTGAGTTCGACAACGGAAGCTCCTGTGAGCGCGACGCTTCAAATCAGATTGCAATCGGACTCTCGCCTGCCGTTCGAGCATAATCCTTAACGAAAAAGCTTCCCGCTTCTCAGCACCGTGCCCGGAATGCAGGTATTTTGATCTGCCCAAACCAGTTCGTCCAGACGGTTTGGTGGCGAGTTCCGACGTTTTGCCAACAAGAGAACGATTCCCGGAGGTTCTTGCCCAACATGCCGCATGTCAGGCGGCTCGGCACGTTCTCCGACCTGTGGCATAATTCTTCCGCGCTGGGCCGGCAGAGCCCAGCCGATCAAGGGAGGTAATCATGTCTATGTACATGCTTCTCTGTAACTACACCGATCAGGCCATCCGCAACATGAAGGACATGCCGAGCCGCCGCGAGGCGGCGCGGGAAAAAGCCAAGAAACTCGGCGTGGAGATCAAAGCGGCCTATCTTGCGCTGGGAGTCTACGATTTTATCATCCATCTGGAAGCCAAAGACGAGGAGGCCGTCGCCAAGTTCGTTCTCTCGCTGGCATCCGCCGGAAGCCTTCGGACCACGACGATCAAAGTATTTTCCGAAGCCGAATACGACAAGATCGTCGCCGGGATGGTGTGAGCGGGCAAACCTGAATCGTCCCGCCGCCGGACCCCCATGAATATGGCTGTCGTAAAGGGGGGCGGCGGAGTTAGACTGCACCGGCCGCAACGAAGGCGGCAGGGACATTCTTGATGACTGATTTGAGCGACGAGCGCGCTTCGCAGGCAATCACGGTTTTGCTGGTCGAAGATGACGCGCCGACATTGTGGCGGCTGCAGGATGCGCTGACCAAGGCCGGCTTTCAGGTGACGGCGGCAGCGACGCTCGCCGAGGCCCGCGCGTCGTTGACCAAGGGCGGCCCAAAAGTGCTGCTGACCGATCTGCAGCTTCCCGACGGGCACGGTATCGAACTGATCCGCGAGACCCGGCAGCGCTTTCCCGAGACCGAAATCATGGTGATTTCAATTCTCGGCGACGAAGAGAGCGTGATCTCCGCGATCACGGTCGGCGCCACCGGCTATCTGCTCAAGGATGCGTTTCCGACCGATATCGCCGCGACCGTTCGCGATCTCGTTGCCGGGCATTCGCCGATTTCGGCGTCGATCGCGCGCTTCATCGTGCGCCGGACCCAGAAGCATCCCGAGCCGCCGCCCGGGCCGCCGCTCGATACTGTCAAGCTGACGCCGCGCGAGATCGATATCCTGTGGGGCATCGCCAAGGGCTTTAGCTATGCCGAGATCGCGGAGCATCTTGGACTGTCGCGCCAGACCGTGCCGGGCCACATCAAGAACATCTACCGCAAGCTCGAGGTCCACACCCGCGGCGAGGCGGTGTTCGAGGCGCTGCAGCAGGGCCTGATCAAGCTGTGATGGAGGCTGAGGCGAAACCGGGCTTTCCCGGCCGCGAGCGCCGACGGCTGCGGCTGCGGGCTTCCCGTCTCGCCCAGTATCTTCTGGTCCAGCTGCTGATCGTTGCCGCATGCATCTTTGCGCTACGTCGCTCGTTGCCCGAACCTCCGTCCAGCTACCTTGTGAGCGGGTTCAGCTTGAAGGAGGGCGGCGCCGAGCGTTCGGTCACGCTGCCGCACTATACCTCTTCGCGGTTCTCGCTGAATGATCCGCCGCTCTACACCGGCCACTTCACCTGGTCGAGCCGCGAAACCGAGCGCGCCTGGTCGGTGTACCTGCCGCGCTTTTCCAACGGCGTGGAGGTTGCCGTCAACGGCGTTGCGATCCTCGACAGCCGGCGCGATCCGGTCGCCAACCGGCCGGACCGCAGCGTCCCCGAGATCGCGGTCATTCCGGCCTCGCTGCTTCACGACGGCGCGAATGATCTCACCATCCGGCTGTTCGTATGGGGTCCGCTCACGGGCTTTCTCGAAAGCGCCTATGTCGGTCCGGATGATATCCTGCGTCGATATTACGAGCAGCGGACGCTGGTGTTCGTGACGCTGCCGGTAATGTTCTCGGCGTGGCAGGCGATCCTCGCGGTGATCCTGACCATCATGTGGGTGATGCGCCGCCATGAGCCGGCTTACGGCATCCTGGCGGCCGCGATGGCGCTGGGCGTGGCGCAGGCGTTCTTGCCGACGGCGGTGGACCCGTCGCAATATTCCAGGGTGAACGCGGTCCTGATCACGTCAGCGCCGATCGAAGCCGCTTTCGTCCTGACGTTCGGGATATTGTTTCTCGGCGGCCGATGGCCGCGCTACGGTCTTCTGATCTTCGCTCCCGGCCTGCTGCTGGTCGCCGTCGCGCTGATCGGAGAACAGGCCCTGACCAGCGAATTATTCGTGCTGGTCGGCGTGCCGGCGATCGGGCTGTTTCTGGTGCTGCTGGCGCTGATCGTCGCGCAGTCGGTAGTGAAGCGACAGGACCTCGCCAGTTTCCTTTTGGGCTGCGCGGCCACGATCGTCTTGACCTGCTGGGCCCACGACCTGCTCTCGGTGCTTCAGATCATCCCCGATGACCGGATCTTCGTCGCGCGCCTGTCCTATTCGGCCATGCTGGTCGCGATCGGCGCGGGGCTGACCTGGCGATTTGCGCGGGCGCTCAATCGGGTCGACAGCTTTGCCGGTCGCCTCGTCACCCAGGTGCGCCAGGCCGAGGACAAGCTGAAGGCGAGCTTTGCCCGCGAGGAGGAGCGCGCACGCGCCGCGGCGCTGGCGCTGGAGCGCACGCGGCTGATGCGCGACCTTCACGACGGGCTGGGCGGCCAGCTTGTCAGCATCGTCGCGCTGAGCGAGCGCGGCGACGCCGGCGCCGGAATCGGCGATGCGGCTCGCGCCGCGCTGAAGGATCTTCGCCTGGTGATCGATTCGATGGATGACATCGGCGGCGACCTGATGCTGGCGCTCGGATCGTGGCGCGACCGCGCCGCGGCGCAGCTGCGTCCGCATGAGATCGCGCTCGATTGGCGGGTGGCGACGCCGCAAGGCCTGCCGGTTCATCCCGAACTCAGGCCATGGCACGTCATCCAGATCGTGCGGCTGTTGGATGAAGCTGTGACCAATGCCGTCAAACACGCCGGCGCGCAACGCGTCACGGTCTCTATCGAGACGCTGACCGACCCGGCGGGGTCCGCTTACGGACGCATCACGGTCGAAGACGATGGCAAGGGATTTGTACTCACACCGGAAGGCGAAGCCTCTGGCGGAAAGCGAGCGGCGCGCGGCTTGCGCAATATGCGAAACCGCGCCGCGCGCTGCGGGGTGGAGCTTGAGCTCACCTCCGGCGCCGGCGGCACGCGTGTCAGGCTGACATTGCCTCAAAAGTTTCCTGACAGCGACACCGCCGGCGCTTGAGGTGCCAGGCGCGACAGCTCGATAGACCGCCGTCGCGCTCTGTTTGCGCGGGTCATGCGCCTCAGCGCCACACGCGGGTGTAACCGACGTGCCGCACGCCATAGGGGGTCACGCGGGTATAACCGACGCGCCGCACAGCGACCGGGGTCACCGGGGCGATGCGAACCGGCGCCGCCACCGGATAGGTCGGGCGAACGATGCAACCCTGCGGCACGCCGGCCGTCTTGCAATAAACCACCGCGGCCTCAGCCGGCGCAGCAGTCAACGAAACCGTCGCCAGCGTCGAGAAAGCCGTCAGGGCAACAGCAGCGCTCATCAATTTCGATTTGGTCCACATGGTATCTCTCCTGTTTCAAGCGGTCTTGCGATGGGCCGATCGGTCACCGCAGCCGACGGGGAGCTACATGGGCCATCGCCGCCTGCCGCAACATCCCATGAAGATGGGGGGTCGGCTGATCGGGGCGGATTGGGTTGTTTCAGGCCTGAAAACCGTGATTTTGCAGGGATTGCCGGATGCCATGAACATGGCATGGACCCTGGGCGCCACCTCGACGATGTTCGCCGCGCTTCATCCAACCCTCACATTAACTCTTCGAAAGGTGCGACCCATGAAAAAGTCAATCAACCTCCCTTCCGCTATCGCGAGTGTCTTCTTGCTGGCGGGCATGTCCCAGGCGATGGCGCAAGTCGCGCCGACCATGCAGGAGAAGATGGCCTGCCGCAGCGATGCCGAATCGATGTGCTCGCAGTTCGTCGGCAAGCCGACCCAGATGCAGGCATGCCTGCGCGACAACAAGGCCAAGCTCTCGGCCTCCTGCCGCAAGGTCGTCGAAGCCCATGGCGGGTGAGGTAGCGAAACGGGCGTTCGCCTCGGATGACGGCTGCGCGGCTCAGGCCGAAAGAATGGTGTCCGAGGCGGCCTGCGCTCGCGCGCGACTCAGATCGCGGCGGCGACTCTTTCCAGGCCGATGATGCGGGCGAGCTTGCGCACCTCGTCCTTCTGATCCTCGCGCAGCTGGAACAAGAGCGGCATGGCCGCCGATTTGAGCTGCTGGACTTCCTCGGAGTCGGGATCGATCGGCATGCTGCCCGTACCCGGATCGGCCTGCCGCGTGGCGTGGATCTTGCGCGCCACCGCGCGCAGCGCGGTCTCTACCGCCGGCCAGTAGGATTCCTGCGCCGCAGAAAGTTTCAAGCGCTCCTTGATGCCGGCGATCTGCACATCGCTGAGCAGCGCATATGATTTTTGCGGAGCCGGCTTGCTCGCGGCCTTTGGCTTTGCGGGCACGGCGGGCTCGACCGGCATCGCCGGCGCGATCAGCATTTTCGCCGCCTCCACCGCTTTCGCCGCCTCAATGTCCGCCGGCGAACTCGCCGCAAAGGCCTGGCGCAGCGGCTCGCTCAAGGCGGCGGTGGTCTGCGGCGGCTCCAGCGAGGCCAGCGCGAACTTCACCACCGTCAGCTTGTCGGTTTTGGTATCGCGGTTGGCGACGACGGGGCTGTTGATGATTGCATCTTCCGTTGCCACGCCCGCCTCGGGCACGCTGTCACGGCCGAGGATACTGATGACGGCTGCACCCGCCACCAAGAGACAGGTCATCGCGATGATGGTGATGGCTTTCGTCAAACAGTGCTCCCTACCCCGCCCAGGCACGGTCTTGGTGGCCGAAAACTGAACGGCAATTAAGGCTTAACCGTGCCGTCGCGATACGAAAAACGCAGCAAAACGAGCCGGAACCGGTGGAAATCAGGCCGCGGCGGCAAGATCATAGGCGGCCTGGATATCGGCGACGATATCGGAGGCTTCCCACAGCGCGCGCGGCTCGACCGCCTGCAGGCTGATGGTCCAGTTGCCGCCCCTGGAGGTGCGGGGCACGCTGACGATGTCGAACCGCACGTTGCGGCACAGCGGATGGCGGGCAAGTGCGTAGCCGACCCGGGCCTTGATCTCCTCGAGCGTCGCCGGGGTCTTTGCAAAAAGCGTCTCAAAATCCATCGCGCATCCCTTCCAAATTCGACTGCCGCCGCGGCCCTTCGGAGAACGGCCTTGGTCCGAATTCTTGGGATGGGATGGTTAATGACGGGTTAAGGGGCGGCAACCGCGAGGCGGAAATCGGCTCATGGGCGAGCTGCGCTGCCGCCGCGGTATTCCGCAAGCGTCCGCGCGACGAGATCATCGACCGAGAGCACGCCGGTTACGCCCGAGGTGGAATGGCCCGCGCTCCAGATGTCGCGCCAGCGCTTTGGATTGCTTTCGCGCGTGCCGACATCGATATCCTTGCCGATATCGATCGCGCCGCGCTCGGGCAGATCGTCCGGATCGAGACCGGCGGCCGAAATCGACGGCCGCAGCATGTTGGTCTGCAGGCCGGTGAACGCCCTGGTCAGCAAAATATCGTCGGCGCTGCTTTCGACCAGCATCGCCTTGTATCGCGGATCCGCCATGCTCTCGACGGTCGCGATGAACCTGGTGCCCATATAGGCGAGATCGCAGGAAAGCGCCTCGGCGGCGCGCAGCGCGTGGCCATCGCTGATGCCGCCGGCCAGCACGATCGGGCCTGCGAAGAACGCGCGCACCGCGCGGACGAATGCAAATGGATTGAGCCAGCCGGTCTGGCCGCCGGCGCCCGCGGTCAACAGCACCAGCCCATCAGCGCCGGCTTCAACCGCACGCTCCGCGTGGCGGATCGAGGCGACATCGGCGAACACCAGCGCGCCGGCGTCGTGCAACGGCTTGACCACCGGCGCCGGTGAGCCGACCGAGGTGATGACGATTTCGGGCCGGTGGCGCAGCAGCACCGCGAGATCCTGCGCGAGCCTCGCATTGGAACGATGCACGATCAGGTTCGGGCAGACCGGCGCGGGAGCCCTACCACTGGTCTCCGAATGCCGCAGCAGCCGGTCTTCGATTTCGGCGAGCCAGGAATCGAGTTGTTCGCTCTCGCGGCAATTCACCGTCGGAAACGCGCCGATCACGCCGTTGCGGCACGCGGCTACCACCAGCTCGACGCCCGAGACCAGAAACATCGGAGCCGCGATCAGCGGCAGGCTGAGACGATCGCGAAATCGCGCGAGTGGATCGGCAGTTTGCAAAGGCCTTGGTCCTTGCTAGCGTTGCGGCCAACATTGGCACAACAAGTCGCGGCCAAGATTGGCACGACCACATGCCAAAGACAAAAAAGGCGGGAGGATTAAGATGGGCGATCCGCTCTATGCGTTTCCAGCGGTATGCGAACAGACCTTGCGCGCGCTGGCGCGCTATCCTTCACGCACCGCGTTCAGCTGGCCCGGCGGCACCCTCAGCTATCAGGGCGCTACCGATCTGATCGGACGCATCCAAAGCGTCTTCATGCAGCTCAATCTTGCGCCGGGCACCCGCGTCGCGTTCCTGACCGCCAATCGCGCCGACACCTGGTGCGCCGGCGTCGCGGCGCAATTGTCGCGGCTTGCCATCACCTGGCTGCATCCGCTGGGCTCGCTCGACGATCAGCTTTTTCAAATCGAGGATTCCGACGCCGAAATGCTGATCATCGACGCTGCGACCTTCCGCGATCGCGGCGGCGATCTCGCGGCCAAATCCTCGGGACTGAAGACCGTGTTCACCCTCGGCGCCGCCAACTACGGCACCGACCTCCTGGCCGCGATCGAGGCCGCAGGAAGCGCAACCGCACGCTCCTTCGCCGGCCCCGACGATATCGCCACCCTCAACTATACCGGCGGCACCACCGGCAAATCCAAGGGCGCGTTGCGCACCCACCGCGAATATGGCGGCTTTGTCACCGCGATCCTTGCCGATTTCGAGATTCCGGACGCCGCGCGTTATCTCACGGTGGCGCCGATCAGCCACGTCGCCGGGACCAAAGTGCTGCCGACGCTGACGCGCGGCGGCACCGTGCACATGCTGAAGGGTTTTGACCCAGAGGCGGTGCTGAGAACCATCGCGCGCGAGCGCATCAATTTTAGCCTTTTCGTTCCCACCATGATCTATGTGCTGCTCGATCACCCCGCGCTCGACAAGACTGATCTCTCCTCGCTGGAATTGCTGCTCTATGGCGCTTCCGCGATGTCGCCGAGCCGGCTGGTCGAGGGCATCGAGCGGATCGGCCCGGTGTTCTCGCAGCTCTATGGGCAGACCGAGTGCTATCCGGTCTCGGTGCTGCGCAAGGCGGATCACGATCCGAACACGCCGGAGCTGCTTTTATCCTGCGGCTTCCCGATCGCCGCCTGCGAGGTCAGGATTTTGGACGATAACGACCGCGAGGTAAAAACCGGCGAGCCCGGCGAAATTTGCGTGCGCGCGCCGCATGTGATGACCGAATACTGGAAGCGGCCGGAGCAGACCGCGGAGACATTAAAGAACGGCTGGCTGCACACCGGCGACATCGCGCGGGCAGACGAGCGCGGCTACATGTACATCCTCGACCGCAAGAAGGACATGATCGTCTCCGGCGGGTTCAACATCTTTCCGCGCGAGGTCGAAGATGTGTTGTCGCAACATGCAGATGTGGCGATGTGCGCCGTGGTCGGCGTGCCCGACGACAAATGGGGCGAGGCCGTCACCGCCGTGATCGTGGCGCGCGAGGGCGCCCGTCCGAACGCCGACGAATTGATCAACCTTGTGAAGGCGCGCAAGGGTTCGGCGCATGCGCCCAAGCACATCAAATTCGTTGACAAGTTGCCGATGACCGGCGTCGGCAAGGTCGACAAGAAGGTGCTGAAAGCCGGCTTTTGGGCCGGGCGCGAGCGGATGGTGGGCTAACGCCGACCCAGCGAGTCCGGCCTCACGCCGCGGGCTCGTAGAACAGCATGACATTGCCATTGTCGAAGGCGCGCGAGCTGGCGAGCTTCATCGGCAGCTTTCGTTTGACGCCTTCGAACAGCGTGCGGCCGCTGCCGACGACGAGCGGGTTGAGCGCGATCTGATACTCGTCGATCAATCCGGCATCCGCCAGTTGGGCGACGATGCTGCCGCTTCCCATGATCACGATGTTCGGACCCGCCTCCTGCTTCAGCTTGCCGACTTCCGCTGCGAGGTCGCCCTTGAGCAGCGTGGTGTTGTTCCACGAGGCGTTGTCCATCGTCCTGGAAACCACGAATTTCCGCAGATTGTTCATCCGCTCGGCGACGACCGGATTGCTTTGCGCCGCAAGCGGCGTCGGCCAGAAGCCGGCCATGAGCTCGTAGGTCACCCGGCCGAACAGGAGCTGGCCGCCGCCGCTCGCGTTCTCCGAGACAAAGGCCTGCCACTGCGGGTCCCGCTTGTGGGCCCAGCTCATGTCGCCGCTGGCGTCGGTGAAGAAGCCATCGAGCGACATCGAATTGTAAACAACCAGTTTTGGCATGTTCTGTTCCATCCATGGTTTGATCGCGGTCACCGCATTTCGGGCAGTTGCGCGTTGGTGCCTTGCATCCAGCGCAGCGATCCGGGGGTCGTGAGGATTTCGCCGGTCTCAAGCAGCGTCTTGATTCCGGAGAGCACCATCGGCCAACCGCCGTAGAGCTGATTGTTGGCGCCTTCGCGCAGTTGATCGTGGGTGACGGTGAGCCGGCATGAATCGCCGATCGGCTCGATCTCCCAAGTCACCCGTGAAGTGCCCTCGCCCTTGACGTCCTCGCCCCACAGCGCCTTGAAGCTCTGGACCAGCCGGCGCGGCGGATCGACCTCCAGATTCTCGCCCCCAAAGATCAGGTGGCCGTGGCCGCGCCCCTCGTAGCGCGAGCCCTGCGTCCAGTCCGAGGTGACGACGGCGCCGAAATTATATTTGCGCCGCATCTCGGTATCGGTGATGGCCTGCCAGAGCCGCTCCGGCGTCGTCTTGATGTAGATCTCGAAAACCTTCTCCATCGTCTTCTCCAGTTTGCGCTTGAGGTCGGTCAGTTCGGCGGCCCAGGGTTCGGCGTATTTGCTCACCCAACGGTCATGGACCAGCCGGATCGGAACCGGATTCAGAAAGTGCAGTTTCTCGCGCCCGCGCCGCTTGCTCACGACGAGGCCGGCTTCCTCGAGCAACTTCAGGTGCTTCATCACACCGAAGCGCGTCATCGGCAGCCGCTCCTCCAGCGCGCTCAAGGTCTGCCCATCCTCCTTGAACAACGCATCGAGCAGGCGCCGGCGCGTCGGGTCTGCGAGAGCTCTGAACACGGCATCCATCGGCCGATAATAGGTGACCATTTGGTCACATGTCAAGCCGCACGGATGAGCGCGCGTTGCCGACTGAAAAAAAGCTATTTTGGCGGGAAGAACTCAGGCCACATCGCGCGCCATTTTGCGGCGGCTTGGCCAAAGCCATCCGGCGCGATCTCGTGGCATTCGGCGTCGGCAGTGGGCCGGACCCAGCCTTGCGCGCTCCTCATGAACATGTGCGCGGCCGGCACCAGCCACTTGGTGTCGTCGAGCGTTCCGGCTCGAAGGCTCATCGAGTCGGGCCGTCCCTTGCGTTCGCCAAAGATCCTTGCCCCGCAGTCGCCGCAAAACCACGACGTGACGTCCGCACCGGACGGCGATTTGTGGTGCCAGCCTTTCGGCTCGCCCCGCACGATCCGAAATCCCTTGGTCGCCACCGGCATGTTCAGCGCAAACGCGCTGCCGGAGGCGGTCTGGCAATCGGTGCAATTGCAGGCGTAGAGCAACAGCGGAAACGAATTGATCTCGTAACGAATCGCCCCGCACGAGCAGCCGCCGGTCAGGGGAAGCGAAGGCCGGTTCGCGGTCATGGTCAGCTCCAGCAAATGATCGATGGAGTCAGGCGAGCCTCAACCCGCCGCCGCGAGCTTTGGTTCGAGCTCGTTGGGGAGCTCGATATCGACTTCAAGGGTCGAGACATTCCGCCCCCTCTCCATCCGGACGATAACTTTTTCCGGATCGAGCGTAACATGCCGCGACACCACGGCGAGGATTTCCTCACGCAGCTGCATCAACAGGTCGGGCTTGCCGCGCATGCTCCGTTCATGCGCCAACAGGATCTGCAGCCGTTCCCGCGCGATCGGCGCCGAAGCAGGCGCGGGATCGGGGGCGGGACGGCTGGAAAAAAGCCGTAACAAGCTCATGCAGCCCTCCTTCCCCGCAACAGATTCATCAGACCCTTGCGCTCGGTCGGCACCATCATGGCGACCGTCTCGCCCAACAACCGCCGCGTCGCGTCGAGATAGGCGCGGGCGGGCGTGCTGGCCGGGTTGTTCAGCGTGACCGGCGAGCCGACGTTCGAGGCGCGCAGCACGTCCTGGCTCTCCGGGATGATGCCGAGCAGCGACGTCGCCAAAATTTCCAAAATATCCTCGATATTAATCATCTCTCCCCGCGCCGCGCGGGCCGGGTCGTAACGGGTGACCAGGACGTGCTTCTCCACCCGCTCGCCGTTTTCGGCTTTGACGGTTTTTGAATCGAGCATCCCGATAATGCGATCGGAATCCCTGACCGAAGACACTTCCGGGTTGGTGACGATGATCGCCTCGTCCGCAAAGCGCATCGAGAGCATTGCGCCCCGCTCGATGCCGGCCGGGCTGTCGCAAAGGATATAGTCATAGCTCTTGCGCAATTCCGTGATGACGCGTCCGACGCCCTCTTCCGTCAGCGCGTCCTTGTCCCTGGTCTGGGACGCCGGCAGCAGCCATAGAGTCTCCAACCGCTTGTCGCGGATCAGCGCCTGCGGGAGCTTTGCGATGCCTTGCACCACATTGATGAGATCGAACACGACGCGCCGCTCGGCGCCCATCACGAGATCGAGGTTGCGCAAGCCGATGTCGAAATCGACCACCACGACTTTCTTCCCGGTTTGCGCGAGCGCCGCGCCGATGGCAGCCGTGGAGGTCGTCTTTCCGACGCCCCCCTTGCCCGATGTCACAACCAGCACTTTGGCCATTTCTTACCTCCTTTACCTGGGTTCAGTTGAGCGGCGTAATCCGCATGATGTCGCCTTCAAGCCACGCCTGCGCTGGTCCATTGCGAAGAGCGGCGTCCAACTCTTCTGCTGTCTGGTAGAAACCATCGATAGCCAGAAGCTCGGCCTCGATCTTCTGGCAATAAATCCGCGCCGACGAGTTGCCGTTGACGCCCGCCATCGCGCGGCCGCGCAGCGTTCCGTAGATGTGTATCGAGCCGCCGGCCACGATCTCGGCGCCCGAGCCGACCGATCCCAACACCGTCACGTCGCCGTCGGGAAACACGATCGACTGGCCGGAGCGGACCGGGCTTTCGAGCAAGAGCGACGTCGCGAGCTTGAGTTCGGGTTTTTCCGGCTCGGCCTGCTGGACCGCGCAGTGCCGGCCGCCGGTCAAAAGCGGCGGCAGGCTGGACGTGAGCCGGGCGGCCTCGACGCCCTCGATCCCGAGGATGCGGATGTTTCTCTTTTCGAGGCTGAGGACGAGATGGGCGATCGCCGGCCGGCTAAGATCGACAGCGGACAGATCGAGCACCACGGGCTTGCCGACGAAGAAGCCCGGCGAACGGACGATCGTTGCGTCGATCTCGGAGAGCCACTCGACGATCGGCACCACCGGACAAAACACAAACGCGACATAGGAGCGGCCGCGCAGACGGACCAGTTGGCGGGCGGGCTCGGCGTTGGCTTCCGTGTTGGGTTCCATGGCGATCGACTCAACCTTTCTTATCGAATGGTTAACAATCGGCGGCCATGGTTAATGCGGGGTTAATGCTTGATAAAAAAGCGCAAACGGCGCGCTGAAGTTAACGGTCGGTTAACGAAAGTTGTTGTCGGCCAAAAACTCAACTCAGTTCTGCCGCGATTCGAACTTAATAATGTCTTGCCTCGACTCCATCACGTCTTGGTGACGTTCCGGCCCATATGGGAGAACGTCTTTAATCCACCGGGTTAGGCGGATCTTTGCCGGGGACTGGCAATGACATCAGTGGGGACGGCGCGGCCTCGATGTGCATTTCGAGGCCTGATGCAAAGCATATCGGGCGATGTCGGATCGGCGTCCCGACATTTTGATTCGAGTTCTCCAGCTTATTTTTGCTGCTCGATCGGGATGACCGCGGATTCCTCCATGGCTGCCGCTTTTTACTTAGAAGCTTTGTCAAAAGCTAAGGGAACCAACGGAAAACGGTAAAGCGTCAGAGGAGTAGCGTATGAGTGCCATGGAACAGGACCAGCCGACCCCGAACGATCCACTCTACTATGCGCCGCGCCGACTGCGCGAAAGACCGGAACCACCGCCAAATCCAGAGATGCCGCCGCCAACTTCGGTGTATCAATTGCCCCGCTCACTCGACCCTGAAGTAATGCAAGAGGTTACGGCGCTGGCGCGCGATCATGTCGATCGCCGCAAGGCGTTGTTCGGGGCCGCCGCGATCGGCGTTTCGGCGCTCGCGGCGCTGTTCGTTGTCTTGATGGTCCACGCATCCCAGGAGCCGGACGCCGGTGCGTCCTTTGCGGCGGCCGTACGGTCGATGAAAAGCGCGCAGCCGCAGCAGGCCGACGCCGGTTCGAAGCCAGCGCTTTCCGAATTTCGCGGACTGCTGGCGTCGACCAACGACGCCGCCCAAAGCGCACCGCGCGAGCAGCAGTCCGACAAGACGCTGCAGCAATTCATGCAATGGCGGCAGAAGGCCGACAGCTCTCAATAATTTAAACGACAAACACGGAAACAGCGATGATGCCTGATATCGGATCCAATATAACCGTCGTGCGGAGCTCGCGATCGCGATGGATGGCAGCTCTGCTTGGTGGCCTGCTCGCAAGCATCGCGGGCTCGGCGATCGGCGACAATGCCAACATCGTACGCGACCTCGCCGGCCGCGTCGGGCCGATCATTGGTTCGGCGCTGGCATGCACCGACATCGCGCGCCCCCGAATTCAATTCATCAGCGACAAGTTCCAGCAGGTGATCAGGGAAACCGCGACCAACGAGGCCGAGCGTGACGACCTTTCACGGCTGCTCGATCGTTATGTCGCGGACGGCCGCAATGCCGTGACGGCGGGCCGCACCGATTGCAAATCGGCCGAGCGCCAGCTTGCCGATCTCGAACAGTCGCTGGCCGGAAAGGCGCCCTCGCCCTCGCCGTCGCTGGCCGCCGTGGTGGCGCCGTCCTCGGCCGCTGCCGCCACCGCGCCGACCGCCCCGGTGCCGCAGCCGGTTCCCACCTCTACCGC
>Ga0209526_10001570_pt1 | contig 15385 bp, 16 predicted proteins | sample JacPinW_OM2H0_M1_FD_188566 | JGI IMG/M metagenome (GOLD analysis project Ga0209526, IMG submission 188566) | Forest soil microbial communities from Algoma, Ontario, Canada - Jack Pine, Ontario site 1_JW_OM2H0_M1 (SPAdes) (version 2) | ecosystem: Environmental > Terrestrial > Soil > Boreal... | reverse complement strand
TGCATGCGTAGCTACTGCGTGCTTGCCAGCACGCCCAATCCCTTGAGGACCCGCTCCGGGGTCGCGGGGAAGTCGTGGATATCACCGCCGTGCCGGCTGAGCGCATCTGCGACCGCGCAGGCCACCGACCCGAGCGCGCCGATAATCGAGCCTTCGCCACAGCCCTTGAAGCCGCCCAGCGCCGCGGACGGCACGTTGGCATGATGAAGCTCGATGCGCGGAATTTCCAGGGCGGAGGGAACCAGATAATCGGCCAGCGTCATTGTGCGCGGCTGCCCGGCGTCGTCATACACCAGTTCCTCCAGCAACGCCTCGCCGATGCCTTGGGCGATGCCGCCGATGATCTGCCCTTCGACCACCGCGGGATTGATCAGCGTGCCGACATCCTCCGCGGCGACGTAGCGCACAACCTCCACTTGACCGGTTTTCGGATCCACGTCCACCACCGCGATATGGGCCCCGCCTGCGAAGCTGCCGAATTTCGGGTCGTAGAAGGCGGTAACCTCGAACCCCGGATTGATCTCCTGCGGGATGCTCTTGGCGGAGAAGTAGCTCTTCTCCGTCAAATCCTTGAGTGCGATGCTCTTCGAGCGGTCGACGGTGTGCACCACGCTATTGGTGATGGTCAATTCCTCGATCGGCACCTGGAGCAGGAACGCGCCAATGACGAGGATGCGCTGGCGCAGCTCGCGGGCAGCCTTGATGGTCGCGCCGCTGCCAAATACGGCGGTCCGCGATGCAAATGTACCGAATCCGTAGGGGGCCGTAGCGGTGTCATTCGAGATGCTTGTGATGTCCTCGAGCCTGATACCAAGCTCGTCGGACGCGACTTGACGCATCGCCGTCATGATGCGCTGGCCTTGTGACGGCAGCGCCGCGGCGATGGTGAGCACGCCAGTCGTTTCCAGGCGCAACGTAACGGCGTCGCGGCCGGGTTGCAGCAGAGTACCGGGACCAACCGCGGTGCTGGTGCCCAGTCCGGTAAGCTCGGCATAGCAGGCGATGCCGATGCCGCGGAACTTGCCGTTGGGGCTGCCCTCGTGCTGCTCCTTGCGGAGCCGCTCGTAGCCGGCCTTGGCGACGGCAAGTTTGAGGCACGGCAGGTAATTCACATTGTCGTGCACGAGATTATTGGCGTTGCGGTAGGGCATCGCCTCCAGCGGGATGAGATTCCTTTGCCGGATTTCAACCGGATCGAGGTTGAGCCGGCGCCCGAGCTCATCGATCAGCAGCTCCAGCGAGGCCGATGCAGAGGGACGCCCCACGGCGCGGTAGGGACCAACTGGCGTCTTGTTGGTGGCTACACCCCGGGTGCGGTAACGCATGGCTTCGATCTTGTAGGGCCCGGGCATCAGGCCGGCGGTTTGCAGCGGCTCCATTCCGGCCGACCAGAGATATATTGAATACGCGCCGACATCGACCCAGATATCCGAGCTGATCGCGAGGATGCGGCCGTTCTTGTCGGCGGCTATTTGCAATTCAATGTACTGGTCGCGGGCATGGGTCGAGGCAACCATGTTTTCCAGCCGGTCTTCGACCCACTTTACCGGACGGCGCAGCTGCAGCGCGAGCCAGGCGCAGACGAACTCTTCCGGATAGATGGACGCCTTCTGGCCGAAACCGCCTCCGGTGTGCGGCACGATCACACGAACATCCGTCTCCGGCATGCGCAGATGCTCGGCCAAATAATGCCGCACCACGTACGGAAGCTGGTGGCTGATCCAGACAGTCAGCGTGAAAGTGCTCTCCCGATAACCAGCAACACAGCCGCGACTTTCGAGGCAGAGTGCCTGCTTGCGGCCGATGCGGAACTTGCGCTTGACCACCACGTGCGCGTTGCGGAACGCCGCATCAACGTCGCCGCGCTGGTACTCACGCTTGATGAGATAATTGTTTTTGCAGGCGTCATGAATGAGCGGCGCATCGTCCTGCTCGCCCAGGCGCGGATCCGTCACCGCCGGCAATGGATCGTACTCGACCTCGATGAGGTTGCAGGCATCCTCCGCTGTGGCGCGATCCTCGGCGACAACCGCGCAAATCGCCTCGCCGCAGAAGCGCACCTTGTCGACGGCGAGCCAGTGCTGGATCGATTCTCCACCGGAGAACCGGTTAGGCATGCTGCGAAACGGATCGACCTTCCCGAAAAGCTCCTTTCCGGTGAGCACTTTGATGACGCCGGGCAGCTGTCGTGCCTTGCCGGCATCAATCGAATTGAGACGGGCGTGCGCATGCTGGCTGCGCAGGAATGCGACTTGGTACATGCCCGGCAGCTTGATGTCATTGAGAAAGCGGCCGTCTCCCTCGACCAGCGGGACTGCCTCGTCCGGGATCACCGACGATCCGACCGCCTTCAGATTGACGAAGCGTGCATCCGACATCAAGCCGAGCTCCTGCTGGTCGCTTTAGCGGACTTGCGCATTTGCATGCGCAACTCCTGCCTGGCGCGCCGCAATCAGCACGGCGTCGATGATCGCCTGATAGCCGCTGCATCGGCAGATGTTGCCGGACAACGCTTCGCGCACTTCCCGTTCTGTCGGATTGGGATTGTCCGCCAGGAGCTCGATCGCGGTGATGAGCATGCCGGGCGTGCAATAGCCGCACTGCAAGGCGAAGTTTTCCAGAAAAATCTGTTGCAGCGGGTGACGCGTACCATCGTCGGCGCGCAGACCTTCGATGGTGATGACATTCGCGCCGTCCGCCTGCACCGCCAGCGTAAGGCACGAGCGCGCGCTGCGGCCATTGAGCGAAATCGTGCAGGCGCCGCACACGCCGTGCTCGCACCCCAGATGCGTGCCGGTCAGGTGCAGATGCTCGCGCAGGAAGTCCGCTAGCGAGAGGCGAACCGGCACGGTCCTTTCGTAGACCTTGCCGTTCACGGTAACGCAGATGCGCTGCTCTCTAGCCAACTTTACCTCCTGTGCGCCCCAGCGCCGTTTCCAGAGCGCGCAGCGCCAGCACGCCCGCGAGATGCCTGCGATACGAGGAAGATGCGTGGACATCGTCAGCCGGATCGACGTCGGCCGTGACCTTCGCGACCGCTTCCGCGAAACCATCCTTGCATTCTTTCGGACCCAACCGGCGCCCGGTGAGCCTTTGCTCCGCGGCATGGGCGCGAAATGGACCCTGGCCCATGCCGAGGATGGTCAGCCGCGCGTGCTCGCACGTTCCGTCCCGCATCGTCAGCGTTGCCGCCGCCCCGGCCATGGCGAAGTCGCCAAGCCGGCGAGCGAACTCCACAAATGCCGATCGCGTCCGAGCCGACGGACGCGGGTAGCGCAACTGCACCACCATCTCTCCCGGCTCGAGCGCATTCGACAGCGTGCCGGTGAAGAATTCCTCCGCCGCCAGCTCGCGGCGGCCTTGCCTGCCTGCGACCACTACCGTGCCGCCCATCGTGACCAGCACGCTGGGGTGCTCCGCCGCCGGATCGTTATGAGAGACACTGCCGCACACAGTCCCGCGATTTCTGATCGCCATGTGCGCGACCTGCCTGGTCGCCTCCGCAAGCAATGGCCAGTCCCTGCAGACGTCGGCGCTGCGCAATAGATCGGCGTGCCGGACCAGGGCGCCGACCGTAAGGCAGTCCTTGTCCGCGCGCAGCTCGTTGAGAGGCTCAATGCGATTGATATCCACGACGACGGCGGGGCTGAGAATGCGCAAATTGAGCATGGGCATGAGGCTCTGACCACCGGCCAGCACTCTGCCATCCTGGCCGGCATCGCCCAGAATATGCAGCGCCTCACTGAGCGCACGCGGCGCGTAGTAGTCGAACCAGGCTGGTTTCAATGGCGATCCAATGTCTCAGCGGCAGGAGCCCAATCAAGCGTCGCTTGCGATGACGCGGCCCACTCACCCCCGTCCTCCGTGAGCAGTTTTATTGTGTAAGATGTCTTACTACAATGAAGTCGCCGGGGCCGCTGTCAACGGATCAGACCGGCCACTGGGGAATGCCAAATCGCCGCGGCGCAAAGCGCAACCAAGGATCAGGCCGAGCCGCCGAAGGCGCCGGGCCCGCGGTGATGAAGCTTGGATCGTTGGACAATCATCGGCGGATCAGGATGATGACTGCAGGAGAAAAGCGATGCAAATCAGGCGCACGCTGACATTCTTCGACGAAGTGGCGATCGAGGCGGGACAACAGGTCAGCCCGCCGCTCCGAAAGGTCGCCGTCGCCGCGATCATCCAAAACCCGTTTGCCGGGCGCTTCGAGCGCGACCTGAGCCCGTTGACCCAGGCCAGCGTCGAGATCGGACGCCACGTCTGCCGGCTCGCCATCTCCATGCTGTCGCCGCACAAAGCGGAGAGCTACGGCAAGGCCGCCATTATCGGCGTGGACGGCGAGCAGGAGCACGGCGTCGCGATGCTCACGACCGTGTTCGGCAATGTCATGCGCGAGGAGGCCGGCGGCGGTAAGGCGTGGATCTCCTCGATCACCAAGCGCGCCGCGCCGGGCGCGACGATCGACATCCCGCTGGCGCACAAGGATGCGCTCTATGTCCGCTCCCACTATGACGGCATTACCGTCACCTTGCCCGACGCACCGCCGCCGGACGGAATCGCGATCATTTGCGCTTACGCCAACCGCGGCCGCCCGAACCATCGCGTCGGCGGACTCGCGGTAAACCAGATCAAGGGCGTGGACGGGCGACCTGAGCCAAGCCGAAGGCGCCACAAGGATAAACGGAGCCCACATGACAACCTGCAAGACCGGCGCGGAGCACGTCAAGTCTCTCAAGGACGGCCGTACCATCTACATCGACGGGAAACTGGTGCCCGACGTTACCGAGCACCCGGCCTTTCGGCACTCGGTGAACTCGGCCGCAATGCTCTATGACTTCCAGGCAAAGCCGGAAAACATCGAGCTGATGACCTTCGAGCCTGATGGTTCGAACCGGCGGGTAAATCGCGGCTGGCAGATGCCGCGCAACTACACCGAGATGGTGCAACGTCGAAAGGCCCTCCAGGCCTGGGCGAGGCTCTCCTACGGTTTCATGGGCCGCTCGCCCGATCACCTCGCATCGGCGCTGGTCGGGCAACGCATGGGGATCGAGGTGTTTCGCAGACAGAAGAACGGCGAGGCGCGCGCCAAGGCACTGGAGAATTATTTCGAGGAGGCGAGCCGCAACGACTATTTCCTCACCTACGTGATCATCAACCCTCAGGCGGAGCGCGGCAAAAACTGGGGCGAGCAGGCCGAAGATCTGGTGGCGCGCATTGTCGACGAAGACGCGGGGGGCATCACCATCCGCGGCGCGAAGATGCTCGGCACCAGCTCGATCATGGCCAACGAAGTGCTGGTCGCCAACCTGCAACCACTCAAGCCCGGCGAGGAAGACCTTGCCTTCTCATGCGCCCTGCCGATGAACATCAAAGGGCTTTGGGTACTGTCACGCAAATCCTACGAGGCGTCCGCTGTTTCCACTTTCGACAACCCGATTTCATCGCGGTTCGACGAGAACGACGCGCTGATGTACTTTGACGACGTCAAAGTGCCGTGGGAGAGGGTCTTCGTTCACCGCGACACCGACATGTGCCGCGCGCAATTCCACGACACTTCCGGTCACGCCTATCAGAACTACCAGGCGCAGATCCGGCTGTCGGTGAAGATCAAGTTTCTGGTCGGGCTTGCGCACAGGATCACCGAAGCGATCGGCACGACGAACATGCCGGCGATCCGCGAACAGCTCGGCTTCCTGGCGGCGCATGTCAGCATGGTCGACGCCATGATGGCAGGCATGGAGGCCGAAGGGAGCATGCGCGGCGAATACTGGGTGCCGAACAAACATTACATGTATTCGGCGCAGGTGCTCACCCAGGATCTCTACCCGCGGCTCATGAACGCGCTACGCGATCTGGCGGGCGGCGCGTTGATCATGCTGCCCTCGTCGATTCGCGATTTCGCCGATCCCGAGCTCAAGCGGATCATCGGTCTCACCCAACGCTCGGCGAGCATGGCGCCCGAGGACAAGGTCAAATTCCTCAAAGCAGCGTGGGACGCGATCGGCTCCGAATTCGGCTCGCGCCACACACAGTACGAAATGTTTTACGCCGGGGCGCGTTTTGTGACGACCGGCCACAGTTATCGCACCTTCGATTGGGACGGCGCTAACGGAATGGTCGACGACCTGATGGCCAGCTACGACCTTTCCGACGAGCTGTCGCGCACCTCACACTAAAGCAAATTCGGGTGAAATCGAATTGCACGTGCGCTGTAGGGTGGGTTAGCCTCGTAACCCACCGCAACTCACGCATACACGTGAAGCCGGACGGCGGATTGCGCCAGCGAGCCGCTGAAGCCAGCTCGCTGGCTGACCCGCCCTACGCATCCATTCGATGATCTATCAGCAGCTGATCAACGGCCTGATGCTCGGGGCGTCGTACGCCCTGATTGCCATCGGCTACACCCTGATTTTCGGCGTGCTGAATTTGCTCTACTTCGCGCACGGGGAGGTGTTCATGGTGGGCGCGTTCGCCGGCCTTTATCTCGTCGTCTATGGGGGGGCGAACATCTATGTCGCGATGTTGGGAGCGATGGTGATCTGCGCTTTGCTGGGAGTGCTTGCGGTATATGTGTCAGTTCGCCCGGTCCCCAAGGATCGCCCGCTGGCACCGCTGATCAGCACGATCGGCCTTACCATCGTCTTGCAGAATCTCGCGGTCTATATCCTGGGCGGGCAACAGGTGGCGTTTCCCGAGACGATCGAGCAGTCTCTCTATACGATCGGACCGGTTACCATCAGCTCGGTGCAACTCTTCGTTCTGGGCGTCGCCGTCACGGTAATGGTGCTGCTCTGGCTTTTGATCGAGCACACCAAGGTGGGTCGCGCCATCCGGACGGTCGCGGAGAATCACGAGACCGCCGCGCTGCTCGGCGTCGACGTCAACCGCGTGGTCCTGCTGACCTTCATGATCGGTTCCGGGATCGCCGGCGTCGCCGGCGTGCTCGACGGCATCAAGAACAGCGGCATTTCCCCCTTCATGGGCCTTGGCGCCGCCATCAAGGGGTTGATCGTCATGCTGCTCGGCGGCCTCGGCAACGTGCTGGGGGCGATGGTTGCGGGCCTGCTGCTCGGGTTGATCGAGATTCTGTCGGCCGCCTACATCGGAACTACCGAGCGCGATTTCTTCTCCTTCGCGATCCTTATCCTGATCCTGCTCTACCGGCCGAACGGTTTGTTCGGCACTCGCACTACGGAATAGCAGCGGCAGCACCGATGCTCGACTGGATGGACGGTTACACCAGGGTGCTGCTGGTCTTCGCCGGCATCAATGTCATCGCCGCCTACAGCTTTTACGTGCCCTACAAGACCGGTCAGGTTTCGCTCGGTCAGGCCGGCTTCATGGCGGTCGGCGCCTATAGTTCCGCGATTCTGACGCAAAAGTTCGGCGTACCCTTCGCCGTCGCGCTAGCATCCGGCGGCTTGATTGCCGCAGTGACGGGTGTCGCCGTGGGCTTTCCCGCGCTCCGCATCAAGGGAGTCTATCTGCTGCTGCTGACGCTCGGCTTTTCCGAGATCATCTCGGTGATCGCGTTGAGCTGGGACTACGTCGGCGGCGCCCAGGGCTTCCGCAACATCTCCTTCAATCCATGGACGCTCGAATACGTCGCAGGCGTCATCGTCGTGCTGCTTCTCCTGTTCTCTCGGCTCGAGCGATCGAGTCTTGGCCGCGCCATGGATGCGATCCACCAGAACGAGACTGCGGCGGAAGTCATGGGCATCGACGTGGTGCGCATCAAGCTCCTGTCCTTCGGACTGGGTGCCGCGATCGCCGGGCTTGCCGGCGGGCTCTATGCGCATCACGCGACCTACATGGACTCCACAACGTTCAACGTGATGCTCTCGGTGGAAATCCTGGTGTTCGTCGTGGTCGGCGGCGGCAGCACGTTTTGGGGTCCGCTGCTCGGCGCGGCGGTCCTCAACGCCATCCCGGAGATCCTGCGGGCGCTGCGCGATTGGCTCGAGCTGTTGCCGGTCGAGTGGACCGATTTCTATCCGATAAACCGCGCTTATGATCTTCTGCATGACTTTCTCGACTTCGAAAATGCCAAGCGCCTGATCGCCTACGGCCTCATCCTGATGGTCATGATGATCGTACGGCCGGACGGCCTGCTCACCCGCGACGGTTTGCTTCGCCTGCGGCTTCCGCGCTGGAAGACCCGCTATGCCTGATGTGAGTTCCGGCGGCATTTGTCTTGCGATCGAGGGGCTGACCAAGCGCTTCGGCGGCTTCTGCGCGTTGAATGAGCTCGACCTGGAGGTCGCGCAGGGACACATACACGCGCTGATCGGACCGAACGGCGCGGGCAAGACTACATTTCTGAATTTACTGACCGGCGTGCTGAGCGCGGATGCCGGCAAGATCACGTTCAACGGTCAACCGGTCGACGACAGCCGTCCCTTCCGGCGCACGGTCAGGGGCATCGCCCGTACCTTCCAGAACATCCGCCTGTTTCCGCATCTCACCGTGCTGGAGACCGTCATGATCGGCGAGCATTGCCGCGCCTTCCCTTCGGTGTGGGCGGCTTTCACCAAGGCTGTGCTGCAGCGTCCGTTCGGCGAATGCAGCGAGGAACGGCAGATGCGGGAGCACGCGACCGAGCTGCTGAAATTCCTGGGACTTGCAGATAGGCGCGAAGCCCGGGCGTCAGACCTGCCGTACGGCGAGCAGCGCAAGCTTGAAATGGCGCGGGCGCTCGCGACGCAACCGAAGCTCCTGCTGCTCGACGAGCCGGCGGCCGGAATGAACCCGCGCGAAACCGTGGAGCTCGACGGCGTCATTACGCGCATACGCGAGCGCGGCGTTACGATTATTCTTGTCGAACACGACATGAGATTGGTCATGGGCATTTCCGATTGCGTGACAGTGCTCAATTTTGGAACGAAAATCGCCGACGGACCGCCGGAGAGGATTCAGGAAGACCCGGCCGTCATCGAAGCCTATCTGGGCGAGGAGGTGCCGCTATGACGGCACTGGTGGTTCGTGGCCTGCGGTCCGGATATGGAAACGTCGAGGTGCTGCACGACGTCAACCTGACGATCGAGCGCGGACAGATCGTCACCCTGATCGGCGCCAACGGCGCCGGCAAGACGACGCTGTTAAAGACCATATCCGGCTTGATCCGGTCGACTGGCGGCACGATCGAATTCGACGGCAAAAGCATCGTGCGGCGCCCTCCACACGAGATCGTCGCGTTGGGCTTGAGCCAGGTGCCAGAAGGACGAGCCATCCTCAGGCGCATGACCATCCTCGACAACCTGCGCATGGGGGCGTTCACGCGCAGCGATTCGCAGATCGGCGGCGACATCGAGGCGGTGTTTCAACGCTTTCCGGCGCTGGGAGAACGGCGCGAGCAGTTGGCGGCGACGCTCAGCGGCGGCGAGCAGCAAATGCTGGCAATCGGTCGGGCGCTCATGGCGCGACCGAGGCTTTTGCTGTTGGACGAGCCATCGCTCGGGCTAGCGCCAAGATTGATCACCCGAATTTTCCTGACGATCCGCGAGCTGCAGAAGGAAGGCAAAACGATGCTGCTTGTTGAGCAGAACGCCCGCCAAGCCCTTCAAATTGCAGACCGCGGCTATGTCATGGAGCGCGGCAACGTCGTTCTGAGCGGGTCCGGTCGGGAGCTTCTGAACATGCCGGAGGTGCAGCGCACCTATCTCGGACAACACGCTGCATAACGGCGCGGCGAGCAGCCGCAGCCATGGAAGTGCAATTCTCCGGCGTTTCGGCTAACATGGCTGCAATTCGAAAACTTTTCGTTGCGTCAGGAATGCGACGCTATTTAAATCGTGCGCTCGTCACGCGTTGTGGGGTAAAGACAATGAAACTTCGTGCTAATCTGCCGAGCCTGGTCGCCGTTGTTGGCGTCGCGCTGCTGATGTCGTCGCCACACGACGCGCGGGCCAAGCTGGCGGGCCGCAACGTCAAGATCGGATGCATGGTTTCGCTGACCGGCAAGGGCGCCGAATGGGGCCAGGCCGCGAAACTTTCCATGGAGATCGCGGTCGACGAAATCAACGCCAAGGGAGGCATCGGCGGCGTGCCGATCGACCTCATCTGCTTCGACACGCAGACGCTCGAAGCCGAGGCGCTCAAGACCGTCAGCCGCCTGGTGGAGCGCGACAAGGTGCTGGCGATTTCAGGACCGTGCTTCAGCTCGGAGTTCGAGACAATCGCACCGCAGCTCGATCGGTTGAAGACGGTGATCAATTCCTATTGCTCGGCCAAGCCCGGGCTTTCAGACATGAGCATCTGGGCCTTCCGCAACACGCTTACCAGCGACAAGCAGCTCAAGCCGGTGGTTGACGCCTGGCTCAACGAATACAAGATCAAGAAGGTGGTCATCATCTATGACGCCGAGGATGCGGTTTCCAAGGGCGAAGGGGTCGGCGTCCTGCCGGCGCTCTTCAAGGCGCATGGCGTCGAGGTGCTGGACTCGTTGTCCTATCGCACCAAGGACACCGACTACTCCGCGCAGGTCACCAAGGCAAAAGCGCTGGGCGCCGAAGGTATCGGGCTGGGCGCCTGCTACCAGAACGCCGGCGCCATCGCCAAGGAGATGGCGAAGCAGGGACTCAACGTGCCGATCGTCGGTGGCGCCTGCGCCGGGGCGCCGGGCTTCATCGAGATCGCCGGCAAGGCCGCGGAAGGTGCATACATGTCGACCGCCGCCTGGCTCGAGGATCCGCGACCCGAGGTGCAGGCCTATGTGAAAAAGATCCTGGCGAAGAACAACAACCAGCCGCCCCCCTACAGCGGTCCGCGCGCCTACGACATCATCTATGCTTACAAGCACTGCATCGAGACCTCAGGCGTCACCAACAATCCGAGCGATCTCGACGCCGACCGCGATCGCATCCGGGGCTGTCTCGCCGGGCTGAAGCATTTCCCCGGCGTTGCAGGCGAGATCACCATGGACGAGCACCGCGATGGCGCGGGCTCCAGCGCCATCCTCAAGGTCGTTAACGGCAAGTACGTGAACGTCGCCAAGTGAATCGCGAGGGGATCGCAGCCATTGCAATGAGGTCGGCCGGCGCGGTGGTGTGAACGGATAAGAGCCGGCGATCGGCGAAACGTCAGGCCCCAAATCGCCGCGGCGCAAAGCGCAACGATGGACATGCAGCTAAAGGACCGCGTCGCCCTCGTCACCGGAGCAACCCGGGACGTGGGGCGGGAAATCGCGCTGTCGCTGGCCGCAGAGGGTGCGACCGTCGCGGTCCACCATCGCAATTCGGCCGATGAGGCGGAGGCTGTCGTTTCGGACGTTCGCAAGCAGGGCGGCAAAGCCAAGTGCTACCGGGCCGACATCGCGGACCGCGCCGCAGTGCAAGCCATGATCCAAGAGATCGTTGCTGACCATGGCGCTCTCAACATCCTGGTCAACAATGCAGGCCTTGCCATCCGCAAGCCGTTCAAGGAAACGACGCCGGAAGAGTGGCGCAGCCAGATCGACGTGAACCTGTTGGGCGCCATTTATCTATGCCACGCCGCCGTTGCCCATCTGGAGAAGGGCAGGGATGGACGGATCATTGCCATCGTCGGTGATTCATCGCGCGTCGGCGAATCCGGGCTGTCGATCGTCGCCGCGGCCCGCGCCGGCGTGATCGGCCTGATGAAATCGATCGCGCGGGAACTGGGGCGCAGCGGCGTGACCGCAAACACGGTCTCGCTCGGTCTGGTGGAGACGGGGCACGACCCGTCGTGGGTCGCGGCAAATCGCGAGAAGCTCGTGCGGCTCTATCCGGTGCGGCGGCTCGGTCTGCCCGGCGACGTCGCGCCGACAGTTACGCTGCTCGCCTCGCCTCGCAGCGGCTGGATCACGGGTCAGGTGATCAGCGTCAGCGGCGGCTACTCCATGGTATAGGTTCGAAACCGGATGTCGAACTGCTACGCCATTGAGGATCTCATCCCGGTTGTCGACCCGACGGCGTACGTGCATCCAACGGCGGTGTTGATCGGCGACGTGATCATCGGACCGCGCTGTTATGTCGGGCCGGCGGCCTGCCTGCGCGGCGATTTTGGACGCATAACCCTGCAGGACGGCGCCAATGTTCAGGATACCTGCGTAATCCACGGTTTTCCCGAGACCGACACGATCATCGAAACCGATGGACATATCGGGCATGGGGCCGTGATCCACGGCGCGCACATCGGGCCGAACGTGTTGGTGGGGATGAATGCGGTAGTAATGGATCGTTCCAAAATCGGAGAATCCTCCATTATCGGAGCGATGTCCTTCTTGCGCGAAGGCACGATCATTCCGCCGCGATCACTCGCTTTCGGCATTCCGGCGCGCGTGGCTCGGGAGCTGACCGAAGAGGAAATCGCCTGGAAGAGGCGCGGCACGCGTGACTATCAACACCTTGCGGTTCGCAGCCTGGCAAGCCAGCGCGTGGTCGAGCCCTTGCGTGCAGTGCAGCCTGATCGCCCGCGGTTTTGCGGCGGCTTGAGCCTCACTCTCGGTACGACCAAGGCGTTAATGAAGCGGTGATTGACGTGGCTCGCGCGCGGCCCAACCGGCTTTGCATCCTGCGTCGCACGCGCTCCATTGGAGCCCGACCTATCACATCTGTACTACGGGGCCCAGAGAGCGCTCAATCGTAGGCGTAGGCACCCTTCCGCAATCCCGCCCATTGTGCGTCGTCATGGCTGCACACGATGGTAGTGTTGCCGGCTTCGATCCGCCTCACCTCGGCGAGTGATTTCACGAGTGCCTCGGGATTCCAGGTGTTGCGCGGGACGATGTCGCGGTCGAGCGTCGTGCGGATGGCCACGGTGTCGGATGCAAGAAGAAATTTGCCGCTGCGCTCCAGCGTGACGAGCGCGCTTAGCGTTCCAGGAGTGTGGCCCGGCAGCGGGATCAGAATGATGCGCCCATCGCCGAACAGATCGCGTTCGCCGGCGATCTGGTCGATCGGCATCGGCTGTTCCCACTCGGCAGCGAGATAGCCCGCCTTCTCTGCCTCGGGAGCGCGCGCGGCTTCCACTTCCTTTGCATGGATCGCGAAGGTGGCCCGTCTGAAGAAGGCGTTGCAGCCGCAATGGTCCGGGTGCAGATGCGAGCAGACGACAATGTCGATGTCGCCCCGCTCAAAACCGATATGGGACAAGTTGCTGACAACGTGGTCGCCTGGCTGCATGATCGGCACCATCAGCTTCGCGAGACCACCCCACCGCGCCTCCGGATTCTCCGGCACAGACGGATGACAACCCGTATCGAACAGCACGTTGCCCTGAGCGTGGCGCAACAGCACGCATGAGACCGGCAGTTCGATCGTCTCGCTGCGATCGGCTTCGGGAAGATAGACGGCTTTGCGCATGCGCACCCGTCCGCCCGATAGTAGATGCATTTTCATTGAGCCAGCTGCCCCGATGGCCTCCGGCCGATGATGTTGACGCACTTGAAGCTCATGACCATCTCGTCGGCCTGATTGAAAACCTCGATGAACGAAGTGACGGCGCCACGGTCGGATTTGCTCCTTGAACGGAGCGCCTGGAGCACGGTCACACGCACCGACAGAATATCCCCTGGACGCACTGGCCTCTCCCAACGCAATTCGTCAAGGCCCGGAGAACCAAGGCTGGCGACATGGGTCAGGTAGTGCTCCACGTAGATCCGCATTGTCAGTGCGGCCGTGTGCCAGCCGCTGGCGATGATGCCGCCGAAAGCCGTTAGCTTGGCTGCATCCGGATCTGTGTGAAAGGTCTGCGGATCAAAACGCTTTGCAAAGGCGATGACCTCATCCAGTTCGACCGCGATGCTACCGAAGCGATGGACGTCGCCTTCAACGTAATCCTCGAAATACCAATCATTGATTGGGGTATCGAACGCCATTGCAAACTCCGTCCGCGAACGCCCGATTGGCCGGCAGCGACAATTCAGGACCGACTTGGGGTGGTAGGCGGCGGATCGGCATCACGCAACAAGTCACCGGAGCGAGATTTGAGCGTCGCACGATGGCTTGCGGAGATTGCGCCTGCGTTTCAAATTGCATAAGCCATGATCGTTCTCTCCATTTATAAGCCATGGATTCTCGATCTGCATAGCCTCCACATTCATGCGGACCAGCTCGGCGGCGAGTTCTGGCAACTGATCAACCCTTTCCGCCCATCGAAACTCGATGACGATGTTCTTGCCCTCGACATAGCCGAGGTCGTGCAAGCCCGCCCGCAGGGCCTCAACCCAGCTCGCCGAAGCAGCAGCAGAGCCGAAACCCAGGTAGCCGATGCGCGCGACTGTCGTCGCCTGCTGCGCGCGCGCTGCGAGCGGCCGCGCTGCTACCGCGCCGCCAAGCAGCGTGATGAACTCTCGCCGTTTCATGGGCAGCTGCATCAGCCTAAAGACTACTACATCGCACCCTGGCTGTCTGGGAACTGGGATGCCCGAAAGGGGGACGCGATCCCACGCCTTTTGCTTCGACCCTAATGTCTCTTGTGGGTCAGAACCCGAACCCCTCGCCAGCAGTGGCACGTCAGCTTTCGCCGGCACCGGACATGCCACTGCATATGCTCTGGCCAGCTTCGTGCTAAGAGGAGACCCGAGCGGAACCGAACTCTGCTTAATCGATCACTTAATCGCGCGCAGCATCAGTCCAGACTGGAATGATGTGACCGATTGAGCGTCGACAATGATAAACGGGCAAACCAGTGGCCAGCTAGACGACTGTCGCAACAAGAAGCCCTACATTTTCGGCGCTTCGGCCACGAGTTTGCTAAATTCATCGGGCGTGTAGGCGCGAACCGTCGTCGTGCGCGCATTACCCGAGCCAGAGATCGCGCTCGCGAACTTTGCCATCGCCTCGCCATTGGGCATTTCCAAGGTCAGGACAACGTCGTACTGACCGGTCGTCACATAAGCGCTGAGCAGCTTTCCGCCCAGTTTTTCGGCCATGCTTCGGGAAGCTTGATAGCGTTTATTCGCGTCTTTTGCATTCTTGGCCCCTTGGTCGGTCCAGTTTAGGAAGCACATGAATGTGGGCATTGGTTACCTCCATGTAGGCATATGAAATGCTGCGTGGGCGACAATCGATCGCATCGCCCTTCGCGAACTGCAGGCCCGGACAGGATAGCGAAATAGCGAAGATCAGTCAGTGGGTATAGGCGAGTCCTGAGCACCCGTTTGTCTCTGCACATCTCAGGTTTGTCAGTATCTCCAACTCCGGCCGTTCCATCCCGTTAGGCGAACGGTCAATTTGTGCCAAGGGCGGCCCAAAACGCAGCGTCCAGTCTGGGTCCGGTCCTCATTCGAGAACAGCCATAACTGAGATGAGCCGGCACTCTCACTTCGTGCCACAGATCGGGATAGGGGGGAGCCTCGCGGCTCCGCCCCTCCCACACCACCTGGCATACGGGTCCGTACCGCGGCGGTTCGAGAAGTTGGGCT
>Ga0209526_10001569_pt1 | contig 15388 bp, 16 predicted proteins | sample JacPinW_OM2H0_M1_FD_188566 | JGI IMG/M metagenome (GOLD analysis project Ga0209526, IMG submission 188566) | Forest soil microbial communities from Algoma, Ontario, Canada - Jack Pine, Ontario site 1_JW_OM2H0_M1 (SPAdes) (version 2) | ecosystem: Environmental > Terrestrial > Soil > Boreal... | reverse complement strand
CCCTCCGCCACGATCTCGAAGCTGGCCTGGATCACACAGTGTCCTCGGGAATTTGACTTTCAAAGTTCGCATTGGCCACCGCAGTTCCACCATGCCGGGCCTTTCCACGATGGTGCCGGCCGCATGGAAGTCGATTTTCCATGGGAACGACTGACCGGAGAGCCTCTCATCTATGCGTCGATGGGAACACTTATGAACGGCCTGGCCGACGTCTTTCGCACGATTACTGCAGCGACCGAGAAGCGCAAAGGGCTTCAACTCGTGCTTTCCGTTGGTGATCAGCTCGATCCAGAACAGATCGGATCACTCCCGAGCAACACCATCCTCGTCAGGCGCGCACCGCAATTGGAACTGCTGAGGCGCGCCTCGGTCTGCATCACCCATGCCGGACTGAACACGGCGTTGGAAGCGCTTGCTCAAGGCGTTCCTCAAGTTGCCATCCCGGTTACCACTGATCAGCCTGGTGTTGCCGCCAGGATCGCTGAGAAGAGAACCGGACTGTTTGTACCGTTGAAAGAGCTGACCGCATCCCGCCTTTCACTCCTCCTTGATCAGGTGCTCAGCGACTCTACCTATCGCGATAATGCACGTTATTTCCAGAAAGTGATTGCCGAAACCAATGGACTTTCTAAAGCAGCCGATCTGCTGGAACGAGCTTTCGGATTTGCCAACCAAGGCCAGCAGCTCTTCGCCCAATAATCGATAGCACGTAATTCCGATCGACTCGGCGATGCCAGAGAAATCAAGCCGGTGAGACTGAGCCAATTTTTTGTGGACGAATCATCCTTGGGGGATTTGAGGCGGCACTAGTCGTTCGAAGGCCTCGACACATGAAGTAAGCAGCGAAAGATCGAGTCGATTCAATGCACCTCAAGCCGCTCAAAATTCTTGTTCGATATAATGTCAAGTCTTGAAGGTAAACAGTTCAGAATGGATGCAGCCACGGTGAGGCGTTGGCTGCAACTGAGTTTGGTTCCTCAAAGCCCCGACTTAGCCCTGCTGGTGTTGCGTGTATGGATTGGCACGAGCTTGTTCCTGAGACATGGCCTGGAAAAGCTCTTCGGCAATTCCGAAATGATTAAGCATTTCCCTGATCCATTACATATTGGAACCTACGCCAGCTTTGCCGTGTCCACGTTCTCCGATGGTATCTGTTCCAGTCTCGTCATATTTGGGTTTGCTGCACGCTGGTCGGCACTGACGATCTTCGCCAACATATTTGTAGCTTGGGCGACTGTCGTTCGCTTTCAATTCTTCGCAGACGGCGTGAGCCCTGGTGAGGCAATTGTCCTCTACCTCGGTGGCTTCCTGACCGTTCTCTTGGCCGGCTCGGGGCGTTTCAGCCTGGATTCGCTTTTAACGAAATACTGAAGTGCGTTTACCCGATATTTCGGATCGAGGGTTACTAAGCTCCGAGTCAGCGGGGGAATCAAAAGCGTGGGCGTAGGCTACTGGTGTCTTGTGCAGGTATAGTTATGAAAGAAGAAATAGTTGTAGTAAAAACCGAAGCTAAGCGGACGACTCGTTTAAGGCGATTGCTGGTCAACCCGAAGAGTGAGGACGAGATGCAGCACATTTGTGCGACCTTGCGCGGCACTGTCCCCGTGCTCAGCAACCAGATCGAAGGCGGACGGACGCCGATGCCAGGAATCCGAAAACTCGAGGAAATGGGCTATGCGCTCGCCCTCTTCCCTCTGGGAACCGCGTTCGCTGCCGCCAAAGGCATGAAGGAGTACCTTGAGGTGCTCGCCACTGAAGGCGATACGCGCGGAGCGATGCAGCGCATGATTCTGTTCGAGGAGTTCAATCACTTGATTGGTCTCGATGAGCACACCCACCTCGAGAAGCGCTACCAGGTCGCGCCAGCTGTAGAGTAGGGTCACGTCCTTTGGTCAGAAGGGACGAATCTTTTAACGGTGTGTTACCAAACCAAAATAACATTAAAAAATGCAGCTACGCCGGCTCTTCCCTCCCCTCCTTCAGAGCTGCTACACATTTAGATAAATGCGAACGGTCCATTGATTTTCGCCTCGACAACCGATGCGCCGGCGTCAGACAGGAAGACAATCTGCGAGAGGCTGTGAGGCCGGAGCATAGGGCCTGAACAACTTCATTCGGGCAGCGGGATGGCAGATGTAAAGATGCCATCCGGGGTTAAACTGCCTCTTTGCGGTCTGCAAGCGAGGGGTATTGGTGCCAAATGCCAAAGCGGCTTGGTCGCGCTCGTGAGGCCCCAGAACATTGGGATAACCGCCGGGAAGCGCAGCCGAAGCCAGAACCTGCGACAAATCTCGCGCCCATTGTCTATGAATATTGCCGTTGTCTTTAGTTGTGGGTTCCCATGCAGCAACGATCGTTATCGGGAAGTGCTCGCGACGCAATCCAAATGCTGTAGCCTCGAGCGAACACTCGTGTGGGCGCGCCATGAAAGTGTTGTAAGATAATATTGGAGAACGTCGATGTTTTTCCGCTGCCGGCATCGAGAAGCGCCCGAATAGGCTCAGGGGTTAATTTTGGCAACCAGCGCGCTTGTAGCTCATAATGGCGACCATTCACGAAATTGGCGTCAAATGTACGAAGTAGATCGCTATAGGTCATAAGCCCGATCTTCGCTAATATTGGCGAGCCCAAGCGCTGTAGCTCTGCAATGGCTTGCTTGCCCTGTGCCTGATCGCCGGTCCAGATTGATGCTATGAGCACAACTGGGTTTCCGTCCGGCCCGGATAATATGTTAGTAATCACCGTGAACTCATCACACGCCGATGCTGCTATATCGGCATAGCCATGTAGTACCGACTTTGCTTCGGACCAAGGAAATAGAATAATTCCCGCGAGCAGTTCGTTGAGAGGATACAGCCTAATACGCATGGATGTGACCACCCCGAAATTGCCACCACCGCCACGCAAGGCCCAATACAACTCGGCATTTTCGAATGCATCGGCATTCACCTTCCGGCCATCGCCCAGGACAATCTCGGTGCCGAGCAAGTTGTCGAGTGCTAAACCAAATTGGGGAGTCAAGGGGCCATAACCACGTCCGAGGGTAAGGCCAGCCATGCCGACCCCGCTTGCTGTTCCGGTGACACCGACGAGGTTGTGGGGAGCTGCAGCAGCAATGAGGTCTCCGGCTGTAGCTCCACCTTCTGCCGTAGCAACCTGAGCTTTTACATCCACCTCGACTCGTCGCATTTTAGAGAGGTCAATTACAAGGCCTCTGTCACGTAGAGATCTGCCCAGTCATGTCCTCCACCTCGTACTGATAACCCGAGGTTATGCTCGCGAGCAACGCGCACCGCCGCCTGAACGTCTGCAACAGTCTCACAAAGCGCGAATAGCGCGGGCTGATATTCAACCGCACCATTATAGATTTGCCGGGCTTGGAGGTAGCTATCCTCTCCGGGCAGTGCGACCTTACCTTGCATAACCGCACGCAGGGCCTGTGCAGCCATCAACCCGAACTGGGAGTCCATATTGATTGTTGTCTTCATCCGCTGTTGCTTAGAGGTAACTTGCTGATAGCTATGCACCGTTTCGCGTCCGCCGGGCAGCACCTGGCGAATAACGGAAGACGACGTCATGGTTGCGCGCCTGCAGTTGACGCGCTAGGGCCGTCATTGGATCGAGGTGGCCTGGTAAGTTAAGACAGACAAAACCTAATTTCATAGATACGACTCCCGTTACAAGTGTGGCTGCGTTGACCGAATAGTCTGGTTGCATGGATTTACTTGCTGCAGTATTAGAGCCCAGTATTCTGCATACCTGCCGTTCTTTTGTTCCAACTGCCGCTTTCTATGTCTGCATCGGCAATTTATCCGGCCCGGTCCTAGACCAAGTAATAGATGGCGCGATTTAGGAGGATTCGCCGATCAGGTTTGACCCGCCGCGCCGGAAAAGCGATACCCAGCTACGATGGATAGTGCGAGCCACAACTTAGTCGCCGAGACACTGAGCGATAAACGAGGAAAGCAGCGAATTGCGACATGGTCGGTTATTGCCAGTAGTGGCCTGGCCGCGTTGAAGTTCGCGGTGGGACTGCTCACCGGCAGTCTCGGACTGATAGCGGAAGCCGCCCATTCGCTGCTTGATCTGGTCTCGACCCTCATCACCCTGCTGGTTGTCAGGGTAGCAGCTATCCCACCCGATCGGGACCATCCGTATGGTCATGAAAAAGCGGAAAACCTGGGCGCTTTGGCGGGAATGGCACTATTGGCCGCGACCGCGGCTTTCATTCTATATCACGCTATCACCAAAATTTTTGTGCATCCAATTGCACCAAACGTAACTATTTGGTCATTTGCCGTTTTAATTATCTCAATAGGGATAGACTTATCCCGCGCCAGAGCACTGCGCAAAGCAGCGAAGAAACATCATAGCGACGCACTCGCATCCGACGCCGAGCATTTTTGGAACGACATGCTGGGAGCTATGGCAGTGTTTGCTGGGTTGGCTATCGTCGCCGTCTCCCGAGCTGTTCCTGTTCCAGAGTGGCTAACAACCCGTGCGGATGCATTTGCGGCCGCCATGGTAGCTTGTATCGCATTGCGTTCAGTTTGGAGGCTCAGCGTCAAAGCCATCCGCGCATTAATGGACAACATCCCAGCGGATTTAACCGATCGGCTAAAGGAGCGGGTCGAGAGCGTAGATGGCGTGGTTAAAGGCTCCGCGGAATTGCGGACCAGATTCGTAGGCAACCGACCTTACGTCGAAATCAAGCTGGCAACGCCGCGTGGAGGCTCGCTGGAATCCGCTCATCGCTTGAGTGAGGTCGTCGAGAAAACGATACGAGCTGAGCTAGCCAATGCTCAAGCTACCGTGCATGTCGAGCCGACAGCGATACCCAATGAAAGCCCTGCCGATGGTATTCGGGCGATAGCCGACAGACTCGGACTTCGAGTGCACAATTTGAACATCTATCGCCTAGCGCAGAATCTGCGGGTTGAGCTGGATCTCGAGCTTCCCGACAGTTTGTCCTTACTCGAAGCTCACAGGCATTCGGAGACCCTTGAAAGAGTTATAGCTGGGGAACTTTCGGAGCGAGTAGAAATTACCATTCATCTGGAACCTCGTAGCGACCAACCGCGTCCGGCAGTGCGCCAATCGAAAATGACCGAAAGCGTGCGCAACGTTGTGTTGGGTCTACCACAGGCGGCCGATGTTCGAATACACGACGTCTTATTAACCGACGAGGGATTAGTGGTAACCTTAAAGAGAGCTTTTCCTGGCCATACATCGCTCAGAGAAACACATGAGGAAATGAGTGAACTGGAGCGTACTCTCAAATCTTTAATTCCCGAATTGGCTCGAGTTCACATTGATCCGGAAATTTCCAATCCGGATTGAAGGGATGCGAAAATTGCGATTAAAAGAATAATCGGCGTTCTTTTCTGAAGGGACTACGAATTGCAGGGGCTTCGTTGGCTCCGGTAGCCGCTCTACTAATGAGTGAAGGCAAGGTGATTCGAATTCGTAATCTCATGATCTTGGCTAGGATCGCCGATACCCCCGAACCGGAACTGCTTGGCCCTGGCCTACCCGATTCCGGCTGTGCCGCCCGTCACAAATGCAACTTTTCCTTTTAATTCGATCATTTCGATTTTTGGTGATGGTCATTTGGGTTCAAAGCCGACCTTGAACGCGTGCTTCTTCCGATCATTTGCCTTCGTGCACATCGGGGCGAACCTTTTGAAAGCTGGGCGCTTTGACGTACCATCGATTTTCATCAGGCAAGTAAATAGATTCTCCAATGGGGTTGTCAGCGATCACGTAAACTACCAAATCACTCTCGCTGTCGTTTATGATTTGGTGAGGCTCACCAGGTTTGAATATAAAGGCGTCTCCCATTGTGACCGAAATTGTCTCCGTTGCGTCTCGAACTTTCCCTTGGCCTTCAATGACGTGGTAAAACTCCCACTGCACGCTATGAGAGTGAAAACATGTGTTTGTCCTCCCAGGAGGGATCCGGGAAATCTCTACATCGAACGGATGGCGCTTCAGCAGATCCATCGAATCTCCGTCGCGCCCTAGCGCAATGGACACGTCTTTTCCAGAGGCTCCATATTTTCCATCGTCGGAGAACGACTTTTCCTCGGGCATTTCGTTAGTGTTGATCTTCATCATAAATGGTCTCTCTTTTGGTGGATAACCTACGCCCCGGTAAACACGGTCATCGCGTTTGAGGTTTCGACATCGCAATAAGAAAAGGTTCCTCTCCTATCTCGCCCGTATACATTTCTCGGGCAACGGCGAACAACTCCCGCTCGCTTGCCATGGCCGCTTGCATTTTCTCTACGCGCTTCAACTCGGTGATGTCCATGACCGTGCCGCGAGGACTCTGAAGTTAGCTCTCTGCGAACTCAGTTCTGACCGCCGCCTTGATCGCCAGTATCTGAAGGAACGATCTCACCGTTCCGAACGAGGATGAGCTGTTCGATAGTGCCGGCAAAGGTTCCTATCGGTATTGGTTTGAAAGCCAATCTTTCGTTCTTGCGAGAGTCAAAGTTCGAAATTTTTAATGTCTCCATCCCATTGTTTTTGTAATCAATTTTCATATGTCACCGTCACCGGATGAGCGCGAACTCACAAGGACACCCACCCAGCGATTTCGGCCAAAATGATCATCGCACCACGATCATTTTGCGCCCGCTCGTTGAGACTGAGACAGCACCGACACGCCCATTCTCCACACGCAATCTCTGAGGCTGGAGCATCAAGCTACGACGTCCGCCGACTTGTTCGACGACCGCGTCCCGCTCTTCCTTGTACCGTCGGTCGTCCTATGGGAGCGATGTCGGAAGCCTCCTTGGATATCTCGAACCGTTACGAAGTGATGGCGAAGTCGGACTCAGAACAACAAGCTCGAAGCTGCGGAATTTTCTCTAATCCGGCTGGGGACGCTTCCGAGCGTGCGATGAAAAGCGCGGCGTAATAACTCGGCACTTGAAAAACCGCACTCGGTCGCGATTTGTTCGATTGTCAATTTGCTCTCCTCCAGGCGTCGACAAGCTGTTTCGACCCTCACGCGCGTCACAAAGTCGGCCGGAGTAACACCAAACAACTGTCGAAAGCGCCGGCTAAAGTTGCGTACACTCATGGCGGCTCTTTTGGCCAGAGCCCCGACCGAGAGATCCTTCTCCAGGTGATTCAATATCCAAGGACGCAGGTCGCGGAGTCGATCATTGCCAGAAGATTGCAACGTGAGTGCCTGGCTAACCTGAGGTTGTTGTCCGGGTCGATGAACGAAGAGGACCAGGCGCTTGGCCACTTCTGCGGCAACCATGTGGCCATAGTCCTCCTCCACCATTGCGACACTTAAATCCATGGACACAGAAACGCCGGCCGATGTGTAAACTTGGCCATCACGTACAAAAACAGGAGTTGGATCCACCAGAATGCTTGGATAACTGCTTTTCAGACGGTCCGCCCAACGCCAATGAGTTGTCGCGCGCTTGCCTTGAAGTAAGCCCGCTTCCGCCAGGAAAAACGCTCCGCTGCCGATGGCGGCTAGCCGGCGAACCTTGCTTCCTGTTTCTTCGAGCCAGGTCAGAAAGTCTTCATTCTTTGGGAGTTCCCATGTGGCACGTCCGCCGCCGACAAGCAGCGTGTCCAAACCAGGGCCCAGCGAACGAAAGTCGCCGCCAACTCTGATACTGAGTTGGCCGAAGCAATCGATCAATTTGGAGGAGTCGATCGTCGCAAGCGCAAGATGATAACCCGGTTTCTGGTTCGGCTGCTGTTCAGCCAGAACTTCGTTAGCCCGTGTGAATACTTCCCACGGACCCGCCAAGTCGAGGATCCGGGCTTCTGGCGGACCCAACAACCCGATTTTGATCGGCCGACCAGGTACGGTGATAAGCCCGGTTTTGGGATTCCCGCATTTGTCTTTTCGCACAATGCTTCGCTTGAAAACAGACATAATTTGTCAAAGTGCTCAACAGTTTTCGGCTGAAATCGTGGGGTGTTTGGCTTACCACACTTCTCCAAATCGATCTCTGTTTAGCAAATGTTAAAAGCGTTTGCCATCCTACTGGGTTGTCAATTGGTCGGGGAATCTCTCCACCACATCTTTTCACTCTGGGTGCCCGGACCAGTGATCGGCATGTTTCTTTTGGCATTGTTGCTATTGCGGAAGCCGAACGCACTCCCGGAACCGTTGGTTTCGACCACTCGCGTGCTCCTCCAATGTCTTGGTCTACTCTTCGTCCCCGCTGGGGTCGGCGTGATCGGAAACTTAAATCTGATCGGTCGGGAATGGATCCCGATTCTTGTCGCGTTGGTTGGCTCGACGTTCTTATCTCTGTTCGTGACAGCCTATGTCATGAACCGGATCAGTTCGGCCTCCAGGGTTGCTGTCGCCGCATCAACCCTATCGGATGGGAAAGAAGTCCAAGGGAGCCAATCATGAATACGAGCGCGCTGCACGACCTTTGGGTTCAGCTGACGCCGACACCGCTTTTCGGACTGACCCTCACGATTCTCAGTTACTTGGTCGGTCATGCGATCCAACGAGCGTGTCGCGGTGCCGCACTAGCAAACCCAGTTCTCATTTCGATCCTCTTAATCGGTGGCATCCTCGGTATAACCGGTACCCCGTACAGGACCTACTTCGCCGGTGCACAGTTGATCCACTTTCTGCTCGGGCCAGCAACGGTAGCGCTTGCGGTCCCTCTGGTACGCAATCTCGGACATCTCAGGCGGAGCCTACCAGGAATCGCCCTCGCCTTAACCGCCGGTTCGCTGGTCTCAGCCATCGGTGGAATCGCCCTGGTCGAAATCTGCGGAGGAAGCCGTGCGGCTGCACTATCCATGGCTCCCAAAGCAGTGACGACGCCCATCGCTATCGAGGTAACCCAAACCGTCGGAGGAATTCCTTCGCTCGGCGCCGTTCTCGCCATCGCCAGTGGCGTTCTGGTAGCTATTTCTATCCAATCGTTATTAAGGTGGGCAAAGATTACTGACTGGCGCGCGTTCGGGTTAGCCGCCGGCACCGTTGGAAGTGGAATCGGCGCGGCGCACGCTATCTCGTTTGACGAAATAGCTGGCGCCTTTGCTGCTCTGGCGATTGGACTAAACGGCTTACTGACCGCGCTAATGGTACCAACGCTGGTCCATTTTTGGCCCCATTTCCGTTGAAATTTTATAAGCAAACCCAGTCGATCTCAGGGAGAACTCAAGAAACGGGAATTTATCCCGTTAGATAGCGCTTCTTCCTCGTGGCACGAACTCAAAACAGGCCCGCTACAGCTAACAATAGGGTTTAACGGATAGTACACGGAGCACTGCTTGGCTGGACTCACTTTCCAGCAACGCCGGTAACGGCGATCTCGATCAAATGCGGTTTTCCGGTATTCAGAGCGGCCTCAACCGCCTCACTAATTTTCCGATGTGAGTCTACAAAGGTGGACTCGACGCCCATCGATTTTGCCAGTGATTGGAAGTCAACTTTTGGCTGGCAGATATCCATTGCAAGAAAACCGTGCTCTTTTGCGTTGTACTGCGGTTGGCTTAGCATGAAGTTTTTTAGAATCCCATATTCAAGGTTGTTCAAAACAACGAAAACCACCGGCACTTCTTCGTGAACGGCGCTCCAGAGCGCTTGAGGCGAGTACATCGCTGAGCCATCGCCTACCATACAAAGGACCGGTGCATGATCGCGCGCCAACGAAACACCAATCGCCGCTGGCATTCCCCAACCCAACGCTCCCCCTCTATTGTGGAAATATTGGCGCCCTCCCGTCGACCGGTGCATCGCCTGCGTGAAAAGGTTGGAGCAAGGCGCTTCATCCACCAGCGAAAAACCATCGGGAAGCGGACGCAAAACTTCCCTGGCGGCAACGATTGGCTCGATCTTTTCATCGCCACGGATCGCTGCATCAGTCTGCTCCATGAGTTCACGCCAGAGGATGTCCTTATGCTGCCGCGCATATTCGATGTTTTGTTTAATGACGGCAGACGGCACCTTGGGTTCCAGTTCGTGCGCCAAAGCTTCTAATGTCGCCCGGACATTGCCGAAAATGCCGAGCTTGGGAGCATCGTTATATCCCAAATCGTTTGCATCCTCCGAGATATGGTAAAACTCGATCGAGTCAGGGATTGGATCACGCATTGTATAGACGATCGAGACCAAGCTTTTTCCACCCAATCCGAGGAGGCAATCGTATCGACCCAGAGTTTCTGAAATACCCTTGGCAGTAGTTGGAAGTGAACCTCGCCAGAAAGGATCAATCGAAGCGTAGTTATTGACCGATGGCCAGGAAGCACCGTAAACAGGCGCTCCGATTAATTCTGCAACTCGGGCAATCGCTTTTCCCAAGCCGAGTTCGGCGATATCGTTTCCTGCTACAATAACGGTCCGGCCACGGTTAAATCCCAGAAGTCCGGAGGCAAGTTCCTTGAGGCCAACCCCGACGTTTGAGAGTTCAATGCGGCTTGGTGGAACGACCCGGGGCGAGCCGATCTCGTCCAAGATATTCATCGGCAGCGACAAAAAGACCGGCCCGCGTGGCGGAGACATGGAACTATGAAAGGCACGGCGAAGAATCAGGGGCAAATCATCTAACGAATTCGGTTCGAAACACCATTTGGCTACGGGGTTGGCCATTCCCACGAGATCGGCAGCGAGCAACGGATCGGCAAGAATATGCCTGAGATCCTGTTGACCCGCAGTGACTACCATTGGCGCCCTAGCAATCTTGGCGTTCATGATCGCCCCCATTCCGTGACCTAGGCCGCCTGATGTGTGAAGGTTCACGAAAGCAGGTTTCCCCGATGCCTGAGCATAACCATCAGCCATGCCCACGGCGGTCGCTTCTTGAAGTCCCCAAACATAGCGAAAATCCGGGTTGACTACTAATGCGTCGATCAACGGAAGTTCCGTTGTGCCAGGATTCCCAAAAATGAATTGGGTGCCCTCCGATCGTAAAATTTCGAGAAGGATTTCCGCTCCCCTTGCTTTCTGCGTTCCGACAATTGCTCCCATAGAAGTCGAAACTAATCGGTCAAACCTCGTGTGTCCCAGATGAAAAGGCGATGACCGCCTTTTTCAAGGAGATTTCTGAGAAGTCTTCCGTCGACCGTCCTCGATCCAGGAGACTTAAGATTTTCCACGACACTCAGATCTTGAACGCCCTCAGCAGCTTGCCGAGTCGTTGAGCTCCAGAACGAAGTTCCTTCGGCGCCACCGCCCCGAATCCGAGCAAGAATCCATGCCGACGCTTCCCGGCCGCATAGAGGGCCGACAGCGGGTAGACTTCCAGATGCTCTCTAGCAGCCGTTACGGCGACTTTCATATCGGAAATTCCAGGCGAAAGCCAGGCCGCAGTTTGCAAGCCGCATTCGGCCTGTTGTACGTCGAGCCAATCACTAAGAAAGTTCTGAGCAGCTTCTGAAAAAACGGACCAACGCTCAGCATACAACTCGCGCATCCGGCGGAGATGATGACCAAACTCTCCGGCCCGCATGAATTCAGCGAGTGTTTTTTGTTCAACCACAGGCAGATAACGATCGGTTGAATTTCTGAGAGCGAGAACCGGATCAACCAGATGATCTGGCAGTACGAGGAATCCGAGCCGCAAAGAAGGGAAAAGCAGTTTACTGAATGAAGTGCAATAAGCGACGCAGTCCCCTACGTCGAGACCTTGTACCGATCCCAGTGGTTTGGTCGAGAATCGGAAATCACCGTCGTAATCGTCTTCGAAGATGGTGACGCCATGTTCGCGGGCCCAGGTCAGAAGTTTGAATCGCCGATCGAGCGAGAGAGTTGCGCCGGTCGGGTACTGGTGTGCCGGAGTAAGGTAAATAAGTTTAGGAACAGGTAAGGTCTCGATCGCTTGTTCGACCTGAAGTCCGCGTTCATCGACCGGCGCCGGGATGATCGTTGCTCCCGCTGCTCGGAATACATTTCTGGCGCGCTTATACCCTGGATTCTCCAGCCAGACCGGGTCGCCCGGACGCAACAAGGTCCGGCACAACAAATCGAGCGCGTGTTGCACCCCATAGACCATCACGATTCGGTCGACATCGCAGCGCACCTGACGGGCGGGGCCAAAGTGCGCTAAGATCTCGTTGCGCAGGCCTAAGTCGCCACGCACATCACCGATGACGAGTTCTGAAGGAGTGAGACGACGCATCGCGTGGCTGGTCAAACGGGTCCAAATATCGATTGGGAATTGGTCGACCGCCGGCCGACTGGCCTGAAAGGCGCATCCAAATCTTTGGCGGGACGGAAACGGGAGCACCTTTTTGATCATCGTGACAGCACGCACCTGTTTGGTTGCTACCCGATTTCTCCGCACTAAGTGCCCTTCGATTGGCTGAAAATATTCGTCAGGGAGGTTCTCGGCGACGTAGCTGCCGGAGCCGACTAACCCGGTGATGTAGCCCTCGAGCTTCAATCGTCGGAATGCTTCGGTGACCGTACTCCGCGAGAGACGATTGCCCAGTGCCAAGTAACGAGAAGAAGGAAGGCGAGCGCCAGGCCGCAGTCGACCATCGAGAATAGCTGATCGGAGCTCCCGAAACAGCCATTCTTGGAGTGTCTGCTCAGATTTCGGCGGGTTGAAGGCTAACTCCTGATAAATTGGTTTTTTGGGCATGTAAATGTGGTTTGCTCACTTTAGCATAAATGGATCTTTTCATTAGCCCTCTCCTGGCTTGATTCGTAGGTATGAGAAATTGGCCAACCGCTCACATCGGTGACCCCACTCTTCCCGGCCGCCGCGCCTCTGACACAGGGTCGGCAAAACGCCCAACAGAAATAAAGGCCGGCGAAAGAAGTCCATTCCGATGGGGAGCAAACACCTCGTCCTGCTCAGAGCGATGGATGAGTCACGGATTTAAAAAAGAAACAAGAAAGCAAAAAACATGATCGCGAAACTCACTGGAAAAGTTGCCCTAATCACGGGTGCTACTGCGGGTATTGGAAAAGCCTGTGCGCGTGCACTCGCTAAAGACGGAGCGCGCCTTGTCCTCACCGGACGACGTCAAGATCGGCTCGAGGAGCTTAAACAGGAAGCGGAAAAGTTTGGTACGCAGGCGATCAGTGTCGCTGGCGATGCTAGAGAAGAAAGTACAGCCATAAAAACGGTCGAAGCGGCAATCCAAGCGTTCAGGCAAATAGATATTCTTGTTAACAACGCCGGTGCCGGCAATTACAAGAACCTCGTCGAGACCAGTGCCGAGGAATACGATGACCTGATGGACACGAACGTGCGTTCAACGTTCCTATTCACCCGACACACCGTACCGGTCATGCTTCAGCGAAAGCAGGGTACGATTCTGACGATATCATCGATGGCGGGCATCTACGGTTTTGCCGGCGAAGCGGTGTATTGTGCTACGAAGTTTGCCCAAGTCGGATTCGCACAGGCCCTGGATAAGGAACTCCGAATGCACGGAATCAAGGTTGGTGTTATCTGTCCGGGAGGCGTAAAGACCGAATTCGCTATCGGACGAGGACGCACCGAAGAAGGCGTCAGCAAGTCGGATATGCTCGAGCCCGAAGATGTGGCAGACGCTGTTCTGCTGGCCTGCAAACAATCCCCGCGCTCGCGAATTATTGAAATCCAAATGCGCACAATGGCAGAAGCGCTTGCCTAGAAAGACCAGTTGATTTAGCCGATCGCGACTGAAAGGGCCTAGCCGTCATGCGCCCTCATGCGGCTGGGCTTAAATTCAGTCATCTGCAGTTAACCCCTTCCCGTCTGAACCGGACGAGGTGAACGACGTATGAAGGAACTATAATTCCCCGTCTTACTTCATCCAGCGGGGCTGCTTTCGTAGGTTGCCGCTGTTTTTACCAGTGTCCTCGAATTAGGCGGCATTTGGTAGTACTCCGATTGGTTACAAGTAGGAGTGCGTGGCAAGATTCGGCGGGATTCAGGGGCATTCCATGTCGCCCAGTTTCGAGCAAATAACGACCAGCCGCAATCAGTGGACGCTGGGGCTTGACGCTGTTCTGGAATTCTAGCGTGAACGCGGATTCGCTCAGCAACCGCATTTAGTCGACTACTTGTAAAAGTCGCGATGTCAAAACGGCATGGAGGGTATGTCAAATCGGCATTGGCGACTAGCACAGTTCAATCTTATCTCTCATAAAGGCGAAAAGGACGTCGCCAATCAGTCAGGCCATTAGTTCCATCTTTATCAAAAATCGCTCAGCATCTAGAGCCGAGAACTGAAATAGCCGGTTTTCACATTGCGAAGCGTTTTGATGCTTGGTAGGCCGGTAGTTAGCCGACCGAGTCAACAAGGACAACACTTCACTTTTTCGAAAATGGATCGTTGAAGGTTAACTCCTGATAAATTGGTTTTTTGGACAGGTAAATGTGGTTTGCTTGTTTTAGCATAAATGGATCTTTTTCATCAGGCCTTTTCTGCCTTGAATTCGTTAGATATTCGCCAACCGTTCACATCGGTTGACTGCAATCATGCAAAACACTTCGCTGAAATATGAATGCTTCACTTTTGCGAAAATTGATCGTTGAGTTTATTGGAACGTTTTTCCTGGTCTATGTTATAGGCTGTGTGTCACTGCAAGACCACGTCTTGTTGGGTCCTCTGGCAATCGGAGCTTCACTTATGGTGATGATTTTCGCCGGGGGTCACATCAGTGGGGCTCATTATAATCCCGCGGTCACGCTGGGAGTCTGGATTCGCGGGGCCTGTAGTGCGCTCGAGGCTAGCCTTTATATCGTCGCGCAAGTGATCGGTGCGATCGTCGCAGCACTGGCCGCCGGGTTTCTCCTCGGTCACGGTTCTTCTCCTGCCACATCGACTCTCACCGCAGCTCACGTGATGCTGGCGGAAGCTCTGGGAACTTTCGCTTTGGTCTACACAGTTCTGAACGTGGCGACTGCCCCGGCCACTGCTGGCAATTCGTTTTATGGACTCGCGATTGGTTTTACCGTGTTCGCTCAAGCCGTTGCCGTTGGCAAGGTTTCCGGGGGCGCTTTCAACCCCGCTGTCGCCATTGGCGTTGCTGTGCTGGGGCTGGCCAATGGTGCGAATCTCTGGATCTATTGGCTCAGCGAGTTTGTGGGGGCCGGTGTCGCAGCGCTTGTCTTTTTCGCTATTAATCAGGAAAAGCCACACGAGCCGTCAGCAGCCTCCCATGATAGAGCGCAGGAGCAAACTAACCAAACTGTCCGCGCTGTGTAGCGCGTGCCTGGCCGCGCGTCATGTCTAGCTGCCGGCTTATTATTATTAGACCGAGACCGAAAGTACCATCCAATCACAGAATATTAACTTCTAACTAATTAATGAATATGGCTAAAAGAACAAACAACTGCTCCAACATAGGCTGCTCCTATCCTAGACATAGGAAACTTATATTTCAAACCTATAAAAGGATCGGCTACTGCATCTGAGCAATCGTTCACAGGACCAAATATGT
>Ga0209526_10001568_pt1 | contig 15390 bp, 16 predicted proteins | sample JacPinW_OM2H0_M1_FD_188566 | JGI IMG/M metagenome (GOLD analysis project Ga0209526, IMG submission 188566) | Forest soil microbial communities from Algoma, Ontario, Canada - Jack Pine, Ontario site 1_JW_OM2H0_M1 (SPAdes) (version 2) | ecosystem: Environmental > Terrestrial > Soil > Boreal... | reverse complement strand
GGGAGTGAACCGGGAAGTGGCGCGCGCGGCGGAAGAGCGCCAGGTCTTCGTCAATGCCGTGGACGACGCCGATTCCGCCAGCGCGTACCTCGGCGGGGTATTGAGGAAAGGCGGCGTCACCCTCGCGGTCTCGACCGACGGGCGCGCCCCGGCCCTGGCCGGCCTTCTGCGAGAGGCGCTCGAGGCCGTGCTTCCGGACGATCTCGGGGCTTGGGTCCGGGTCGCGCAGGATCTGCGCGCGCAGTGGAAGGCCGCGGGGATTCCCATCCCCCAGCGGCGGCCGCTCTTGCTGCGCGCTCTCAACCAGCTCTACCGGGAGGCCGCATGACCGGGCTCGTGTCATTGGTCGGCGCGGGGCCGGGCGACCCCGAGCTGCTGACCATCCGCGCCGTCGACCGCCTCCGCGCGGCGGACCTCGTGCTCTACGACGCACTGGTCGATCGCGCCGCGCTCCGGCACGCTCCGCAGGCGCGCTGGGCTTATGTGGGCAAGCGCGCCGGACGTCACTCCATCGAGCAGGAAACGATCGAGCGCGTCATGATCCGCCGTGCGCTCCGCGGCGAGCGGATCGTGCGCCTGAAGAGCGGCGATCCGGTCGTGTTCGGGCGCGGAGGCGAGGAAGCGCTGGCGCTCGCCGCGGCGGGCGTGCCTTGCGAGATCGTGCCCGGCGTTTCGGCGGCCGTCGCGGCAGCCGAGCTGAGCGGGATCCCGGTGACCCACCGCGGGCTCGCCTCCGCCTTCGCCGTCGTCTCGGGCCACGCCGAGGACGCTTACGGACCGGTGCTGCAGTCGCTTGCGCCGGGTTCCGCGACGCTCGTCATCCTGATGGGGATCGGCACGCGGGCGGCGACGTCCGCCATGCTTCTGTCCCGGGGATGGCCCGCCGATACTCCCGCGGCCATCCTCTTTTCCGCCTCGCGGCCGGACGCATTCACCTGGCGCGGAACGCTCGGCACCGTGGCGTCCGCTCCGGCCACCGGAGCGCCCGGCGTGATCGTGATCGGCGCGACGGTCGCTCTCGCAGCTCTGCTCCAGCCCGCACATGCAGGAGGTCAAAGTGCCGTTGCTCGATAGCAAGACGCTCGGCCCCACCCGTTTGGGGTTCGCCGACGAGAAGGACCTGGACGCGTTCGTTTCCACCCTCGGCCAGTTCGAGCGGGGCGAGATCGCCCCCGATGCCTGGAAGGCGTTCCGGCTGGTGAACGGCGTCTACAGCCAGCGGCAGGAAGGGGACGCGATGATGATCCGCGTGAAGATCCCGCAAGGGGTCCTCACCCCCCCGCAGCTCCGCGCGCTGTCGCACGTGGCCGAGCGCTTCTCGATCGGGCGCGGGCACGTCACCACCCGCCAGAACGTGCAGTTCCACTTCGTGCACCTGGCCGACACCGACGACGGGCTGCGGGTGCTGGCGGACGCGGGGCTCACCACGCGCGAGGCCTGCGGCAACTCGGTGCGCAACGTGACCGCTTGTCCCTATGCCGGCGCGTCGGCGCTGGAGCCGTTCGACAGCACGCCTTACGCCGAAGCGGTCACGCGGCACCTGCTGCGGGGTCCGCTGTCCGCATCGCTGCCGCGCAAGTTCAAGATCGCGTTCGGCGGCTGCTGCGGGCATGACTGCGTCGGCGCCTCGTTCAACGACATCGGCTTCCTGGCGCGGGTGCGAGACGGCAAGCCCGGCTTTCGCGTGACGCTGGGCGGCGGTCTCTCGACGCTCCGGCGGACCGGCATCCTCGCGCACGAGTTCGCGCCCGCCGAGGACGTGATCGACGTCGCGGAAGCGGTGGTGCGCGTCTTCAACCGCACGGGCGATCGGCAGCACCGCCACCGCGCGCGCCTGAAGTTCGTGGTGGACAAGCTGGGGCCGGAAGAGTTCCTCCGGCAGTATTTCGAGGAGCGCAAGTCATTTCCGTCCCGGCCGGTTTCGCTTCCCCAGGCCTCCCCTCCGCGAGCGCCGCGCAATCCCCGCTACCGCCCGCCTCGGAGCGGCCTGGAGGAGTTCGCGCGGACGAACGTACGGGCCCAGCGCGATCCGGACTACGCGGCCGTAACGGTGCGGCTTCCGCTCGGCGATCTCACCACCGCGCAGTTCCGCGCGCTGGCCGACATCGCCGAGGAGTTCAGCGAGGAGCGCGAGCTGCGCGTGACCGTCGAGCAGAACGCGGTGCTCCGCTTCGTGCGGCGCACGCATCTGGCGTCCCTGCACACCGCGCTCGCTGCCGCCGACCTCGCGCGACCGGGAGCACGCACCATCTCCGACGTGGTGAGCTGCCCGGGCGCATATTCCTGCCGGCTGGCGGTCACCCAGTCGCGCGGGATGGCCGACGCGCTCACCACCGCGCTGGGCGACCGCCCGGACACGCTGTCGATCAAGATCTCGGGCTGCCCGAACGGATGCGGCCAGCACTACGTCGCCGGCATCGGCCTGCAGGGATCGGTGCGCAAGGTCGCCGGGCGCGCCGTCCCCCAGTACCACCTGTACGTAGGCGGGAGCTTCGGCGCGGAGCAGGCCAAGTTCGGGCGCCTGGCCGCGAAGGTCCCGGCGCGCAGGGTACCCGAGGCGGTGCGAAGGCTCGCCGATCTCGCGGCCCGCGAGGGCGCTCCCGGAGAGTCGCCGGACGCCGTCCTGGCGCGCGCCGCACCCGAGCGGATCTCGGCGCTGCTCGCCGACCTGGAAGTGTTGGAGCAGCCCGCCGCCGAAGACTTCGTCGATCTCGGCGAGCAGAAGGCATTCGAGGTGCAGACGTCGGAAGGCGAATGCGCCGCTTGAACCTGGGAGGAACCGTGCTGAAGAAATTGTCTCTCGATTGGTGGGCGGTGATCGCGGCGTTGGTCGCGGTCATCCTGGTGAAGTCGGTCAACCTCACGGTGGGGTGGTGAGATGAGCGAGGCCATTGCGCTCCAGAGACCTGCCGTCGCGCTCCCCTGGCGCCTGTTGCGGCTGCTTCCCGGTGTCGCCCTGCTCTTCAGCATCGGGTACGCCGGAAAGCTCGCCGAGACGCTGGTGAAGGACTACGGCAAGGCGCACCACCTCGCCCTGCCCAACATCGAGTACGTGCTCTGGGCCATCCTGATCGGGTTGGTGATCTCCAACACCGTCGGCGTGGCACAGATCTTCCGCCCCGGCGTCAGCACCTACGATTTCTGGCTCAAGGCGGGCATCGTGCTGCTCGGCGCGCGCTTCCTGCTCGGAGACGTCCTCAAGCTCGGCAGCGTCTCGCTCGGGCTGGTGGTGATCGAGCTCGGGGTCGCGATCGCGATCATGACCGTGCTCGGCCGCTGGTTCAAGCTGAAGCCCAAGCTCACCAGCCTGCTCGCGGTGGGCTCCTCGATCTGCGGCGTCTCCGCCATCATCGCGGCCAAGGGCGCCATCGACGCAGACGACGATGACGCCACGTTCGCCATCGCCGCCATTCTCGCCCTCGGCGCATTCGGTCTCTTTGCCTATCCCGCCATCGGACACTTCCTGCACATGAGCGACCATGCGTTCGGGGTCTGGGCCGGGCTCGCGGTCGACAACACCGCCGAAGCGGCCGCCGCGGGCGCCATCTATTCGGACGCGGCCGGCAAGGTGGCCGTGCTCACCAAAGCGACCCGCAACGCGATGATCGGCTTCGTGGTGCTGGGGTACGCCGTGTACTGGGCCTCGCGCGGCCAGGCGAAGACGGTGGAAGGAAAGGCGGCCTTCCTCTGGCAAAAGTTCCCGAAGTTCGTGCTCGGGTTCCTCTTCATCTCGCTTCTGGCGACCTTCCACGCCTTCGACAAAGCGCAGATTGCCTCGCTCGCGAACCTCTCGCGCTGGGCCTTCCTGCTCACCTTCGCGGGAGTGGGCCTGAAGACCGACTTCCGCGAGATCCGCCGCCAGGGCGCGCGACCCTTCATCGTCGGCGCGCTGGCCGAGCTCACCGTGACCGCGGTGACTCTCGGCCTGGTCCTGGCCGCCGCGGCGATCTTCAGCCTGTGAGGGTCAAGCCAGGGTAAAGCTCAGCTCGCCGAGCTTCTCGACGCTGCAGGCGACCTGGTCGCCTGCCTTGAGCCACACCTGCTCCGCCTCGGGCTTCCCCAGGATCACTCCCTCGGGCGTCCCGGTGGAGAAGATGTCGCCGGGCTTGAGCGTGAAGATCGAGGAGGCGTAGGCGATGATCTGCGCCACCGGGAAGATCATGTCGGAGGTGTTCGAGGACTGGCGCTGCTCGCCGTTCACCCGGCATTCGATGGCGAGCTTCTGCGGATCTCCGACGACGTCCGCCCCGACCAGGTACGGGCCCACCGGGAGGAACCCATCGGGGGTCTTGCCGATCATGAATTGCGAGCCCTGCCTGCCATCGCGGAGCTGCAGGTCGCGGGCCGAGAAGTCGTTGCCGGTGGCGTAGCCGAACACGTAGCTCAAGGCGTCGGCTTCGCTCACGTCGCGCGCGGTCCTGCCCATGATGACCTGAAGCTCGACTTCGTAGTCGAACTTCTTTGCCACCTTGGTCGGGAGCCGGATGGTGCCTCGATGCGCCTGGAGCGAGTTGTTGTACTTGTTGAACAGCACCGGCGCCGTGGGCATCGGCACTTTCACTTCCATCACGTGCTTCTTGTAGTTGAACCCGAGCATGATGATCTTCTCGGGGTCGGTGATGCAGGGCGCGAACTTCGCCTCGCTCTCCGCGATGGTGGCGTTCTTCGGCGCCGCCTGGATCACCTTGAGCAGACTGTCAGAGTGCTTGCCGGCGATGACCTCGTCCGTGCTCGCCGGGACCGCGATCTTGAGCTGCTTTCCTGCCGCTGCGACGTCCAGGATGCGATCGCCCTGCTTGACGCCAAGCCCGGAGCGCAGGTTGCAATAGGTGTAGCCGCGCAGCGACGACCCGCCCTGCGGTCCCTGCGCCGCTCTTGCCGCGTCCGCCTTGAGCAGCTTCCCCGCTACCGCTGCCGCACCTGCCGTCTTGAGCAACGTCCTTCGCGTCGGTGCCATGTACCCTCCAGGAGGGCGGCATCTTCAACGATCGAGGCTGCTTGTCCAGCCCCGAGGCGGCAATTTGAGACGAATGGCGGAGGAGGCAGGATTCGAACCTGCGAGCCCTTGCGGGCCAGTGGTTTTCAAGACCACCGCCTTCAGCCTCTCGGCCACTCCTCCGCAGCGTGAATCGGCACTTTACGCGAGATTTTCTTGGCGGCGAAGCGCTGCGTAACCATAGCGTAACCAATCATGCCGTCTGCGCCGGCTTGAGCGGCAGCACCTTCGCTGGCGCGAGCTGCACCTCGGCGAGGGCGCGCTCCTGGTCGGTGAAGTTGCCGGGCTGCAGGTGAGCGTAGCGCAGAGTCACCTCGGTCGCGCTGTGGCCCAGGATGGTCGCCAGCTTCATCAGCGAGCCGCCCCGCGTGACGTACCGGGACGCGAAGGTGTGCCGGGTTGCCCAATACCACTTCATGTCGGCCCGGAGCTTCCCTTCATCCCGGTGAACGTTGACGGATGCCACGGCGGCGCGCAGCACCTTGCCAAGCCTGTGCTCCTTCACGTAGGCGTGCCCGTCCTTTCGCTGCCGGCCACCACGACCGAACGCCGGGAAGACCTGGGCCGAGCCCACCGGACAGACAGCCCGCCATTTCTTCAGCTCTGCGGCCAGCTCCGGCCCGAGTGGCGCAATGCGCGACTCATCATCCTTGAGCGGCCCCTCGACGCTGCGCCGGACGTGGATGGTGCCGGCCTGTAAGTCCAGGTCGTCCCATTCGAGCGCCCGGATCTCCCCCGGCCGAAGCCCTGCAAACGCGCCCACCGCGAACAGGGCGCGCCAGGGCGCCGCGGGGGTCAACTCCGGCATGGCGAGATAGACGGCTCGCACGTCCTCGTCGGACTTCAGCCATGGGGTCAGCCTCGGGTCCCACGCCGGACCGATCGCGTCCCTATCCGCCCGGTCCAAGTCAGCGACAGGGTTGTCGAGGCGCAGCGCCTTGGGCTGTTCGTTGTAGATGCGGCTGAGGATGGCCAGGCAGTTCCGGATGCTCTGGGGCCGAAGCGTCTTCCGGAGCGCATCGATCAGCCGGCGGACCTTGCCTACATCGATCTCGTCGAGGTGGAGGTGGCCGAGGTGCGGGCGCAAGTACTTGGAAAGGCGCGCCTTGTCTGCCTTCCAGCTCCGGCGCATGGGCTTGCCGTCCACGTCCGGAGCAGAGCGCCGGGCGATGAAGACGTCCGCCGCGGCGTCGAAGGTGGGCACCGGGGGAAGCGGCTCTGTCTGAACGCCATGGCGGCGACTCACCTTCTGCGCCTGGAGCTTCCCTTCGATCTGCCTGAGAGTCGCCTTGGCGAGCGCCTTGTCCGCGCCGATGCGCTGGTACTTCTTCTTCCCGTTCTCGCGCCAGGTAATCCACCAGGTCGGGGCTGCCCTCGTTCCGCGGTTGTAGGGCTTGCTCATGGCTCATCCCTTCCTCGCAGCCAACATCTGCGCCTTGCGGATCAACGCTTGCTCTCCGGGGCTGAAGATGCGCCCGTCCTTCTTCGAGTGCGGTGGTTTCGCCAGGCGGTCCACGATCTCCTGCATCGCATCGGCCGTTTCGCTCGGTCCGACCGCCTCGATCGCGTACAGCAGTGCCAGGCGGTATCGCTCGATCGTCTGCGGCTCGCCTCTGACCACGAGGAATTGCCCCGGCTGCGGTTCAGGAAGAATCGCCAGCGCCGTCCCCGCCTCCTTGTCCGCGAGGCGCGCGAGCCAATCTCCAACCGACCGGCCTTCCGCGTCCGCGACCGCCTTCCACCGCTTGAGCTGTTCGGGATCGACGCGCATTTCGAATCGAGCGGCTTTCACCATCTCTGCTCCGGTAGGTATACGGTAACTGTACGTACAATAGCCGTAATAAGTCAAGCCTTCCCAGTCAGTTCCCGCACACGCTCTGGCGAGCGGCGCCGCGCCTCGGCGTAGGCGTCCAAGTCTGCCGGGCGGAACAGCAGCCGGCGCCCGATCGGGACGCTGGGCAGCTCGCACCGCCCGGCCAGCTTCCGCACGGTGCTCTGTCCAAGCCCCAGGCGCTCGGCGGCGACGCCGACGCCGACGAGCCGCTTGTCTTCGCCGGGCGGCTGTGCGGGGAGCAACTCGGCCAAGACCTCGCGCAGGGCCTCCCTGCCTTCCGGGCTTTTCAGCGCCGCCACCACGGCGCTCCGCAGCTCCTCGGCCAGGGCGCTCACGGCCGCCCCCGCAATCCCCGGGCATTTGATCCGACACATCCGACGCTTCCCTCTGAAGGCGCCGGGTTCGCATCCGACACGCGGGGGAAGGGACGAGTCGGATGCGGATCCTGTGGTTTCCCCTCTGCGGTGTCGGATGTGTCGGTTCGAAGGCCCCCTCCAGGGGCGGGGGCCGGGTGGCGGGGGCCGGATGGCTCCTCCTCGCTGGGCAGGTAGCGCCTCCAGGTGTCCTCGAAGGCCGCCCTCGCGTACCCGCGAATCCATTTCGTCCGGTCGCCTTCGCCCTCTCTCCATTGGGGGGCCGGGTGCACCCTGTAATGCGCGAGGAGGGTTCCCAATGCCCGCGCCGAAAGCGGCTTGCCGCGCCAGTCCGACCAGGGCCGCTCGTCCAGGCCGTGGAGGTAGTGCAGGATCTCCTTGGTCGCGATCTGCTCCGGGTTCCCTGCCTCACGGAAGCAGGCGCGCAGATCGGCGAGGAGCTGCACGCGCGGGTTCCCCGCCTCCTCCTCGATCGCGCCGGAAAGCTCAAGCGCCGCCCTCCGCGCCGTCTCCGGCCAGGCGCCGCCGATGGCATCCGCGACAGCGAGGAGCGGGGTCCAATTGTCTGCGGCCCGATCGTTGAGCGCCTCTGGCACATCCGGGCGGGCGTCGCGCAAAGCCTGCAGATGATCCTGCGCCCAGCGCGCGAGCTTCCGCCGCAGTGGCGTGAGCAGCCCCTGGAGCCGCAGCTCCCCACGGATCTTCTCGGCGCGCTCTCCGGGGGCTTGCCGGCGCATGTGGAGGACGATCGAGCGGTCCTCGACGGTGGACCAGGTCCCCGATAGGCGACCGATCCGGGCGAGCACTTTCGCGCCGAAGAGCTTGAAGCCGCGGGGCTCGTGGTCGTCGCCGACCAGGCGGATGGCAACCTCACCGCGGGTATGGCCGGCGTTGAGTAAGCCGCGCAGCTCCTCGTTGCCGGCGAGGAAAGAATCGCCCTCGTCGATCAGGAGTGTCGGGGCGGCGATTTCGATGGTGCGAAACAGCGCCGCGCTGGAGATGTTCACGGTGTCGATCGCGCGGGGGACGAGATGGTGCAGCATTCGCTTCAGCGTGCTCTTGCCGCACCTCTTCTCCGGCGAGGTCAGCGCCAGGATCGGCGCCACGTCGAACGCCTCGATCGCGTGAGCGAAGAAACACCAGAGCGCCGCCGCCACGGCCGCCGACGGAGAGGGAAAGACCACGAACCGCCGCAGGGTTTCGACCAGCTCCGAGAGGACCGCAGAGCCGTCGGGAGTGTCCTCCCAGGGCGGCGGTTCCGGCGGGAGGAGATCGGTTCCGACCGGCGCCGAAGCGGCTCCCGGGGCGGGGGGCATGGATGAATCAACGAGAGCGGCGGCCCCGCGCTCTGCTGCCTTGACGCGCTTGAGCGCGGCGACCGCCCGCAGGCGCTCGACGGCGCGGTCAAGTGGCGGTGCACCATCCAGCGAGCGCGCCCACTCGATGAGCGCCGCCCTCACCTCGTCGAGCGAGGCGGTCTCCGGCAGTGCCTCCAACACGGGGCCCGCGCCCTGGTGCTCCGGCTCGCCGGGCGCGATGCCGTTCGCATCGACCTTCGGCCAATCGCCGCCGCCGTGCATCTGTTCCGCGCCGTCCCACGGGTTGTGCGGAAGCTGGCCGGCCTTTGCCGCCTCGGCCGCGTCTGTCTTCTTCACCGACGCGGTCATGCGGACGCCTGCAGGGGAATGCGGATGCGAACGACCTTGCAGCGCGCGGCGAGGGTGCTTGCGATCTGGTGCGCGTACTTCTCTCCGGCCTGGTCCTCGTGGGTGGCGACGCCGACGCGCTCGCCGTCCGGGATGCGGGCGGCGATCTCGGGCGTCCAGCTCCCCGCGATCACAGAGAGCACGGCCGGCGCGCCCTCCGCGGCATCGCCCCAATGCGTGCTCCAGGTGAGGAAGTCGGGGACGCCCTCGGCGATGAGGACGCCGCCGCGCTTGACGGCCTCCACGGCATCCTGGTGTCCTGCGAGCAGTCGCCTGCCCAGCGCATCGGCCATGATGCTGCCCGAGAGCGCACAGCCACGCGGTGAAAGCGCCTTCTTTCCCTTCGGACCCTGGGCGACGCGGGCGTGCAGCGACACGAGCCGTCCGGCCTGGTCGAACAGCGGCACGATCAGCCGGTACGGCCCGGCGCTCCAGGGGGCGCCCAGCCCCCAAGCCCAGGGCGGCACCGCCGCTCCGCGCGGGAGCACCCGGGCCAGGTCGCGGCTCTCGACTTCGGCCACGTCGATCCCCCGTTCGCTCCAAGCGGCGGCTATCTCCGGATCGTCGCGGAGAGGGAGACAACGGTTCCAGAGCGCGAACACGTCGGCGGCGGGAGGATAGGCGGGTGCAGGAGTCCGCAGCGGCCGGGGCTGCGCGACCCATCTGCCAGCGCTCCGAGACAGCTCGTCGCGCGCCTCCGCCAGGCAGAGCCCGCGGCTGTGCATGAGGAAGTCGATCGCGGTGCCGCGGTGTTTCGCGTCCCGGAAGCAGCACCACAGCCCGACACCGTTCTGCTCACCGATGCTGGCGCCGCGCGGGTCGCCATTGCGGCAGCCGGGGCACTCGCAACGGTTGCGTCCACTCCCGCGGTGGTGGAGCCCCTCGTTCTTCGCCAGCTCCAGCAGCTCGGCGGCGCCGAAGCAGTGCTTCAGCTCGTCCAAACCGATGGCGGTCATCAGCCGCCCCCCTGCGCCTTGATGAGCGCGGCGAGTGCGGCCGGGTCGGCTCCGGCCTCGCGCATGTAGTCGAGGAGCCGCTGCATCTCTTGCAGCACCCCAGCAGCGGACCCGCCCAGCCGCAGCACCTCCAACCATGAGAGCAGCCTGTCTTGCAGGAGCCGGCGCAGCGGCGGTGCCAACGGGATGACGACGTTGTCCATGTCCGGTCAGCGTCCCCGCGTCACTGGGCGCGCGCCTGACCCCTCTGCTCCCGGGAGCAACGACAACATGCCGCGGGCCGATAGCGCGCGCCGGATCCTTTCCTCGGTGAGAGGCCGCATGACGCCCCCGAGCAGGGCTTTGGCCAGCGTGCTTTCGTCTACCATCGCATCGAGCGCGATGGCCCTGAGCAGGAAGCGATCGATCGGGAGCTTGCGATCGGGCTTTTCGTCGGTCACAGACCACCCCTTCGGCAAAAGCCGTCAACGAAACGACTGACTGCAACTCGGTCGCTTTCGCTAATTCAGGTACTCGAAGGGGTCGTTCGACTTCGGGCGCCGCGGCGTTCCGCTCGCCCCCGCCGATGGGGCGCTGCCACGGTGCTTGTTCGCCAACCGTACGGGCGAGCCGCGCCGCTGTCCACAGGAAAACGCTGAAAATCCCAAGGCATTGCATTGCCATGCTGTGGTCCGAGGTACGCGGGGTCCGAGGTACGCGGGGTCCGAGGTACGCGGAGCGCTCCTTCCGCATTGCGCTCGGACCGCCTTCGCTCGCCGGCAGGCGTCGCCCGCGCTCTCCTCTTGCACTGGGGCGAAGTCGAACGTACAGGACGGAAGCCACCCCAAAGACCGCCGCGCCTCGGCGTAGCGGAGGAGCATAGATGGCAAACGAATCGCCGGCGGTTTTCACGATCAGAATCAAAGGCACGAAGGCGGCGGGAGCGTTCACCCGAGCGCTGATCGATGGGTGCCGCGATTTCGACGTGGAGATGCTGCCCCGGGTCCAGCACCGACGGCGGCCGACCACCCGCGGCGGAGGGTCCTGTTCGCGCGGCGCGACGTACACTCCAACGAGATCGATCGCCGCTTCCAGAACTTGATCTGGTCCTTTCTTCGACAGCTTCAGGTGCTTCTCGCACAGGAAGCGGAAGCGCGGCCCCCCTTCGACAGGTCGGCGCCTCATTGCGGTGAGCGGCACCGCTCGCCCGGCTGGGGTCGCCCTGCGCTCGCCTGTTGCAAAAGTTCCAGGGCGCTGTAGGAGCTGAAGGCGTGAAGACTGTCCTCGCTCTCCTCGCCCTGCTCGCGATGGTCGCCTGCGCGACTTCGGCAGGTCGAAGGACGGACCTGAAGGAGCAGCTGCGGGAAAGCTCCATCGACGATCTCATCCGGGCACTCGGCCCGCCGGCCTTGGTCTATCCGCTGCCCAACGGCAACGTCGGCGTCCGCTTCGTCAACTCCGGCATCAGCGCCGACGACAGACTCCAGCAGGCGCTGGTCAGCGCCAACGCCTACGCCTACAAGGATCCGCTGGCCAACGCGGTCAGCTCGGGGCCTTTGCCGCAGAGGTCGTGCGTGGTGGACGCGGAGATCGATCCGCAGAGCCGGCGAGCGGTCCACATCCGTGTCACGGGCGAGGGCTGCTAGATGATGACGCCTTCATGAGGGGGCGTCCCTGGCTCTGGCTACTTGACCTCAATCCGCAGGTTATCGCCGCGGGCCAGCGGCGAAGGAGCGGGCGAAGCGGCCGGAGCGGGAGGCTGCTGGGCCGGCCCCGCGCTTCCGTCGCCCTGGTCGGTGTCGTCGATGCTGTCGGTGTCGAAGGGCTGGTACATTGAGCGTATTCTACAACAAGCAGGCGAGTGGTGCGCGATGAAGGCCGAGGATTTCCGCTCTCGGAATTTACCGGATGGGGCTGACACGATGGCTCAGGTAGCGCGGAACGCTCTCGACTCGCTCAGCGACGAGGAGCTGCTGCGCATCGCCACCACGGTGCCACCGGCGCCGCCCGGCGAGACGCCCGAGGAGCAGGTGCGGCGATTTTTGGCCTTCGAGGGCGTCCGGCCTGGCCGCAGTGCCGGGGTTGAGCTGCACTTTCTTTACTATCGTTACGTCTGCTGGCTTTCGGAGCACATGGCGGGGTCGCCCTCCGACTCGCGCCGGCCAGAGCAGCTCCTGCCCCACCTCTTCGGGCGGCTCCTCTCCCGGGTCGGGTTCAGGCGAAAGAAGGCGTGGAGAAGAGGCGATGCACGCCCCTGCCTCTCGATGCACTATGAAGAAGCCATGCGGCTGAAGAAGTGGGCAAAGACGGTGGACCTCCCGGAGTATCGCCGCCTGTGCAAGCCTCAGCGCCGGCAGCTCCCTCCGCAAGCGCCAGAGGCCTCCGGCAAGACGGCGACGGCGACCTAGGCCCGCGGGGGAAGTCACCCATGGTGGCCTGGACGCTCACTCCTTACCGAAGAGAGCATGGCGGCCAGCTGAGCCTCGCCTCGATTTCCTTCATCTCGCCCTGTTTTCCCTCGGCGGACGAGCCCCATGCCGGCCTGCTCTTTTTTCTTAGATCACACGATGGTCCCTTAGCCTGACACCATCTTGTGCTGCCCCCCTTGTCGGGCTCCCCACCCCCGTACGCCCCGCGACCGCTGCGCTGAAAGCTTCGCCGAAGGGCGCACGCGAAGACTGCCTTGGCGGCTCTGGTTCGAGCGCATCACCTGGCTCCGGGCCGACGGGGGATCACGTCGAGGCAAGCCGATGCCGATAGCGCAGGCGGCCCGGCGCAGCGTCAGTGTGAATCTAGGCCGTGAGCGGGTCAATCGAACGACGCAATGCCGCTAGCGCTCCGATCGTCGCCCGCCTTGTCTGGTCCCAGGCCGTAGACCAGTCAATTGGCTGCTTGATGCCGAGCGCCGCGAGCGTGGGGAGAAGCTCCGAGGCGGCCCCGCTGTGTTGCAACGCACGCCGCACGGCATTGACGCGCCTGAGAACCTTGATGGCGTCGAGGGCATCGCCTCGACTTTCGGTTGGCAGACGGGATGAGAGGCATGCGGTCAGACGGTTCAGCGTCTTGTCACCTTTGTTCTCCTCCTTGGCGCGGTCTTTCTCCGTCAGCAGATCATCCTCGATGACCATCTGCTTGAGAACGTCATCGAGGGCGCTGACCGCTGACTTGAATTCCGCGTGCGAAGTGCAGGGCTGAACTAAAGCCGCGATGTCCTCCGCATTTCGGAGACGCAGCAGCGGTTTGTTGAACGCAAGGCGCCAAGTGGCGTTTAGGAAGTCGAGAGCCTCGGTGACGTGGCGCGGATCCGCCTGACGATCGATTTCCGTTGCGTTCGACTCGACGATCCGATGCCAGCAGGGCCAGCCATCCGCCTGACAGTTCTGAGGCACTTGAACCTCGTTCCGGCCCATATCGCAGAACGCCTCGAAACTGACTCCGAAATGCCCCGCGCTGAGTTTGACCGTCGCCCGCGGCGCGGTCAGCGCCGAGCAGAGATACTCGTCATCCGGTATGGGACAGCCGAGACATGCGGGTTTCGTCGTGACCTGTGTGCCAGCCCCGTGCGTTGCGGTGCAGCCCCATTCGCGCCCGGCGCGGATCTGGTACGAGCAAGCCTTGTCTCTCACGCGTGCAAGAATCAAGTCCAACTCGTCACGCGTCAGTTCGCGGAGCTGTTGTCCGCGGGTCAGATCGATCGCGTCTTGGGCGAGTGCTATCTCCAGCGTCTCGATGGCGTACCGCCAGAACGCGCCGTGGAGTCGATAGACCCACATCTCGCGCTGCTGCTGTGGGAGCTGCGCCGCGAGCTGCTCAAAATCCCACTTGCTACAGTGAAGGCCGATCCAGACCGCTGGATCCCTACTGCCCTCCAGATTGACCGTGAGCACTGGCCCGACGATCGTGCCGCCGTTTACCTCGGCCCATTTCTCCTTCTTGATCTCGTATCGCGCCATGGGCGCATATCCTACCAGGGCCGTCCGACAGTCGAGCCCCGCACCGTTCGACATGGGTGCACGACCAGATCGGGGAAGACGCAGTCAGTCCGGGGGGATCGACAAACCGGCCGGGTCGTGATCTGACGTCCTCCGAGGAGGGCTCATGTCGCGACGCCGGATGCCGAAAAAGCGCCTTTCCACGACTGCGCCGAAGGACGGGACACCGCTCGGTGACCTGAGTGATGCCGAGCTCGTCGAAGAGCTCGCACGTCGGCGCGTCGCACGCGGCAAGATGGATCTCGATGCCATCGAATCCTTCATTGAGGGCGCACAGTCGCAGATCGGGGAGGACGCGCTCGCCGCAACCGTGGCGGGGCTGCCGCCGGAAGGCTCGGAGGCAAAGCCCTGCCCGAACTGCGGCAAGCCGGTGCCGGTGAAGACGCACAACCGCATCCGGCACGTCCTCACGACGGCGGGCGAGCTGCGACTGGTGCGCAACTACCATTATTGCCGCCGCTGCCAGCACGGTTTCTATCCGCGCGACCGAGAGCTGAAGCTTCCCGAGGAAGGCGAAGTATCGAATGCGATGGAGCGCCGCATCCTCGACTTCGGCGTGAACGACACCTTCGAGTCCGCCGCCGAGCGGTGGAGCATCCACTACCCGACGGCAATCTCCTCGAACCTGGTCCGCCGCGTCGTCGATCGCGTGGGGCGAAGATGCGAGGCGGCCTCGAGCGAGCTGGCGCTGCAGGAGGCGTGTCTTTCTCCGTGTGCAGAACCGGCGCAGTCGCTGGTGGTGGCGAGCGACGGCAGCATGCTGCTCACGCGCGAGGAGTCGTGGAAGGAAGCGAAGGTGGCGGTGGTCGCGCGCGGCGACGCGATCATCGAGGAGAAGAATCGGCGCAGCGTCTCCGAGGCGCGCTACGTCGCCGTGCTGGGCGGGAAGCAAGAGTTTGCCGCCTCGCTGAAGGCCGCTCTCGAAGCCGAGCACGCCGATGAGGTGACGAACGTGGTCTGGCTGGGAGATGGTGCTGCGGAGAACTGGACGATGGCCAGCGAGCTGTGCCCCTTCGCGGTGCAGGTGCTCGATGTCCAGCACGCGATCCAGAACGGCATGGAATGCGGCAAGGCACTGCTGGGCGAATCGAACGATTGTGTCCCGCTCTGGGAGAAGAGAATCCGCCAGCTGCTCGACGCACCCGCGCCGGACGCTGCAATCCGTGAACTGATGGAATGCGTGCCGGAGACGACGCACGAAGAAGAACTCGACGCCCTCGACAAGCTCGTCGGCTACTACCGCCACAACGAGCGCCGGATGCGCTACACGACGTTCCGCGAGCTCGGCCTGCCGATTGGATCGGGGATCGTCGAGAGCGCTCATCGTCACGTGCTCCAGGTGCGGATGAAACGGGCTGGCCAGCGCTGGGCGATCAAGCGCGGCCGACGAATGGCGCGGCTGCGGGCGGCGTATCGCACTGCCGGTCCCCGGCGGTTTCACTGGGCGATCCGCGAAGCGCTGAAGCCTGCTCCAGCGCTGGTCGAGGACACGCCGCTCAGCTACTCCCGGTGGCGGGAGTGGCGCCGCAGCGCCTCAAATTGATCGTGCACCC
>Ga0209526_10001567_pt1 | contig 15391 bp, 11 predicted proteins | sample JacPinW_OM2H0_M1_FD_188566 | JGI IMG/M metagenome (GOLD analysis project Ga0209526, IMG submission 188566) | Forest soil microbial communities from Algoma, Ontario, Canada - Jack Pine, Ontario site 1_JW_OM2H0_M1 (SPAdes) (version 2) | ecosystem: Environmental > Terrestrial > Soil > Boreal... | reverse complement strand
ATTTCCAGCAATCCCGGCTGCGCGTGTGGTCCCATAACTCTCGCCCAAAAGGAAAAGCGGTGAACTCCAGCGCTCGTAGCGTGTGATGAACAACCGGATGAATTCGCTGAACCCTTCGATATCGCCTTTAACTCCCCAGAATTTTTTCGCTAGCTCCACATTGGCCGCACGGCTGAAACCGGTGCCGATTGCATCCACCAGCACCAGGTCGCTTTTGTCGAGCAGGGTGTGTGGATTTTCTGCCATGTGATAAGGCGCCGGCGGCATGAAGCCATCGGGTTGCAGCACGACTCGCTTCGGGCCCAACGCTCCCATGTGAAGCCAGATGGTAGCGGAACCGGGACCACCGTTAAACGCAAACGTCAGCGGACGCTTGCCCGCGTCTTGGCCATCCAGGGTGTAAGCCACGAAAAACATCTCGGCTTCGATCTTGCCGTCCCCGCGCTTGATCGGAAGCCGTCCCACGGTGGCGGTGTATTTCAAGGGCTTGCCGTCCACCGTGACCTGGTGGTGCGTAACCACGGGCGGAACTTCAGAAACGTCATACTCTTCTTTGTCCTTGTCGGTACCCGGTTTGGCAGCGGCGGGCTTCGGTTCTTCCGGGGTCGGCTCGGTGGTTTTTTCTACCGGCTCACCTGGCCTTTTCTCCTGCGATTTGGCCGCTGGTTCTGGGTTCTTTGTCTTTTTCTCTTTCGGCTGATCGTTGGATGAGTTCGGTTGCTGCGCCGAAAGGGCGCACAACAGCGCAAACATCACGATAAGGACACGCATTTGTTGGACTCCTCGACTATGTCGAATTTACCAGACTGCTGAACTGGCGTAGCGCGGCATTATACGCGGAGGACCGCTGCGAACGTTCGGGCCGACCGAGGACCGAATCCTGCGCCCTAACATCACGCTTATCGTTTGTTGCACACCATGGCCACATTGTTAAGATGGTTCGGTGCCACGGAAAACTCGCCGAGAAGAGCAATCCGACTTCCTGCAGGCCGATTCTCTTACTCCGATTCCCTGGCTCATTCACGCTTTCAGCACGCGGCCGGGCGGCTGCTCCAAGGTTTACGGAGGGAAGAGCTTAAATCTGGGCTTCACCCAGCAGGATTCTCGCCGTGCGGTCGGACAAAACCGGACCGCATTTCTCCGCCAGCTCGGAGCCATAAGGGACGGCCGGGAGTGGCCGCTGCTCACACCGCGCCAGATTCACTCTGATCTCATCCATCGCGTCTCCGAGACATCCAAATCGGTGCTCATCGGCGACGGCCTGATCACGCAAACGCCAGGCATTCTGCTCGCGATTCTGACGGCCGATTGCTTGCCGGTCATCCTTGTGGACCGAAAACAGCGGGCGGTCGGCGTGTTCCATGCTGGCTGGCGTGGAACCGTGAAGCGTATCGTGGAGAAAGGCGTGGGCGAGATGTACCGCTGGTTCGGCACTGCGCCCGGCGATCTCAGAGCCGCCATCGGCCCGGGGGTTCAGAGTTGCTGCTACGAGGTAGGTCCGGAAGTTCGTAGCCAGTTCGCATCCCAGTTCGAGTATGCGAGCAAGTTATTCCGCGAACTTGAAGAGTCTGACCCGGTTCGCGAGAAGTATCCCCTGCTTTTCCTGACGGCCCGCGCTCCTGGCCACGGGGTCCTGCCCAAGAAAATATTTCTCGACCTGGTTGAGGCTAATCGTCGCCAGCTCATTGCGACTGGAGTTGCGGCGAAGCACGTCAGTTCATCGCCGCTCTGTACGTCGTGTCGTACCGATCTGCTGTTTTCTTATCGCGCGGAAAAGGGAGTCACGGGACGCATGATGGCTGTAGTTGGGATCCGCCTGTAAGGTTTACGTGCCTGGAGATGCTCGTGAAAAAGTCTGCCCAAGTCGCGTTCCTACTTGCAGCCCTGCTATTGTGGCTTGCTATGTCATCAGGCGCGATGGCCGCCAGTGCTGTCCAAGAAGAGCGCATCGAGCAGATTTTCGCCGGGCTTAAATCCACCCGTGCCCCGGGGGCAGCCGTGCTCGTCCTCAAGAACAGACGCATCGTGTTCGAGCGTGGCTACGGCGTGCTGGATCTGCGTTCGTTTCGCAAAATCGGTCCGCGCACGAATTTCCGTCTTGCCTCGTGCACCAAACAGTTCACTGCCATGGCGATCATGCTGTTGGTGCGTGATGGCAAGCTGCATTACGAAGACCGGCTCACCGACCTCTTCCATGATTTTCCGGAATACGGAAAGTCCATCACGGTTCGCAGTCTTCTGAACCATACCTCGGGCCTCGAAGACTACCAGGATCTGATGGCGAAGCCCGCTGCCGGCACTCCACCGGAAAACATTCCTCAGATTAAAGACACCGGCGTGCTGGCATTGTTGAAGCAACGGAAGACCACAAAATTTCCTCCCGGCACAAAATGGGATTACAGCAATTCGGGGTACGCGGTGCTGGCCATGATAGGGGAAAAAGTTTCTCGGCAGCCATTTGGAGACCTTCTGCGCGACCGCATCTTCGTGCCGCTGAAAATGAATGGAACAGTGGCTTATGAAAAGGGCAAAAACGTCGTTTCCGAGCGTGCCTACGGTCATGCTGACGAAGGCGGCGCCTGGCGTGAGACGGACCAGAGTCGGACTTCGGCTGTGTTGGGCGATGGCGGCGTCTATTCTTCGCTCGACGATCTGGCCAAGTGGGACTGGGCGCTCGAGCACCACAGCTTGCTGAGCGAAGCCGAGATGAGCCCAGCGACTACTCCGGTCGGAGTGACGGAGGGCAGCGTGCAGGAACCTGACGGCACGCCAGCCAGTTACGGTTTTGGCTGGTTTTTGAATGCTTACCAGAACCATCCGCGCATGTGGCACTACGGCGAAACCGTAGGCTTTCGCACCACAATTCAGCGCTTCGTGGACGACAAGCTCACTGTTATTGTGCTGTGCAATCGCGATGACGTGATTCCGGCACATCTGGCTTTGAAGGTTGCAGATATTTTCATCGCCGCGCAGCATTGAAGATTGCAGTAAGATTCCAAGTCTCCGCTCGATTTGAGGGCTGAGAAACCGAACTGGGGAACCTGAGGGAAGAGATGCTCATGTCTGAAGTTGTCGAAAAGCCTGGCTCCGAAAGCCCTAACTCCGGGTCCGCGGACGCACCTTCGCTCGAGGTCTACGCCGTGTATGGAGTCGAGCCTGAAATTCAGGCTTACGCCATGGCCAAGTACTCGCGCTCGGCGCTGTCCATGAAAGAGTCACTCCGGGAGATCAGCCAGCAAAAGGCGGAAAAATTCCTCAACACCTTCTACTTCCAATATGGCCACCGCTCCATCGCCGATCTGGCGCACATCGCGCTGGCCGTTGAACGCTTGTCTATTCTCGCGGCAATCGCAGTGGCTGACGAGCAGCGATGGGATGGCCAGGAACGTTCCACCCGTTATCAGGACTTCAAGAAGAGCGGCTACTACACGCCTGATTTCAGCGAAGACGTTGTGGCGCCGGGCGACCCACCCGCCCAGCTGTATCGCCAAACCGTAGATTCCCTGTTCGCGGAATACGAATCGTTCTCGGAGCGCATGTTCCAGCACCTGGCCGGCCTCACGCCGAAGCCCGCCGAGATGAAGCAAGAAGCGTACGACCGTACGCTGAGGGCACGGGCTTTCGACCTATCCCGTTACTTGCTGCCCCTGGCAACCAACACTTCGCTGGGAGAGATCGTGAACGCGCGAACTCTGGAGAGCCAGGTTTCACACCTGCTCTCCCACACGCACCGAGAAGTCCGGCAATTGGGGGAACTCCTGAAGCGGGCGGCCACGTCTCCTGCTTATAACCTGAACCAGGAGTCGTTGCGGGACCTGGTGGAGCAGATTCGCGCCACTTCGCCGCAGTTAGGCGCGCACGCGGAGCAGGAGTTGCTGCGGGAAGTCCGCGTCGCGCCGACCCTGCTGAAATACTCTGATCCGAACCGGTACGAACTTGAAACCCGACGTGAGCTGAGGCAGGTTGCCTCCGAGTTGATGGGGGACTTGCCGATCGTGGCCGCGCCGAAAGTCGATCTCCTGGACGAAGAACTGTTGGAAGTCGAACTGGCCGCCACGTTGATCTATGAGCACAGCCATTATTCCTATCGGCAGATTCGCCAGGCGGTCGAAGCTGCAGGCGAGCCCATTCGTCGCGAGATCATCGACCTGGGATTGCGCCACCGTGGCCGCCATGACGAGATGCTGCGAGCGTTCTGCGTCGGGCAACAGTTTCGCTTCGACATTCTCATGGACATAGGCGGCTTTCGCGACATGCACCGCCACCGCCGCTGTATTCAAATCGGACAGGAATTCACGACAAAGCATGGATACGACGCACCGCAAGAACTGGACGCCGCCGGAGTCCGGGAAAACTACGATGTGGTGATGCAGCGCACAGCGGACGCGGTCAAGCTGTTGGCGTCGCGAGGTGGAGCGGAGGCCCAGGAAAATTCGCAGTACGCAATTCCCCTGGGATTTCGCAAGCGAACCCTGTTCAAGATGGATTTTGCGCAAGTGGTCTACATCTGCGAGCTCCGGACGGGGCCCGCGGGACACTTCTCATATCGCAACGTAGCTTATGCGATGTATGAAGCGGTGGCGAGGAAGTATCCGGCACTAGCGAAGTATTTAAGGGTCCATGATGTAAAGCAGCCAGTCGACTTGCTGAAACGGTAGATCAGCCCCGGGTAGGGAAATCCGCAATGGAGACCTCAAAAGCCCCACCTTTTTGCCCTATTTGGCACCCGTTGGGCTTCGAACCCTGGGCCGATGAATCTCGTCCTACGAGATTTGCCTGATTGCGGAATGGCAGTTCGGATATACGCACGCTGCTGGTGGTGACGCTCGCCGCCGATAGCTTTTGCATCAGGAATGGCGAAGACTGGATTAAACCGGGGATGAAACGACGCGGTGCTGATTAGCCACCACCTGCAGGGGAGAATCCCCTACAACAACTGGGGAATATTGACGTGACTCCAGAGTCAGTGCGTAATTCCCAACGGTGCTGTGTCGCCTCTAGGTGTACATCACTTTCCGGTCCCCCTTCACAATCCGCCCTACTGTAAAGGCTTTCTCGCCCGCCCGTTCCAGCACCGTCTGAGCTTTCTTGAACTTCTTCGAGGGAACCACCAGCAGCATTCCCAGTCCCATGTTGAAGGTGCGCAGCATTTCGTCCTGCGGCACGTTCCCTAGTTGCTGCAGGTGCTCGAAAATTGGCGGCACTTGCCAAGAGCCGAACTCGATCACGGCAGCCACGCCACGCGGCAACACGCGAGGCAGATTTTCCGTAATGCCGCCGCCCGTGATGTGGGCCATGGCGGAGACGCACTCGCCGTCCACCAGGCGCTTTACTGCCGGCCAATAACTCTTGTGGCTACGCAGAAGTTCGTTGCCGACCTTCCCTTTAAGTTCATTTACGTATGAATCCAGGGTGTACTTGCCAACCTCGAACAGCAGCTTGCGGGCGAGTGAGTAGCCATTGGTATGCAGTCCGTTGGACGCCAGACCCAAAATCACGTCGCCCACTTCGACGGTCTTACCGGTGATGACGCGTTCCCGCTCCGCGGCTCCGACGATGAATCCGGCCAGATCGTACTCGCCATCGGCATAAAATCCCGGCATTTCAGCGGTTTCACCGCCGATCAGGGCACACCCATTGTGCTTGCACGCTTCGGCCAAGCCTTCCACAACTTTCTCGGCGATTTCCGGCTCCAGTTTGCCGGTGGCCAGATAGTCCATGAAAAAAAGTGGGGTGGCGCCTTGCACGGCAATGTCATTGACGCAGTGATTGACCAAGTCGGCGCCGATGGTATGATGGACGTCCATTTCGAAGGCGATCTTCAGCTTCGTACCCACGCCGTCTACGCTCGATACCAGCACCGGATCTACCCACTTCTGCTTATCCAACGCGAATAAGCTACCAAAGCCTCCGATTTCGCTCAGCACGCCCCGGGTAAAGGTCTTGTGGGCAAGATACTTGATCCGCTTTTTTGTGCGGTTGGCGCGGTCAATATCCACACCGGCATCAGCGTAGGTGACAGCGCTTTTCGAGGGATCATGGGCCACGGGAGTCAATGCGTCTCGGTCAAGTGGGGATTCGCCAGGCGACCAGGTAAGCGGGGATTGTAGCACGGTCACACTGCCGAACAGCAGCGCTGGATGTAAAACAGGGAGTCCAAAAGCACTAAATTCAATGGAACGAAGTCGAAAAAGATCGGTGCGAGAGGCAAGGTGGAGTAGTCATCCCGCAGCAGAATTGTTAACCGGATTCAGCCTTGAGATGCGTTGAGCAGATCGAGGGACCTCCTCGCGCAAGAACTACTGCGTGATGTATGAGCAAACGTAGTAGATCAACACGCCGAACAAGGCCAAGCCCGAGATCGAATACGCGGTCAGAACCCAGACGTTGCGTCCTTCGTGCCGCCTGGTGCCAGTATGTGAACTGGCGGTAGTCGAATTCCCAAGGGGCGGATCTTCCATGAGTCCTCCACAGACATGGTGGCTGAAGACGTTTGTTGGCGTTCCGTGCCCGCCGAAAGCAGCGTCAACGTGGCGAATTTTACTACGACTATCATGCGATCCAGACAGGAAAATTAGAGCTACCCTATAGCGCCGGCGTCTCGCGCCGGCTGCCTGGCGGGCGTCAGGGCCGCCAATCGGCGCCGCTACTAAGCTTCCCAGTACCCATGTTCCCGTTTCCGGACTTTTCCACGACTGACCGCGTAAATTCGCCTTTTATTCGCTCAGCGTGCGGTGTATAATCCGCCCTCAACATAATTCGAAATTTATGACTCGCCTACAAAAGGAGCCGCCGTCTTATGGTTGACGAACGAACAAAAGCGATCGATCTGGCATTCGCACAAATCGAAAAGCAGTTTGGCAAAGGCTCGATCATGCGGCTGGGCTCGAAGGAAGCCATTGTCCCTATCGCCGTAATTCCGACCGGAGCGATTTCTTTCGATGCCGCGCTTGGCGTAGGGGGTTTTCCGCGCGGGCGAGTGGTCGAAATCTTTGGACCTGAATCTTCCGGCAAAACCACAATCGCGCTGCAGGTAATCGCCCAGGCCCAAAAGACCGGAGGCATGGCGGCGTTTGTGGATGCGGAACATGCACTGGATCCGGGTTATGCCAAAAAGCTTGGCGTAGACGTAGACAACCTGCTGGTTTCCCAGCCCGACTACGGCGAACAAGCTTTGGAGATCACCGAGGCATTAGTACGCTCGGGCGCCATCGACGTGCTGGTAGTGGATTCGGTGGCCGCGCTCGTTCCCAAGGCCGAACTCGATGGCGAAATGGGTGACAGCCACATGGGTCTGCAGGCACGGCTCATGTCGCAAGCGCTGCGCAAGTTGACGGGAACGGTTTCGAAGTCCCGCACCTGTCTCATCTTCATCAATCAGATCCGCGAAAAAATTGGCGTCATGTTCGGCAATCCGGAAACTACAACCGGTGGACGCGCCCTGAAGTTTTATTCTTCGGTGCGGGTGGACATCCGCCGCATTGCTGCAATTAAGGAAGGGGACGTGGTCACAGGGTCGCGCACCAAAGTCAAAGTGGTGAAGAACAAAGTCGCCGCGCCTTTCCGTGAGGCCGAGTTCGACATTATGTACGGCGAAGGCATCTCGCGTGAAGGCGATTTGCTTGACCTGGCGGTGAACAACAATCTGCTGGAAAAATCCGGCGCCTGGTACAGTTATAAGGGCGAACGTATCGGCCAGGGCCGGGAGAACGCGCGCCAGTTCCTCAAAGACAACGGCGAAACCTCGCTCAAGCTGGAAGCCGAAGTGCGCAAGCATTTGGGCCTGACAGCGGTGGTCCAGACTGCCACTGCGGCGCCGGGGCAAGCCGCCGCTCCGGGTATTTCTCAGGGAACAGGAGCCCGCGTCACCGCTATGCCCAGTGTGGGGCCGGAGTCCACCAAGGTCCCGGCTGCGCGGCGGTAGGACACCTTCTGATAGAGGTGTTATCCCGAGGGGAACACGGTTTTTGCCCCTCTGGTGTACGCCAAAGGCAGAACTTCCCGCCGCCCCAAACTAATTGCCATCTCTCGCCCTCGCCGAATAGAATCTTCTTTAATCTGAGCCTGCCCAAGATTCGTCAGGAAAAATGAGGACGATTGAAGAGAGTCATCGCCATCTATCCGGGCTCGTTTGATCCACCTACCAACGGGCACCTGGATCTGATCGAACGCAGCAGTAAGATTTTCGATGAACTGGTCGTGGCGATCTTACGCAATCCGGATAAGAACCCTCTATTCAGTCTGGGCGAGCGCCGGGCGATGCTGGAAGCTTTGACCGCCGCCTTCAGGAACGTGCGAGTGGACATCTTCGACGGTCTGACCGTAGATTACGCCGCCAAGGTCAAGGCCAGTGCCGTGTTGCGCGGCATTCGCGCCCTCAGCGATTACGAATACGAGTTGCAGATGGCGATGATGAACCGCAAGCTGCAGCCCGACCTGGAAACAGTTTTTATGATGCCGGCGGAGCAGTACTCTTATCTCAGTTCCCGGCTGGTGCGCGAAGTCGCAAAACTGGGAGGATCGATCCGGGATTTGGTGCCGGAAATGGTGGAACGCAGGCTAAGAGAAAAACTTGACCCGGCAATCAAGCTACAGCACGCAAGAAGATCAAAGATAGGAAAACGAGCATGACTGCAGTTACGGAAGCGACCCCTGCGTTGAAACTTACGGCGCGAATCAACCGCATCGAGCCCTCGGCCACCATGGCCGTGGTAGCGGAAGCTGACAAACTGCGCCAGCAAGGCATCGATGTAGTGGATTTCGGTGCCGGCGAACCGCATTTTTCCACGCCCCAGCACGTCAAAGACGCTGCGATCAGCGCGATTCAGAACAATTTCTCCAAATACACAGCGGTGGGCGGAACGGCCGAACTGCGCGACGCGATCGTGCACCGTCATGCAGCTGACTTCCAGTCCGACTACGGTCGCGAGGAATCGATGGCCTCGGTCGGGGGCAAGCATAGTTTGTTCAACGCCATTCAGGTACTGGTGGACCACGCCGACGAGGTGATTCTGCCCGTGCCCTACTGGGTGTCTTTCAAGGACATCGTGCGCTATGCCGGCGGGACCTGTGTGTTACTTCAGGCGGACGAGAATCAGGGTTTTCGCGTCACCGCGGAGATGATCGAGCGCTTGGTGACTCCGCGCACCAGGATGATTATTTTGAATTCGCCCTCAAATCCTTCGGGCGCGGTCATGTCGGCAAAAGATTTGAAGGCGGTGGTGCAACTGGCGGCAGAGCGGGGCATTTGGGTGCTCTCCGACGAGTGCTACGTATATCTGAATTACACCGGCGAGCGGTTTTCCATAGGATCACTGCGCCAGTATCGGGAACGGATAATAGTCATCGGTTCCCTGTCGAAGACCTACGCCATGACAGGTTGGCGCCTGGGATACACACTAGCGTCCGCTCCCGTGGTCACGGCTATGCAGAAGCTGCAGGGTCAGTCCACCTCGAACCCTACTTCCATCGTACAGAAGGCCGCGGTGGCTGCTCTGAACGGCGCTCAACAGTGCGTGGAAGACATGCGTCTCGAATACATCAAGCTGCGCGACCACGTGGTCAAGGGGCTGCGCTCCATCCCCGGCATGGAATGCACATTGCCCGAGGGCGCCTTCTATGCTTACCCCAACATTTCATCGTTCATCGGACGTGGCGGTATCACCTCGGCTTCCGACCTGGCGGGTAGACTGCTAAGCGAAGCGCATGTCGCGACCGTCCCCGGCGAAGGCTTCGGCACCCGCGAACACATTCGCGTATCTTACGCCACTTCAGTGGCCGAACTGGATCGCGGACTGGAGCGCATGCACAAGTTCTTTGCGGCCCTGTAGGCGCACCGTGGGGCTCGCTCTCAGTTCTCATTTCATGTGCACCCCATGACCGCACTATATCCTTTCTCGATGCAGCCTGCCTTCGACCCGCGTCCCTGGGGCACTCTGGATCTTTCGCCGATTTATCCCAACCACAAATTTCAAGAAAAGATCGGTGAAGCCTGGCTGACGGGCGACGCCTGCCAAGTGGCGAATGGGCCGCTGAGTGGAAAACCGCTTGCCGAACTGAGCTCGCAATATCGCCAGGAACTCGTAGGCGATACAGCACGTGATCCCGGCCATTTTCCCCTTCTGCTGAAATTCTTGTTTCCGCACGAGAAGCTTTCCGTGCAAGTGCACCCGGATGACGAGGCGGCTCGTCGCGTCGGACAACCGTGGGGGAAAACCGAATGCTGGTACGTGGCCCATGCCAAGCCCGGGGCACAGATCGGACTGGGCCTGAAGCCAGGCGTTACCCGGCAGCAGTTCGAACATGCCGTTCATGAAAAACGGGCTGAAGAACTGCTGAACTGGATTAATGTCTATCCTGGCGAAATGATCTATGTGGCCGGTGGGACAGTGCACACGCTGGGTCCGGGGGCGATCATTGTCGAAACCCAGCAGCAGTCCGACACCACCTATCGTCTGTACGACTACGGCCGCCCCCGCGAATTGCATCTCAGGGAAGGCTTGGCCGCGATAAAGGAGAAAGTGAAGTCTGGAAAGGTGGTTCGTCCCGCGCCGTCGGCATTGAACGGCACACCAAATCGCCGGGCGCCACTGATCTCCTCGCCTTACTTCGTGGTGGACATGTTTGAACTCAAGGAGCCGCACAGCTTGCGAACGCAGGACGAAACCGGCAAGCATTCGGTTCAGATTATGGTCGCGGTGGAAGGCTGTGGAATTGTAGAAGCCCCGGGTGCAAACCCGGTCACCCTGGCCCGAGGCGACGCGGTCGTAGTGCCCGCCGTGGTAGGCGAATTTCAAGTGCGCCCCCAGTGGTCGGTGGAGTTTCTTAGAGCTTTTGTTCCCGGAGCCTCAATGCCGGAACCAGAGACGAGAATGTAGGGGTGAACATGTGTTGTGTGGGGGGAAGCGACCAAGTCCTATTCGGTATCGCGGTTTGTCACCGACACTCGGAATAACGGCTTGGACTTCTCGGAGGATTCCATCTCATAGATCTGCTCCGTCTTAGCAGGGTCGTAATCCCTCCACAGCCAGATCATCTCCTGGGGAAATTCAGCTGCACCCTGGCCTGAGTTGTGTGTCCCTTGGCCGAAACTAAAGTGAAAGTCGTAGCCCTTCAGCTTGAGGGCGTTAGCAAGGCGAATATTGGCTAGCGGCCAGCTCCCATAACGGTCATTTTCCTGGTCTTCTGACCCGTCCTGCAACCATACGCGGAGATTACGTTTCGGTTCGCGGGCAACTTTCTCGGGATAGTCCTGGCCACCATCCGGAACCGTGGGATCTTCCTTCCACTGGATGCTCGTGAAGCTGCCGATCCAGGAAATGACCCGGCTAAACTGCTCGGGCATCTGCCATGCTGCGTTCAAGGAGCAAATACCGCCTGACGAGAGACCCGTGATCGCCCGGCTGTAGGCGTCCTTGCGAATGTTGTATTTGGCTGCGATATCGGCAAGCACTTCGTCGCGCAAAAACCGGACATAGCGCTCGCTCACGGTGTCGTACAACGTGCTGCGCATGGAATCCTTGAGAGTGCGATGCCATTTGTCCGAATATGCCTTCACGAAGTTGTACGCTGGCGTCCCGGGCGAGTCGCTGATGTCGCCGGGGTTCATGAATACACAGATCATCACTGGAATCTTTTTTTGAGCGATCAGGTTATCGATGACATTAAGCGCTGGATTGTTACCATTGCGATCGATGTACCCGCCGCCATCCTGGAAGACCATCAGCGCGGCGGGAATTTTCGGATCATATTGGGCCGGCACATAAATCCAGTATTCGCTCTTCATTCCGTCGTATATCTTGCTGCCGTGGATGATCTCCGGGGAAAGTCTGCCCGTTTGCACTCCAGGCTGTAAATAGGAAAGAGGACTGAAGGCGGGCAGATCTCGACGACCGCCGAAATTTGCGCCGTGGACCAGGTAGTGGAACGAGTGCAACCTGCCTACCGGCTCGATGCTAGCGGGCGTGTACCACAGATCCGAGCCAGACAGATGCTGCATCCGCGGCCCGGAAGCGTGATCAATGACGAGGGACGGTTGTGAAGGCGCTTCAATGGCAAAGAAAAAGTCGGGTCCGCGGCCGACCCAGGCCGTTCCATCCTTCAGATCTTTGGCATTGAAGGTGGCAGTGATCGCGTCCCGCAGACCTGCACGGTTGGACTTGGCGAGCTCGATCAACTGCGGCGCAGTTATCTTTTCTGCCGCAATCGCAGGGGCGATGACGCAAAGTGACAGAAGAGCAAATCTCCACATAGAGGCGATACTATACCGTGGGACACGGACGTCCCTGTTGCTCCTTGCTCTTGCGCTTGGGATGGAACGCGGGCCGGGTTTCTGGGCGCAATCCCCCAGCGTGTGCAATGGGCTGCGGATCTTCAGGAGGGGCGTCCACGCGATCAGTTTCATGCGAGTGAACGGATCCTCATTCCTCTGCTCCACCGCGCCTTCCTTGCTTTGTTTCGCCAGTTCGGCATTCAGCTCCGCTCCAACCAGCATTGCGAAGCCGGTCCAGTACAACCAGACCATGAGAGCGATGCCAGCGCCGAGCGTTCCGTAAGTCTTGTTAAAATTTGCATATGTTCGGAAATAGAGGCCCAAAAGGTAAAAGAGCACAATCCAAAAGCTGACGGAAAGGACGGCACCGGGTAGGGTGGCCCGAAAGCGCTGCTGGACATTGGAGCGAGAAAGTAAAAGGCTTCGACCGCGAGCACGGCAAAACCAACCGAGATCGTCCAGTGGATGTAGGGCCAAACCCACAACCAGATCCGCGACAGATGTATTCGGCTGGCCAGCCACAGGCCGAAATGAGGGCCCACAATCATAATGGCCAGAGCCACCAGCAGCAATCCGATCAGCAGCGTGAGGGCTATCGAAAGAGGACGAGTTTTCCAAAAGGGGCGGGTCTCTTCCGCATCATAAGCAATATTTAGAGCTTCCATCGCCGCAGAAAATCCGCCCGAGGCGGCCCACAGGGTTCCCAGGAGTCCGAGGGACAAGAAAGTTCCCCGGTAGGGCGTCACCATGTCTGCAAGACCTTTGGCACAATCCCCATGCCTTCGGCTGGAACAAAGCGGCCCATCAAGTCAAGGTCTGGTTAAAGAGATCGGGAACAGGCAGAAACGCGACGATGGCCGAAAGGAAAGTCAATGCAGGAAAGAGGGACATTACAAAGTAATAGGAAAGCGCTGCCGCCATTTGCAACGTGTGATTGCCTTGGACGCCGGCGTACGTCCGGACAAGCGCGAACTTAAGTTCTCGAAGTTGCACAGCGCTTGGATGCGGTTTGGGCGAAGTTGGGTCTCAGGAAAACCTGTTTGTTGACCAGGAAGCTGGACTGCTTTTTTTCTCTGATTTCCATGCAAAGCAAGACCGGTCATGGCCATCAAAGTGGGATTAACCCAGGCCCGCGTGCCGGCCTAGAGCTCGGGAGTTCCAAGCCAAGGTTTCGAATGCGGGTTACTCGCAGGCTGAGGTTATCCGCGGCGATGCGAAGCCGAAGAATGCAAATCGGGTCCCGCTGGTTAAGAATCCTGCTCAGCGCTTCCATGCTCTTGCCGGCGTTTTCGGGAACCGCTCAGACAGCCGCCCAGAAACAAGCGCCGGTAACGGCCCCGCAGGTTCGGGAGGTATTGCCGTCTTATGAAGGGCAACGTGTCCTCTCGCTCGAAGTTGCAGGCCGGCCTGAGCTCGACCCACAGCCGCTCGCGCCACTTCTTGCACAACACGAAGGAGAGCCGTTTGCGCGGGCCAAGATTGATCAAACCATCTCGGCGCTGAAAAACAGCGGACAAGCGAAAGAAGTAGAAGTGGAGATCCGTCCACAAGCGAATGGAATTCGGGTCTTGTTGGTTCTTCAACCGGCTATTTACTTTGGAATTTTCGAATTTCCTGGAACGATTGGGAAATTCCCCTATTCCCGGCTTCTGGAAGTTTCGGACTATCCTCCTCGCGGGGCCTATACGCCTGTCGACGTTCAAAATGCACAGGCTTCCCTGGTCAAGTTCTTTCAACAAAATGGGTACTTCGAGTCCCAGGTTAGACCCGAGATTCAGACCGATACGGCGCACGGTATCGCAAATGTGATCTTTCATGTCAGTCTGAATCGCCATGCGAAGTTTGGAAAAGTGATTTTGAAGGGGGCTCCTCCAGAAGAGGAGCAACGGCTCCAGCAGGCGCTGAAGTCATGGATGGCGCGCGTTCGCGGATCGGCAATCCGGCCCGGGAAGCCGTATTCGTTGAAAAGGATACAGAATGCCAGCCAGTATCTGGAGTCGCAGCTCATTAATCGCGATTACCTGGGCAGCAGGGTACGGCTCGCGGGTGCTGAATATGACCCGGCGACCCGCCGGGCTGAGGTTCATTTCGAGGTGACGCCTGGACCGCTTGCCCATGTACGCGTTGAAGGCGCTCGTTTGTGGGGGCGGACGCGCCGGAAGTTGCTGCCGATATATCAAATCGCCGGACTCGACCCTGAGCTGATTCAAGAAAGCCGCCAGAATCTGATTTCACACTTCCAGTCGAAAGGTTACTTTGACGTTGCGGTTCAGTCAGATATTCAAAAGGCGCAAAATGGTCAAACCGTCCTCTTCCGCGTCATCAAGGGCTCGAAGCACAAAGTCACAGCGGTCGCCATTGTCGGTAATCAGAAGCTCTCAGGCGACGACCTGCGCGGGCATGTGAAGGTACAGAAGGGACGCTTCTTCTCCCATGGCACTTTCAGCGAGAAGCTGGTTCGAACCAGCGCTGACAATCTTAAGCGGATATACCAGGCAAATGGGTTCAGCAGCGTAACCGTCACGCCGGATGTCAAGACGAATGGCGGCAAAATTACGGTGCAGTTTCGAGTGGACGAAGGACCTCAGGACATCGTCGAGTCGTTGCATCTGGTGGGCAATAACACGGTGCCGGAGTCGACGCTGGCGCCCAAGGGGCTCAAAGTGAGTGAAGGCCAGCCGTATTCCAGCAAGAGGGTTGACGAAGACCGCAATCAAATCGTAGCCCAGTACCTGCGGCTGGGCTATTTGAATGCAAATTTCCGGGCAACCGCGCGCGCTATTGGAAAGGACTCGCATCGGCTCGACGTAACCTACAACATTTCTGAAGGACCGAAGGTCACCACCGACTCGGTGGTCACGCTGGGCGCCAAAGTTACCCGGCAGTCGCTGATTGACAAGACGGTGCGGCTGAAGTCAGAAACTCCCCTGCGTGAGGATGAGTTGTTCGGCGCCGAAAGCCGTCTTTACACGCTTGGAATCTTCGATTGGGCTGAGATTGATCCGGGGCGCCAGATCACCACGCAAACCGAAGAAGATGTTCTGGTCAAACTGCATGAATCCCGACGGAACGAGATCAGGTATGGTTTCGGCTTTGAGGTCGAAAATCGTGGCGGCAGCG
>Ga0209526_10001566_pt1 | contig 15393 bp, 13 predicted proteins | sample JacPinW_OM2H0_M1_FD_188566 | JGI IMG/M metagenome (GOLD analysis project Ga0209526, IMG submission 188566) | Forest soil microbial communities from Algoma, Ontario, Canada - Jack Pine, Ontario site 1_JW_OM2H0_M1 (SPAdes) (version 2) | ecosystem: Environmental > Terrestrial > Soil > Boreal... | reverse complement strand
CAATTTGGGACTCTCTCCGACCGTCGAAGGTCAGGTCTTGCGGATCCGGATCCCGGAACTCAACGAGCAGCGGCGCAAGGAAATGGCGAAGGTCGCGCACAGATATGCCGAAGAGGCGCGCATCGCAGTCCGCCATGTCCGCCGCGATGGGCTCGACACGCTAAAAAAACTGCTCAAGGATAAGTCGATCGGCGAGGACGACGAGAAACGGCACGAGAGCGAGGTCCAGAAACTGACGGATCAATTCGTCGGCGAGATCGATTTCGCGCTGAACGCGAAGGAAACCGAAATCATGCAAGTGTGAGCCGCTTCGAACTGCTATAAGCGGGCCGGCGAACCCACGAGGGGCCGCGCGTTTAGTTTCACGGGCCGTCCGCTGTTGCGGGGCCGGCCGGATGACCCGCTGCGGGGCGGTCTTTTTGATAGAGGTGCGGTATGGCAGAGGGGCTGTCTTGCGTAGGATAGAGGACGCCAAGGGACGATGCCACGGGCGGCTGGCGGCCAGGACATGACAATGTCATCCATGGTTGCGGATGAGACAGCGCTTCCCGCGCGACGGCGCCTGACCGGCGCGCCCGTGCATGTAGGCGTGATCATGGATGGCAACGGACGCTGGGCGGCGCGGCGGGGACTGCCGCGGATCGAGGGGCACCGGCGCGGGCTGGAAACGCTTCGCGAAACCGTTCGCGCGGCGATCGAATTCGGGCTCGACTATCTGACGGTTTACAGCTTTTCCATGGAGAATTGGAACCGGCCCGTCCAGGAGGTCGCCGACCTCATGAGCCTTCTTAAGCGCTTTATCCACAACGATCTTAATGAGTTGCACAAGTTCGGCGTCAAGGTCAAGGTGATTGGCGCGCGCGCCAATCTAAAAGCCGATATCCTCGCCTTGCTCGACGAGGCGGAGGACCGGACAAAGGCCAACAGCCGTCTTACCTTGATCGTCGCCTTCAACTACGGAAGCCGGCAGGAAATTGCCGCTGCGGCACGGGCTTTGGCGGAAGAGGTGGCGGCCGGCCTCATCAAGGCGTCCGAAATCGACGAGACGCTGTTCGCCCGCCATCTCGACACGGCGGGCATTCCCGATCCCGATCTGATCATCCGCACCTCCGGCGAACAGCGACTGTCGAATTTTCTGATGTGGCAAGCGGCCTACTCCGAATTTGTTTTCCTGCCGATGCACTGGCCGGACTTCGACCGGCAGGCTTTTTCGGCGGCCTTGGCGGACTTCTCGGCGCGCGAACGACGGTTCGGCGGCGTGACGGGGCAATCCCGGAATGGTAAGGTGCTGGCCGGTGCGGCGAAAACATGAATTATGTCGCCCCGAGTCCCGTGCTGCTTGCCATGCTGAACGATGCCGCCGATGCGCCGGGCAAAAACCCTCCGGCGCCCAATTTTTCCGGGCGGCGTCGCTTGGCCGATCTCCTGCCACGCGTTCTCTCGGCGATTGTCTTGATGGCGGCGGCGCTTGTCTCCGTCTGGCAGGGCGGCCTCGTTTTCGATCTGATCTGGCTCGGCGCCGCCTTGGCGGTAGGCTGCGAATGGCAACATCTGATAGCGGCACCAAACCCTCGCCTCCGCTTCTTTCTTGTCGCGCTTGGGCTCGTGGTTAGCGCGTATTTTGCCGGCAAGGCTTGGTTCGGCACCGCCTGCTCCCTGCTTGCCGGTTGCGGGCTTGCTCTCGCTCTGGCCGCGGGCCCAGGGCGGAGGGTTTGGGCTTTTGGCGGGATCGTATACGCGGGTTTGCTGCTCGTTTCCGCCGGCGCGCTGCATGGCTCGGCGGAATATGGGGCAAGATCGATCGTGTGGCTTTTCGCGACCGTGTGGGGCACCGATGTTTTCGCCTATTTCGGCGGCCGCCTGATCGGTGGCGCCAAACTCTGGCCGAACATTTCGCCCTCGAAAACCTGGTCCGGCACGCTTACCGGCGTATTGGCCGGGGCGGTTCTCGGCGCGGTGACTGGCGTTTATGGCCTCGGCGATCCGACGCGGGCCCTGCCCGTATTCGCGCTCGGCCTTGCCACCGCCGCCGTCTCGCAAGGCGGCGACATCTTCGAATCCTGGGTCAAACGGTACTTTGGCACAAAGGATTCGAGCGGCTTGATTCCGGGTCACGGCGGGTTCATGGACCGGCTCGATGGATTTATCGCCGCCGCCGCTTTCGCCGCCCTTTTTGGAAGTGCGCGGGGACTTTCTTCGATCGCAGCCGGTTTGTTCGATTGGTTTTAGGGTGGTTCGCATCTTCTCGGATGCCGGAGCGGTAGGGTTTGGCTCGCCGCATCTTCTTGGCGCCTTTTTTGCGTGAACTTTTGGTCCTCCTCACGCGGGCTCTTTAATTGAATTGAGGAGGCGGCATGGAGAAAGTCATGCGATTGCGGCAAAGACCCGCGCCAGAACGCGAAGTCCGCAGCGTGGTGATCCTCGGCGCGACCGGATCGATCGGCAAATCGACCGCCGAGATCATTGCCGGCGCCGGCGGCGCTTTCCGTGTCGAGGCCGTCGCCGGCGGGCGGGATCCGCAAGCCTTGGCCCGGCTCGCCCGAGAACTCGGCGCGAAATTCGCGGCCCTCGCCGACCCAAGCGGCTATGCCCAATTAAAAGAAGCCCTGGCCGGCACGTCGATCGTCCCCGCTGCAGGCGATGAGGCGGTCGTCGAAGCGGCGCTCCGTCCCTCCGACATCGTGATGGGAGCCATCGCGGGAACCGCCGGGGTCAAGCCGACCTTCGCGGCGCTTTCCGCCGGACGCACTGTCGCGCTTGCCAATAAGGAATGTCTAGTTTGCGCCGGTGCTCCCTTCATACGCCAAGCCGCGGCTTCCGGTACCAGGCTGCTTCCCGTCGACAGCGAACATAACGCGATTTTTCAGGCGATGGGCGAAGCAAGCCTTGACATGATCGAGATGATCACGCTGACCGCCTCGGGCGGACCGTTTTGGACATGGCCAAGCGAGGCCATTGCCAAGGCCACCCCCAAACAGGCGCTGGCCCATCCGAATTGGTCGATGGGGCCAAAAATCACCGTGGACTCGGCCGGGCTCATGAACAAGGGCCTGGAAGTGATCGAGGCGCATTATCTTTTCGGGATCGAGGCGGCGCGGCTCGACGTCATCGTGCATGCGCAGTCGGTGGTGCATGGTCTCGTCGCCTTCAGCGATGGCTCGGTCACGGCCGGACTTGCCGCGCCCGACATGAAGATTCCGATCGCCCATTGTCTCTCTTATCCCAAGCGAACCGCCAGCGCCGCGCGCCGGCTTGACTTGACAACCGTTGGCCGGCTAACCTTCGAGCGTCCGGATTTCGATCGCTTTCCTGCCTTGCGGGTGGCGATTGACGCCTTGCGCACGGGGCGGGGTCTTCCCACTGTTTTGAATGCCGCCAACGAAATCGCGGTCGACGCTTTCTTGAACCGGCTGATTTCGTTTCACGAGATTGCCCAAATGGTAGAGCAGGCTTGCAATTCGGCGCTCGCGGATGGGATCGCGCATGAGCCAGAGTCGGTTGACGATGCTCTTGCAATGGACCGTGCAGTGCGCGAAAGATCACGTTTTGTTCTTGCCCGGCAGGCTGCGTGGCGCGCCGCGGTGCGGTGACCATGGAAGATCGCCATGCAGGCGATCAGCCCGGGTTTGCGAATGGTCCGCTAGGCCCGCTCTCAAATTTCCCCAGTCTACCTCGAATTGTCCTTTTTTGAACATGGACAAAGAATTAGGAATGATAGCGTGCGAATTCGTCGGTGGCACATTAAATGCTACAATGGGTGCCCGTCTCGGATTTTCGCTTTTCCGACACTAAGAGCAAAAAATTCGAGTGCCCACCCAATTGGTTGTTGCGCGCGAGCCTTGGTCTCATCAAGGTATCGTCTTGACTAGGAAACAAGGAAGGGCCCTGCGCGTTTCGCGTCCGATTTCTTTGAGATCAGCTTCGGCGAAGCCGGGACCGCCGCAAAGGAAAGACCCAGTTGTCTGTATGTTTACCGGTTCTCTGTATGTTTGGTTGCCGCATGATCTCGTCGCGAGAGCGGCGAAGTCCTCGAGTCCATGCCGAAGGCATTGTTAAAACCGGCTAGGAGTTCATATGTTATTATTCGCACAAATCTGGGCGCTCTTAGGATATATATTGCCTTTCCTTTTTGTCTTGAGCCTGGTGGTTTTTTTCCACGAGCTCGGCCATTTCCTGATCGGCCGTTGGTGTGGGGTTAAGGTCGACACTTTCTCGCTTGGCTTTGGGCCGGAACTTTTCGGCTTTAACGACGCCCATGGAACCCACTGGCGAGTCGCGGCCTTCCCGCTTGGCGGCTATGTCAAATTCCACGGCGACGCCAATGGCGCCTCGGTGACGGATGATGCCGCCCTCGCGGCCATGCCGCCCGGCGAGCGGGCGGTGAGTTTCATTGCTCAGAAAGTCTGGAAGCGGGCGGCGATCGTTGCCGCGGGCCCGCTCGCCAATTTCCTCCTGGCGATCGTTATTTTCACCGGCATTTTTTATGTCAATGGGCGCGCCATCCTGTTGCCCATGGTGGACGGCATTGCAGCCGGAAGCGCTGCCGAGGCGGCCGGGTTTCAGCTAGGCGATCGGATCGTTTCGATCGGCGGGATCAAGGTCGATAGCTTCGAAGACATGCAGCGCATCGTGCAGACCGCCAGCGACACGGAGCTGGTTTTCGGTGTCGATCGCGGCGGCAAATTGGTGGAACTCGCCGCGACGCCGCGAAGGCGCGACGTGGTAACCCCTTTCGGCACCACGCGGGTCGGTGTCCTTGGCGTCCAATCCAATAGCAAGCCGGAAAATTGGCATGTCCAGAACTATGATTTTGTCGGCTCGGTTAAGCTCGCTGGGTCGGAGAGCTGGTATATCGTGGCGCGCACCGGCAGCTATCTCAAAGGCTTGGTGGCCGGGGAGGAATCCGCCGATCAACTGTCTGGACCGATCCGGATCGCCGAAGTGTCCGGGGCGATGGCCAAGATCGGCCTTGCGGCGTTGCTCAACCTTGCCGCAATTCTGTCGATTTCGGTCGGAATGTTGAACCTCTTCCCGATTCCCCTCCTCGATGGTGGTCATCTCCTCTATTATGCGGTGGAGGCGGTTCGCGGCAAGGCAATGAACGACAAGGCGCAACAGTTTGGCTTCAAGGTCGGCCTCATGCTGGTGACAAGTTTGATGGTTTTTGCTACCTACAACGACATTCTTCGCCTGACCCGTCAATGGATGCATTTGGGATGATCCACGGCGGGCGGATAGGCCCGGCCAGTTTGGTTCGAGCACTGTCTTTATCCAAATAGAAGCAAATGGTTAACCCTGTTCCTTAAGGGATTGCTCACCGCGATGCGTGTCTTGCCCGCCACGCTCCCGCGAAATCGCTACAATGCAACGAAACTTGATTTGCGGGGCATGCCAGACCTTGTAAAAACAACGCTTGGCGATACTGGAGGAAGCTTTGTCCATTCGATTACAACAAGTTGCGTCAACCAACTAGCGCGCGCCAGGGATGGAGTTAGCGTTCGTGGATGTAGGGGCCGGTCTCGCAATGCGATTTCTGCGTATATTTCAAGGCCGGATCGCTGTTCCAATCGTAGCGTTGGCTTGGCTCTTCGCCGGGAGTTTCGCCGCTTTCGCGGAAAACGTCTTGGTGCAAGGCAACAAGCGTATCGACAGCGAAACGATTGCCGCGTATTTCAGCGGCTCGGATCAGGCTTCAATCAACAAGGGTGTCAAGGATCTCTACGCCACCGGATTGTTTTCCAGCGTCAAGGTGAGCCGGGCCGGGGGCCGGGTCGTCATAAGCGTAGCCGAGAACAACGTCATCAATCGCGTCGCCTTCGAGGGCAACAGCAAGGTCAAGACTGAAACTCTGACGGCCGAAGTCCGGTCGAAATCGCGCGGCCCTTATAGTCAGGCCATAGTCGATGCGGATATCGAGCGCATCAAGGATGTTTATCGACGTTCCGGCCGCGCGGCGGCCAAGGTCACGGCGCGGGCCGTCGATCTGCCGAATGGCCGGCTCGATGTCGTTTTCACCATAGACGAAGGCGAAAAGACCGGCGTGAAGACGATCAATTTCGTCGGCAACACCGTCTACTCCTCCGGCAAGCTGCGCGATCTCATGCAGACGACGGAGATGAACTTCCTCTCGTTTTTCAAGACGTCGGACGTCTACGATCCCGACAGGATCGCCTCCGACCTCGAACTTATCCGCCGGTTCTATCTCAAGAACGGGTATGCCGATTTTCGCGTCGTGGGCTCCGACGCCCAGTTCGACCCGGCGCAAGGCGGCTATATCGTCACGATCACCGTCGAGGAGGGGGTGCAATACACCGTCGCCGCGGTCGATGTGGAATCGCGTCTGCCGGACCTCGACGGAGCTTCGCTGCGCCCGCTCGTGCGTCTTTCGGCCGGCGAAGTCTATAATGGCGACCTGGTCGAAAAGACCGTCGATGCGCTGACCAAGGAGGTTGGAAAGCACGGCTACCCGTTCACGCAGGTGCATCCGCGCGGCGACCGCGATCCGGCGACGCGTACCGTGACCATCGCCTTCGTCCTCGACGAGGGGCCGCGCGTTTATATCGAACGCATTGTCGTGCGCGGCAACACCCGAACGCGCGACTATGTCGTCCGGCGGGAGTTCGAGCTCGGCGAAGGTGACGCTTACAATCGGGTGCTCATCGACCGGGCCGAACGAAGGCTCAACAACCTCGGCTTTTTCAAGAAGGTGAAGATCACCAACGAACCCGGTTCGACGCAAGACCGGGTGATCGTGGTGGTCGATGTCGAGGATCAGCCGACCGGCTCATTATCCTTGTCTGGCGGCTATTCCACCAGCGAGGGATTCATTGCCGAGGCCTCGGTGACCGAAACCAATTTTCTGGGCCGCGGCCAATATGTGCGCCTCGCGGTCTCGGAGGGGCAATTCAGCCGGGGCGTCGAGTTCAATTTCACCGAACCCTATTTCCTCGGCAACCGGATCGCGGCGGGCTTCGATGTTTACGCGAAGAAAAGCGACGCCTTTCAATTTGCCTTCTACAATAACTTCGTGACCGGGGCGACGCTGCGCCTTGGTTTGCCCGTGACGGAGGAGATTACCTTCTCGCCGCGATACTCGATTTACCGCACGGACATCTCCATTCCTAACAATTCCTCCCGACCCTTCAACGATTGCAACAATCCGATAAATGGGAGAACGCCGGTCCTGTCTGGGGCGACGGGCGTAGGTCAGCCTAGTTTCTTTTTCAACTGCTTGACGAATGGCGAAGCCTCCTTGGCGCTCAAGCAGGCCCAGGGCCCCTTCGTGACCTCGTTGTTTGGATATACGCTTGGCTATAGTTCGCTCGACAACAATCGAAACCCGACCAGCGGCTTTTTCGCCGAACTTCGCCAGGACATCGCGGGCGCCGGCGGCGATGAGCGCTTTGTCCGCACCACTGGCGATATCCGTTATTATCACGAGATCTACGATCAAATCGTCGGTCTCGTGCATCTGCAAGGCGGCGATCTGCAGAGTTTCGGCGGCAGCCGATTGCGCATCGTCGACAATTTCAATCTCGGGCCGAGCCTGGTGCGCGGATTTGCTCCTTTCGGCATCGGCCCGCGCGACGTGGGGACCCTCGACCCCCAGGGCAACCCGCTCGGCGGCACCAAATATTTCGGCGGCAGCCTTGAAGTGCAGTTTCCGATCTACGGTCTGCCGAGGGATCTCGGCCTGAAGGGTGCTATCTTTGCCGATGCCGGCACATTGTACGGATTTACCGGGCAGACTAACTTCAATCCGCCTGGCACCGCCTGCACACCGAATGATGTAGCGCCGGCCTTCACGCAAGGCAATTGCATCACCGTCGGAGGCGACACGACGAAGCTGCGGTCCTCCGCCGGCGCGTCGATCATCTGGTCGTCGCCGCTGGGACCGATAAGGTTCGACTTCGCCAAGGCCATCACCAAGAGCCAATTCGATCAGACTCAATTCTTCCGCTTCACCGGCGGCACTACTTTCTAACCAAGCGACCGATCGGGCCGAATTCGCGGCGCTCGCCGCGATCGGTGGCCGCGCGCCGGGCATGGCAAATCGCTCTCGCGGGAGGCGGATACGGCTGGCGCGGAGAGGCTCTCATGAGAGAACCAGTTTTCCCACCGCGCGCGGCCAGGACATCGCTCGCCGATATTGTTGCCTGCACCGGCGCAGCGGTCGTTGAAGGCGCCGATCTATCGGCCATCATCAGCGGGGTGGCGCCGCTCGGCGAGGCGGGGCCGGGTGAGCTCACCTTTCTCGATTCTCCGGAAAACGCCATGCTTCTGGAGACCAGCCGCGCCACCGCCTGCTTCGTCACCCGGGGCGACGCGTCGCTGGTGCCAAAAACGACCTTGGCGCTGGTGATGGAAGAGCCCTCTCGCGGCTTCGCGCTCGCCATGCGGCGGCTATTTCCGCAGCCGATCCGGCCAGAATCCTTGTTTGGTACGGCGGGGATCGATCCAGGCGCTTCGATTCATCCCGACGCACGTCTCGAACAAGACGTGATCGTCGATCCGGGGGTGGTCATCGGGCCCCGCGCGGAACTCGGTTCCGGTTCGATCGTCGGCGCGAACAGCGCCATCGGTTCGGATGTCCGCATCGGCCGCGATTGCCTGATCGGGCCGCAGGCAACGATTACCCATGCGCTGATCGGCGACAGGGTTATCTTGCATCCGGGGGTGTGCATCGGTCAGCCAAGTGTCGATTTCGGCCATAGCGGCAATGCCCCGGCCCCGCACGGATTTCCCTGGGTGCTGGGGATTGGCCGGGTCATCGTTCAGGACGGCGTCGAGATCGGCGCCAATGCGACGATCGATCGCGGCGCCGTGGGCGACACGGTCATCGGGGAAGAAGCGAGGATAGGCAATCTCGTGCGCATCGCGGCAAACGTCACGATTGGGCGGCATTGCGTTATCCCCGGCGTGATCCCTGCGCCGGCGGACTCATCCGGCGTGCGGCGCGAAGATTTCTTCGCCGCCCCGTGAGGTTGAGGGGGCCTTGCAACACAGCGGCACACCAGCGCGGGCAGGCGAGGCGGGCGCGGTGGAGCGTCAGCCCCTTCGGACATAGCCTGGCAAGACGCCGCTCCGGGCCGGCCTTGGGCTTGGCTCGTGTTCAACCGGATTTGAAATTCCGGCGCGGCGCGTTCGCGCGGATTTCGGCGAGCGCCGTCTCGCCCGCGACCGCCTTGGATCCGATCGTCACCAAGGGTCTCGCCGCGCCGGGCATATAGACGTCGACGCGCGAACCAAAGCGGATCAGGCCGAACCGGTCGCCGGCTCCAATAACCTCGCCCTGGCGCACAAAACAGACAATGCGCCGTGCGACAAATCCGGCGATCTGCACAACGCCGAAACGGCCGCTCCCACCTTCGATGACGAGGCTATTGCGCTCGTTGTTTTGGCTCGCCTTGTCGAGATCGGCGTTGAGAAAAAGGCCCGGCCTATAGGCGACCTTGGTCACCCGTCCGGCGACAGGCGCGCGATTCACATGGCAGTCGAACACCGACATGAAAATCGAAACCCGCTGGATCGGTTCGGCGCCGAGGCCAAGCTCCGGCGGCGGCGCGAAATATCCAACCGAGGCGACGATGCCGTCGGCGGGCGAGATTACCAGATTTTCATCGAGCGGGGTGAGGCGGACCGGGTCGCGGAAGAAATAGGCGCACCAGGCGGTCGCGACCGCGCCAATCCAGAAAAGAGAGCCAAAGAACGAGCCGAGGACAAGGGTGGCGAGGGCAAAGCCCGCGATAAAGATATAGCCCTCCGGATGGATGGGCGTGAGTTGCCTGCGGATCGAACCGATCATCGACATGGGGCTATCCTATATCGTGGCGAGTTGTAGCCCGGCGTCCGGCCAAGTTGTAATATTGTAATATACTGGACTTGAGATTTCAGGCACTGCCGGATGAGATCACAGCTCGACGTTCATCTTTCGGCGGCCATCTTTCGGCGGCGACCCCCGGGCTAGACCCGGGGGTGGTGGGTGGATCGATCTTGTTCAAGAACGCCCAGCACCGGCTGCGCCGGCGCGAGCCAGCCCGTCGCCTACGACGGGCGTCCTTCCGGACGCCCTTTTGGCTCGCGTCCTTGACAACATCGAGTCCACCTCGCCGATAAAGCCCGCCGTTGAATGAATGACGTAATCTGGCATTGACCGATGGATCAAATCCAGACTTGTACACAAGTATCTCCACTGCATCGCTCGTGACCCGGTAAAAAACTTTATACGGATACCGAATGAGCGGCACGACACGCACACCTGGCCGCTCGGCGACCTCTTCTGCACTCTCCGGCCACGCACCAATCCGCATGACCACGGTGCGCAGCCGCCTTTCAAACGCAGCGGATTTAGCCGGGTAGGTGGTTGCAACGCAACTCACTTCCGCACCGACAGGCCACCGCGCGTGCGAAGATCTTCCGAATAGGGCTTCGTCATCCATCCTGGCCACCTCCCCGCCAGAATCTTGAATCACGACAAAGCTCTCTTGGGAATCCTACCCGATTCTGTCACGGTGGATAACGCGCGAACGTTGTTCAGATTTTGGCTCGTTAGAGTTATATGATTGAAATCATTTGTGTATCAGAACGGATTAGAACCATGGCCTCTGCCTTCGAGAGGCACGCTTCTCCCCTTTGCGAGAACGCTGTGCCAGCGGCCGTAAGAAAAATAGAGGAGAAGACCGAGCGCCATCCAAGCGGCGAACCGTTCCCAGGCGACGGTAGGGAGTTTTGATAGCAACCACAGGGAGAACCCGATGCCAGCTAGGGGTATCCAGGGGACGAGAGGCGTCCGGAAGGTGCGCCGGACGTCGGGCCGGGTCCGCCGTAGCACGATGATCGCAAGGCAAATGATCACAAAAGCCGAGAGCGTTCCGATGTTCACCAATTCGGCAACCTCCTTGATCGGGAAGAAACCCGCGACGAGGGCCGTGAGTCCTCCCGCAATCAGCGTCGGGCGGTGGGGCGTGCGGAACCGCGGGTGCACTTGCGCGAACCACGCGGGAAGCAGCCCGTCACGGCTCATGGCGAACCAGATGCGGGCGCAGGCTAGCATGAAGGCGAGCATGACGCTGGCGATGCCTGCCACCGCCGCCGCGGACACGATGAGCGTCACCCAGGGCAGGCCAATCGCGGTGAACGCGGCCGCCACCGGAGCGGCATTGTTCAGCGTGTCGTAGCGTACGAGGCCCGTGAGCACCAAAGACATCGCGATGTAGAGCGCGAGAGAGATGGCTAGCGAGAGCAGAACAGCGCGGGGGAGCTGACGCTGCGGGTCGCGAGCCTCTTCGGCGGCGGTTGTGAGAGTATCATAACCGAAGACCGCAAAGAAAACGACGGCAGCGCCCTCGACCACGCCCCCGAAGCCGTAGGGCAAAAAGGGATGCCAATTAGCGGTGTGCACGTACGGCAGACCGACTGCGATGACGAGGATGACCGCCGCGATTTTGATAATCACCATGGCCGCGTTGAAACGTGCCCCCCATTCGATGCGCAGCGTCAGGAGGCCCGCGACCGCAAGGCTCCCCAGCAAGGCGGCGAGATCCAAGACGTGGCCTGCGCCTGTCCTGGGCGCACCCAACGCCCAGGTGGGGAGCGTTAGGCCAAGCTGGCTGAGCAGGGCTTGCAAATAGCCCGACCAGCCGATCGATACGACGGCGACGACCAGCGCATACTCGAGCAGAAGATCCCAACCAATTACCCACGCAACGAGTTCGCCAAGCACGGCATAGGCGTAAGTGTAGGCGCTGCCAGCGACCGGGATCATCCCGGCAAACTCGGCGTAGCAAAGGGCGGCCGCGGCGCTGGCAATGCCTGCAATTACGAATGACAGAGACACGGCCGGCCCCGCTTGAGTCGCGGCGACGACCCCTGTGAGCACGAAGATGCCGACTCCGATAAGGCCGCCGAGGCCGATAGCGGTGAGTTGCCACAGGCCAAGCACGCGGCGAAACTGCCCCGCCCCGCCGATCTCGGATCGGAGTTGCTCGATCGACTTGGTGCGCAAGAGCGCCTGCAGTCGCATGGATTTCCCTGATAGATCGAGTTGAATTTCAAGTCCGCTTCGGCAGTGATACTATCCCTGAATTGTACCAACGTATTCACCGTTGGGGCCGTCGTGACGAAACTGATTGGGATTTCTGGCAGCCTGCGTCGCGGTTCATTCAATGCCGCGCTGCTTCGTGCGGCGGCGGAGTTCGTGCCCGACGGCGCGGAACTCACGGTCGAGACGATCCATGGGATTCCGCTCTACGACGCTGATGTCGAGACGGCGGACGGGATACCCAAGCGAGTAGCGGCGCTGAAGGAGGCGATCGTCGCCGCGGACGGGCTGCTCCTCGCGACGCCCGAATACAACAACTCGATGCCGGGCATGTTCAAGAACGCAATTGACTGGCTCTCGCGGCCGCCGGCCGACATCGGTCGGGTTTTCGGCGGAAAGCCGGTGGCGGTACTTGGGGCGTCGCTCGGCGGCTTCGGCACGGTCCTCAGCCAGAACGCATTGCTGCCGGTCCTGCGGACCTTGGGGACGACGCCCTGGTACGGCGGTCGCCGTCTCATGCCCCGTGCCGGGAGCGTCTTCGACGAAGCCGGCCGGCTCGCAAGCGATACCACAAAGGAACAGCTTCGGCAGTTCATCGATGGCTTCGTAGCCTTTGTCCGGCCCGTCCATGACCTCGAAAGCTAACGGCCCTTACTCGATCAATTGTGCGGCGCGCGGAATTGATCGCGCCGTGATGGATCAACGAAAAGCAACAAAGGATTTTGCGCAAGAATCCCCCAGTAGCTTAGAGTTGTCACGAACATGCATGCTCAAGCGGCGCTCGGGCCGCGTGTTCGTGACGACAAGGTGCCCGCGTCAGGGTTATCCTTGATCGCCTGCCGGATCGCCGCCTTCGTCTTGGGTGCCCTGAGGTTTGTGGCAATCAGCGTGGCAATCGTCTTGGCGGCGACGGCCGCGCTCATCCGCGCCTTGAGGCTTTTCAGCTCGGAAAGCGAGATAATCAGGGTTCGGCGCAAGGCGGCCAACTCCTTGATGATGCTTTGATCCTTGGTTCGAACCACCGGCTTGCGGGCGGTCCCTTCGGCTAGCTCAGGAGGCGGCGACGAGGGCCAGGGCCGATGGCCTTGGCGTCGCGCGCGGCGGTCTTTGCCCGTTTGCCCTTGAGCCGCGCAAAGGCCAAAATGTCGGCAGGATGAAGGCAATAGCCCGGCGTGCCGGCTTGCGACAGCGTCACGAGAAGGAGGTCTTCATAGCCGCCGGTGGCCTCACAGCCGAAAGCAACGCCGCCGCCGCCGGACTTGACGTAGTTCGGCGGCATCAGTTTCACACAAAACCCATCGCTGTGAGCGTGCGCGCCCAGTTGTGCGCCGAACCGCAGGCCTCCATGCCCACCAGACAAGGCTCGACCTCCGCAAAGAATTTGAACATCCCTGCCCGCGTCAGCTTGCGCGAAGCAACCTTCCCGCCTTCGCTCTCCAGCGTGTGAACCTGAAAATAATTCTTGGCCAAATCGACGCCGATTCTGATAAACTTCTTCATGGACGGTCTCCCTCTTTGTGGCGCTCCGGCGACCACGCCTTGGCACTCTGATGCCGTCGAGGCGGGGCCGCCCACACCATCATGGCGTCGAGCGCTGGCTGCTGATCGATTTGGCGCCGTGGTTGACTGTTAGACCGCGAAGTCGTTCGCATGATGCCGGCAGAGGGCTGTGACGGTGCTCCAAAGCATTGACACGCGAGCCGCGGCTATACGCCGCCTGCCCCTGCTGGAAAAATTTCTACGTTCTCAATGAGACTTGAGAGACGGCGAAGATCTTGCCAAATATGACGAGACACAAACAGCTCAGCGTGCGTTCGCTGATGCTGGCTGGACCCCAATGGTGAGAAACGTCAATAGGCGACGGTTGTGTACGCAGGCATATTTTGTGCTATACTACAAACAAGACGCAATAATTGGGCCGACAATCGGGCCGGCGCCCTTGTCACGGGCAGGCGGCGGTAGTTTGAGGGTTTCACGGAGACATGGCTCTTACCGCCAAGCTCGTCATGCGTCAGAACCAGTCGCTGGTGATGACGCCGCAGCTTTTACAAGCCATCAAGCTTCTGCAATTTTCCAATCTCGATTTGACCGCTTTCATCGAGGAGGAACTCGAGCGCAACCCCTTGCTCGAACGGGCCGAGGACAGCCCCGAGCCGCCCGGCCTCGATGGCGGGATCGATCCCGCAGCGATTTCGCCGGGCGAGGACTTCAACGAGGCAAGCGAGGCCGGCTGGAGCTCGGCGTTCTTGACCACGAACCGCGAGGCCTTCGAGGCAAGCCTCGGCACCGAATTGTCGAACAGTTTCGACGACGGCCGGCCGCCGGCACCGGCCGAATACAGTTTGGGGGCGGGCGGCTTGGGTCTCTCGGCGACTTCGTGGTCCGGGCCGTCAGGCGGGACCGGTGACGGCGCGGCGGCAAACCTCGAAGCCTATATCGCGGCACCGGCCAGTCTCAAGGAACATCTGGAAATGCAATTGGGGCTCGCCACGGCCGGGACGGCTGACCGGCTGACCGGTCAGGTCTTGATCGACTCGATCGACGAGAACGGCTATTTTACTGGTTCGCTCGACGAGATCGCCGCACGTCTCGATACCCCGCTGGAACAGGCTGAACGCATCCTCCGCCTCATCCAAGGGTTCGAACCTTCCGGCGTCGGCGCCCGCGATCTCGCCGAATGCCTCGCCATCCAATTGCGCGAGCGCGACCGGTTCGACCCGGCCATGCAAGCGCTCGTCGGCCATCTGGACCTGCTCGCAAAACGCGATTTCGCGGCGCTCCGCAAGATTTGCAAAGTCGACGAAGAGGACATTCTCGACATGCTGGGCGAGATCAGGCGGCTCGATCCCAAGCCCGGGCGAGTCTTCGGCGGCGGGTCGATCGCGCCCGTCCTGCCCGATGTCATCGTGCGGCCGCTGCCCGACGGCTCGTGGCATGTCGAACTCAACACGGGGGTTCTTCCGCGCATTCTGGTCAATCACAGCTATACGACGCGGGTCGGCAAGGGGAACGGGAAGGGGAAGGAGGCCGACCGGAATTTTATCTCGGCTTGCCGTCAAACCGCCAATTGGCTGACAAAGAGTCTCGAACAAAGGGCGCGCACGATTCTGAAGGTTTCCAGCGAAATCGTGCGCCAGCAGGATAGTTTCTTAGCTCATGGCGTCGAATATTTGCGCCCGCTCGATCTCAAGACGATCGCGGAGGCGGTTGGTGTGCATGAATCCACTGTCTCCAGGGTGACCTCCAACAAATATATGGCGACGCCGCGCGGTCTCTTCGAACTCAAATATTTTTTCACGGCCTCGCTCGCCGCGCATGACGGCGGCGCCGCGCATTCCGCCGAATCGGTGCGG
>Ga0209526_10001565_pt1 | contig 15402 bp, 18 predicted proteins | sample JacPinW_OM2H0_M1_FD_188566 | JGI IMG/M metagenome (GOLD analysis project Ga0209526, IMG submission 188566) | Forest soil microbial communities from Algoma, Ontario, Canada - Jack Pine, Ontario site 1_JW_OM2H0_M1 (SPAdes) (version 2) | ecosystem: Environmental > Terrestrial > Soil > Boreal... | reverse complement strand
CCCCGTGCGCGACGAGCAATTCCAGCGCGTTCGCGACGCTGGTTGCGCGTGCGTAGCTGAAAGCCGAGGCTTTCATGGGCGACCTCCCCGGCCGGATTTTGGCGTATTTTCCAGAATTAGAGGGCGGCAACTATCAAAGGTCAAGTTAGCTGACGGCTGATTTCGGCGGTGATCGCACGATATCGTGTTTGATTTTTCATCGTATCCAAAGGCTCTCGAGACGTCGGTTGACATCGCTCATATTCGGTTTGGCGGTTGCCAGGTGGTTGCCAGCATTCTTGGCAACCGGGTCAGAACAGTCCCACCGTATATACGAGTATGAAAATGAAGATTACGAAACGAGCGGTGGATCAGCTAGCCCCGAATGAGTCCATTTTATGGGATTCAGACCTCAAGGGCTTTGGCGTCCGGTGCCGCCCTTCCGGAGCATCCCTGATGGCCAACTCGAACCTCGCGGTCGCCCTTGCGGTCGACAACGATCAGCCCATGCCGCGATCCCTAGCCGACACGCGCGAGATGCTGCGCATGGCGGAGGCGCTGCTCTTCGCCACCTCGATGCCGCTGTCGGTCGAAGAGATCGCTGCGCGCCTCCCGCAGGGCGTCGACGTCGTGGCCCTCCTGCGCGAGCTGCAGCAGCTCGAAGACGCGCGCGAGCTGCGCGGAATCGTGTCCGGAGGCCTCCTGCGCGAGGGCCCGGACCTCGTGGTCGGGAAGGTCCTGCTTCACGCCCGCGAGCGAGGCCAGGACGAGATTCCGCGCGTGCGCGGCCAGCTCTTCGGCGAGGCGCTTCATGTCGGCGCCCTGCTCGTAGGCGCGCACCACGCCGGCGAGCGCGGCGCCTGGATCGCGCGCCAGCACCGCGGCGACGATCTCGCGCACGACCGAGGTGTCGAGGGCGCCGAGCGTCTCGGCCGCCTCCTTGTCGGTGATCTCGCCAGAGGCGGGATCGTGCGCCGAGAAGAGCTGGTCGAGCAGCGAGAGGGCGTCGCGCATGGAGCCCTGCGCCTGGCGCCCCACCAGCGCCAGGGCGCCGTCGGACGCCTGCACGTTCTCCGCCTGCGCGATCTCGCGCAGCCGGGTGACGATCTTTCCCAGCGGCACCAGCTGGATGTTATGCCGCTGCACGCGGGAGAGGATGGTGGCCGGCAGCTTCTGCGGATCGGTGGTCGCGAGCAGGAACTTGATGTGGCCGGGCGGTTCTTCCAGCGTCTTGAGCAGCGCGTTGAACGCAGCCCCGGAGAGCATGTGCACTTCGTCGACGATGTAGATCTTGTACCGGTCGCGGGCCGGCAGGTACTTGGCCGCTTCCCGGAGCGCGCGCACGTCGTCCACGCCGTTGTTGGAGGCGGCGTCGATCTCCTGCACGTCGATGTCGTTGCCGGCGGCGATGTCCATGCAGGGGCCGCAGACACCGCACGGTTCCGGAGTGGGGCCCTTCTCGCAATTCAGCGCGCGCGCGAGGATGCGAGCGGACGTTGTCTTCCCGCACCCGCGGGGCCCGGTGAACAGGAAGGCATGCGCCACCCGCCCCGTCTTCAGGGCATTGACCAGGGTGCGGACCACGTGCTCCTGCCCGGTCAGGTCGGAGAAGCGCTGGGGCCGGTACTTTCGGGCAAGGACGAGGTAGGGGGTGGTCATCGGCGGCTGCCCGGAGGGTTCGAGGGATTGGACGTCCCGCCTCCTCTGGACGCTCGACCGGAGACCGGGCACACGGCTAAAGACGCTACCGTTGCTCCCTTCCGGGCCTGGCGGGTTCACGACCCGCCGTCGCCCGATCCCCGGTCCAGCGCCCGCGGAAGCGGACCGGACCGTGTACCACGAACATCCCCGATTCGGGACGAAGGACGGTAGCAGTGGGACTGGCGCCGCGCAACGCCTTCGGCGCCGCTGCTTTCTGGACGGCCGCACCTCGGACGAAGTGTCCGCAGCGAGTCCTCGCGGCTTCATCGGTCACCGCGCGGAGGCGAGGACTCGCAAGGCGCCCGCCGGGCTGGCCGGACCTTGGGTGGGCGCGCTTGATGTGATTGGCGGAGAGCGAGGGATTCGAACCCCCGATACCCTTGCGGGTACTCCTGATTTCGAATCAGGTGCCTTCAGCCGCTCGGCCAGCTCTCCAGAATCGGTCGACCGTGTAACACAACGTTGGCGGAGAGGGTGGGATTCGAACCCACGATACGTTTCCGTATACACGCTTTCCAAGCGTGCGCCTTCGGCCGCTCGGCCACCTCTCCCGTTTCAGATCTGCTTCCTCCGCTGGCGAAAGAACTCGCGCAGGATCTCCCCACACTCCTGAGCCAGGACGCCGCTGGCCACCAGCACTCGGTGGTTCAGGCGCCCGTCGCGCACCAGGTCGAACAGGGTGTCGACCGCTCCGGCCTTGGGGTCCGCGACTCCATACACCAGCCGATCGATGCGCGCGTTGACCAGCGCTCCGGCGCACATCGGGCAGGGCTCCAAGGTCGCGTACATGGTCGCCCCGGAGAGCCGCCAACTGCCCAGCGCCCGCGACGCCTCCTGCAACGCCAGGATCTCGGCATGCGCGGTGGGATCGCGAAGGCGCTCACGCGCGTTGCGTCCTCGACCCACCACGCGCCCATCGGCGACGACCACCGCGCCGATGGGCACTTCGCCCTCTTCCGCGGCGAGGCGCGCCTCTGCGAGCGCTTGCGCCATGAAGGTTTCGTCCATGATTGCCAAAGAGCGGGGCGCGGGGTGTAGCACTTCGTCCGCGCCCTCGCAACCGCGCTAGCTCGCTACGGCCTGCTCGACGGCGGCGAGCAACCGGTCCACGTTGACCGGCTTTCGCAGGATGCTCACTGCCCCGGAAAGGTCTTCTGCCTCGTAACCACGGTTCGCGCTCACGATGACCACGGGGATCGACTTCCACTCCGGACGGCTCTTCAAGGCCTCGAGCACGTCGAAGCCGTTGAGCACCGGCATCATGAGATCGAGGAGGATGACGGCCGGCCGGAGGCCATACTCCAGGCGGTCGAGCGCGTCTCGGCCGTCCGTGGCGGAATGGACGTCGTAACCCTCGTAGCGCAGGCACTCCCCCACCGCGTCTCGGATGTCGGGGTCGTCGTCAACGATGAGGACGTCACGGCGGTCAGTCAGGGTCACGTCCCCCTCTTACACCGGGAAGGCACACAAATCCCGTCGAATAGAGAGGGCGTAGGTCAATTTTGCACTTCTGCCGTCCGCCATCGCTCCGGGCCGTCTCCCTCGCCGGGGGCTATGCGCACGCTCTCTCGACGGCCGAGAGCAGTCGCTCGTACGTGAAGGGCTTGGCGATCACGTCGAACACCCCGTCCAGCCCGGCCGGCTCGGGCATGGCGCTGAGCACCACCACCGGCAGGCCGGTCAACTCGTCGTCGTGCCCGACTTCGTGCAGGAATTGCCAACCGTTCATCACCGGCATCATTAGATCGAGCAGGACCACATCGGGTCGGCCCCTGCGACGCATTTTGAACAGGGCGTCCGAGCCGTTCTCCGCGACGTCGACTGCGTACCCTTCCGCGCCCAGCACGTCCTGCAACGACTCCCGGATGGAGAAATCGTCGTCTACGACGAGCACCTTGCAGTCAAGCGAACGCATGCCGTTCCGTCTCGGTCCCTGAGGAAACCGAGGTCGCAGTTCATGAAAATAACCATGCGGGCTGTTTCCTACAGCTCACGTCCATTCACCGCCTGGAACACGGTCAGCCGGTTCCTCCCCTGTTCCAGCCCGTACCTGAAAGACCAGGCTCCGATGCTGAGGACGAGGGTCGTCTGCCGCAGGGACTGCATGATCGGACTGCGCGCTCCGAGCTCTTCAAGGACCTTAGGAGATGTCGGAGAGCTTCGATCGGAGTCGCTTGCGAACCGGTGCGGGCAGCGACCGGAACTCTCGCCCGATGTGGACGGAGTATCGCATGCGGCTCCGTAATGCAGCCTTCGCGGCTGGCAAGTGCCCGCCCGTGGCGGCGCTGGAAAGGTGGCGGGCCCTGCAGGATTCGAACCTGCGGCCTTCGGATTCGTAGTCCGACGCTCTATCCAACTGAGCTAAGGGCCCGTCGTCTGACAGTGGCGGAGAGGGAGGGATTCGAACCCTCGATACAGCTTTGGACCGTATACTGGTTTAGCAAACCAGCGCCTTCAGCCTCTCGGCCACCTCTCCCTGCATCCGTCCAACCGCTTCCGCGCGCGACCTGCCCGAGGAAGCGGAGGGTTCTAGATCGCGCCCTGCCGGGCGTCAAGGATGGACTGGAGCGAACGTGCCCCACGCCTTCCGCTGGCCGATCCCCGGAGACTGCAACTCCGGACGCAGCTTGACGCATCTGTGGAGTGAAGGCAGAAGCAGGACCACGCGCCTGTAGCTCAGCTGGATAGAGCAGCGGCCTTCGAAGCCGCGGGCCGCAGGTTCGACTCCTGCCAGGCGCGCCAATTGAACTACGCGGGAATCAGGCCCTTCTCGAAGCTGCCCCCGAGGCGCGTTTTCAGGCTGCGGAGCCTCTTGCAGCACTAATGCAGCAAATTTCTCGAGCTTCGGCAGCCGATCGATCTGCTCGTGCAGGTAGCCGGGCACGAGATGCGCGTAGGTTTCGAAGGTGATCTTCGGATCGCTGTGCCGAAGGATTCGCGCGACCGCGTAGAGATCGACGCCAGCGGCGAGCAGCAGCGTCGCGGTCGTGTGCCGCGTGTCATGCAGGCGGAACTTGCGCGGGAGTGCCTTGGCCCAGAGGAGCATCTTGCACTTCGGGCAGTGGCGGCGCTCGCAGTCAGGGTGCTTCTCCTCGTGCGGTGTGCCGTTGCGCTTGCATCGGCGGCAGAGGTGCAGGTAGCCCTCGACGATGCCGGCGTGGTTGAGCGCGGTGCGGATGCGCTTGCCGAGCTTGTCGGCTTCGGTGCGCATCTCGCCGTCAGCGCGCGGGAAGAGCAGCGAGCCTTTCGACGCGCCGAGAGCGGCTTCGAGGTACGGCACCAGCGCGACCGCGATCGGCACCGCCTATTCGCGAGCGCCTTTGGTGGTGTCGTTGTCGTACGAGCGGCGCACCGTGAGCAGGCGGCGCTTCAGATCGACGTCGCGCTTCTGCAGCCCGAACAGCTCGCCCTTGCGCAGACCCGCGTAGAGCGCAGTGGCGATGACCGGCTGATCCTCGCGACTGAGCTCGGCGAGCAGCCGCGGGACCTCGTGCGGCTCGAGAAACGCTGGCGCACGCTCGGAACCTTGCGCGGCTTCGTGTCCGACGCGGGATTCTGGCCATGCACCAGGTCGGCGCGACGAGCGCGGTTGAACGCTGTCTGCACCATCGCGCAGCTTGTTGACGGACGCGGGCCCCAGGCCCTTCTGCGACCAGTGCTGCAGGAACAGCTCGAGGCGCCCGGCCGTGAGCGCGACGAGCGGCAGCCTGACGAAGTCGGTGCTCTCGAAGTAGAGGCGGAAGCGATCTTCTTCCCTGCCCGCCCAAGTCTTGCCGGCGACGTAGGTGTTGAGCCACCAGCGAAGAAGTGCTCCAGCAGTGAAGGCGCGGTCGGTCGGCATCGGCTCGAGGCCGTCGCGCTGCCGCCGAGAGCGTAGCGCGAGCGCATCTTGCAGCTCGCGCGCTTGAGCCGTGGTGCGCGCTTCGGCGAGGAGGACGTTGCGCCAGAGCCCGGCAGCGTTCTTCACGCGCCCGTACCACTTCCCTTCCCTCTGGAATGGTTCGGCCATCGCTCAGGGACTCCGCGTCAAATCGACTTGTACCGCGAGCCACCGACGAAGCGCCGACGGCAGGAATCGGATGCGAGAGCCCAGGCGCAACGATGGCAACTTCCCGCTCGCCGCCCATTCGTACACGGTGTTGCGGCCAAGATGCAGAAACGCGGCGGCCTCGCGCACGGTCCAGAGCGGTTCAGCAAGAGCGATCTCGAGACTTTTCATTTTCGTTCCTTCGTCTTCTTCTCGAAGCCGGGCCCGCCCTGGTCGCGGATCTCGTTGTAGCGGCGCGCGAGAAGGTGGCCGATGTACTCGTACTGATCGAGTCCCATCGTCTTGCGATCAGCTTCGAGCACGTCGGCGATCATCTTGGGGAGCGCCCACCACTCGCGCATGCCATCCAGGACACGCGCAACGTACTCGTTCATCGACCAGTTCCGTTCGGCTGCTGCGTGTCTCAGCCAGGCCATGACGGAATACGAGAGCCGGAAGGAGACGACCGGCTTCAGCTCGAGGTTTGGAGTCTTCGGCATGTCTTGTCTTGTAAGCCGGTATGTAGTACAAGTCAATTGCATGGTGGTGATGGTAGCAGTGCTCGAAATTAGGCTCGCAACGAGGCTCGATCGGTGGTTGGATCGAGCGGTTTCGAGCCAGTCGCGCGATGCGGCTTGCGAGGCGGGTTTCGAGGCGACTGCCGGTTCCGCCCCGCCGAATCGAGCACTTGGCATTCTGCTCTTCGCGCGTCGGGATCGTCGTGCGGCAGCCTGCGCCCCTTCCCGGCCACCCACTCCCAACCACTGGATTGGGTGGCCGGGAAGTGGCTTTTTCTGTGAGGAGAAGTGATGGAGCAGTTAGCAGTGTTCAAGGAGGCGGGGCGGAATCGGCAGTTGACGGAGAGGGATCGAGAGTTGTGTGGATTTTTGGCAGTGTGTCGGTATCTGACGAGGGAGCAGGTAGAGAGGTTGATGTTCCCAGGAAGAAGCAAAGCAAGGTCATCGACGAGGCTGAGGCAGTTGGCGGCGAGCGTTGCTGGACAGGCGGCGGTGTTGCGTGGGGACCTGGGATTTGGAAGCGCGGATGGATGGACGACGGTCTGGGCGCTGACGGCGGAGGGGTTCGAGATCGGATCGCAGCGCGTGGGACTGAAGATCGAACGAGTGCCGAAGCACGACGTAGGGCAGGCATTCTTGAAGCACGAGGTGATGCTGAACGAGGTCTACCTGGGACTCGTGCCGCAGGACGGGAAGACGCCGGCGAAGGTCCCGCGGCAGTTCCGCTGGATCCTCGGCGAGTACCTCAACCTTCCGTTCGAGGAATTCGACCGCACCGCGCTCCGCATGGAGAAGCGCAGGCTGCAGCCAGACGCGATGCTCGAAGACCCCGCGCACCAGCGGCGCTACTTCATCGAGTACGAGACCGGCTCCGCGACGATCAACGACGCCAAGAAATCCACCTCGACTCGCGCCAAGCTCGACCGCTACGTCGCATTCTTCAACGGCAACTACCGCACCCACTTCCGCGACGGCTGGCGCCCGCGCCTGCTCTTCGTCTCGCAGAGCGAAGCGCGCGCCGCATCGATCGCCGAGCTGCTCGACAAGGAAGGCTTCCCGACGAGCGGCGCGTTCGGCGGTCGCGCCCTCACCCTCGACAGCGCGAAGCACTACCTAAGCCGCAAGCTTTCCACATCCGCACCGTCGCCGGCACGTGAAGTACCGGCGCCGACGCGGCCGCCTGCAGCTGCGGCCCGACCGCAGCCGGTAGCTGGTCCCGTCAATTGGGTAGAGGCAGCTCCGTATCGCCCTCCTCCGCCCCCACGACCAGGACTCGAAACCGGCCCTGCACTCTGCGCGGCAGAAGAACGACTACGTCGTGGCTGGGTTTCGGTCCGCGGCGAGCAGCTCCTTTCCCTCGAAACCGAGATGCATGGCGTGCTATGGGCGCTGCACAATGCCCAGGAGGCCCTGAGGAACCTGCACGTCAAACCGGACGCGATCCCAAAACTGTCAACAGAAGCGGTACGCATCCTGGAGTTCTTTTCCGGGTACGCACGTCGCGCGCAATCGGAGCTCACGCGTAACGGACTCGAGGTAGCAGCCGAGTAGGCTAGTTTAGCCAACTTGGCTTGTGTCGGGCCCTCAACTCGGAGATCGAAAATGAACCGGCGAGCGCTGCCTAGATCGCTTCTCTTGATGGTGGTCGCCGGCCTTGCGCTTCCCGCTCACGCCGACGTGGGCGTTCCGATGCTCGCCGTGATGTGGCCTCCTGCATGGCTGCTGCTTCTCGTCATCGTACCCGTCGAGGGGTACTTCGCGCGCCGAATCCTTTCGCTGGACTGGCGTGCTGCTCTCGGGCTGTCCCTTCGAGCGAACCTCGTTTCCACCCTGGTGGGCATTCCTTTGACATGGTTCGTGCTTCTCTTGGTCGAGTTCGGAACCGGGTACGCCGTCTACCTTCTGAAGGTCGACGAGGCCAGTGTTCCCTCTGCGGTTCAGCGAGCAGTGGCCATTACGGTCCTCGCACCCTGGCTCGGACCCGGTGACTGGCTGAGCGCGTGGATCGTTCCCGCAGCGGCAGCCTACCTATGCATTCCATTCTTCTTTGCATCCGTGCTCATCGAGAATCGGGTTGCCCTGCGGCGCCTGGGCCCGCTTGAAGCTCCGCTAGTGCGCAGATGGAGTTGGTGCGCAAACGGATTCTCGTACTCGATCATCTTCGCCTGCCTCGTTGCCTGGGCAATCGGCAGCGCTTTGTCTAGGCATGGCGCGAGTTGAGCCGAGGCTGGACCTATCGCGTCCCGTCAGTCTTCCGTCTTCTGGGCGGCTTGGCTATTTGTAGCCAGGTCGAAATAGCGGATCAGCATTCGGTCCTTCCGGCCAGCGAACAGGAGTCGGATTCCAAGACCCAAGAAGAGACCCGCAACGACCATGCCTTGCGAGAACAAAAGGCCGCTACGAAACCCCACGGCGTATGCGATCGGCGGCGACTGATCAGGATTCTCAGATGGTGGTACGGAGCGCTGGATGTCAGAGACGACGTCCGCAATCTGTAACGCCTTGTGCTTCATCCACACTTCAAGCCAGACGTGGAAGCCCACGAAGGCGAGACCAAGGATGATGAAAGCGAGCCCTCCGGGCCGTCGAAAGCGCTCGGTTCGCCGGAGTGCTTCCACGAGGTTGCGGTCGGACTTTTTCGTGAAGAAGTTCATTCGGTCGCGTGATCAGCGGGGCGCATCGGCGGTTTCAACTTAGCACGGCATTTAGCCCGGTTACCCATGCCCCAATTCACGTTTCCTGGAGGTCGGTTCCCGCACGGAGCCGCTCAAGGTATGCGGCGTAGCTGAACGTGCGGTCGCGGCGGCGGCCGGTCGTCTCCTGCAGGACGCCGAGTTGTTCGAGCACGCCCACGGCTTTGGTAGCGGTCGGCTTCGTCGTCTCAAGGAGCTTGACGACCGTGGGGATGGTGACCATCGGGTGGCGGGGTAGCTCATCGAGGAGGCGCACGACCATCACTGATGCGTTCGGCGCCGTGAGGACGCGGGCGCGGTCCTTGTTGACTAGGACAAACAGATCGCGGGCCGTGTCGGCGGCTTCGTCGGCGATGGTCGAGACGCCCTCGAGGAAAAACGAGACCCAGGAATCCCAGTCGCCTTCGAGGCGCACCGCGTTCAGCAAGCGGTAGTACTCGGCGCGGTGTCGTTTGAAGAAGAGGCTCAAGTACAGGAGCGGCTCGGGAAGCAGCTTCCAGTGTTCGAGCAGGAGCGTGATGAGCAGGCGGCCGATCCGGCCGTTGCCGTCGAGATAGGGGTGGATGGTCTCGAATTGCACGTGCACCAGGGCGGCGCGGACGAGAGGCGGGAGGTCGTCATCTCGATGGATGTACTTCTCAAGATCGCTCAGGAGACGGCCCAACTCCTGCGGTGGAGGCGGAACGTAGACGGCGTTGCCGGCACGGGTGCCGCCGATCCAGTTCTGGCTGCGGCGTAGCGCGCCTGGCTGCTTCGTCGAGCCACGGGCGCCTTTCATCAAGCGGCGGTGCGCTTCGTTCAGGAGGCGCGTGGACAGTGGGAGGCCCTTCTCGCTGCGCAGTTGCTGGCGCGCGTACGCGAGCGCAGCGAGGTAGTTCGAGACCTCCTCCACGTCGTCGGTCGATTCATCCTTGCCCGCGGGTGCGCCGGCCTCGTACGCGAGCAAGTCGACGAGGCTTGCTTGTGTCCCTTCGATCTGGGAAGAGACCACGGCCTCTTTGCGGACGAAGGCGTAGATGAACCATTCGAGGGACGGCACCATCTCACCGGCGAGCTCCAGGCGGCTTAGCTTCTGCGCTGCGAGGCGTACCTTCTCCTGCAGCGCCGCCGAGAGCTTGAGCGGCGGCGGCAGCGGAGCCGGAATGAACGCGGACACCGCCTCACCGGCGACGGTGCTCTTCTCGTAGCGGCCTGGCTGTCGTGTCGGAGCCATCCAAGGAAAGGATCCTTGCTTAGTGAAGCACGAAAGTAAAGGATCGCTTACTAACGCGGGGCGCAAGGCAAGGATCCTTTACGAGCGAGCCAGGTACGAGACGAGGTCGATGCGGAGGATGGAGCCGATACGGATGGACGGCAGTTCGCCACGGGCGCAGAGGCGGTAGATGGTTTCGCGGTTGACGGCAAGGAGCGCGGCAGCCTCGCGTGGAGATACGAGTTTGCCTGCAAAACCTTGCAGCACTAATGCAGCAAACGGCCCGTGATTGTCCGGGTGCGTCGGGACGTTCGGGGAAATGACAGAATCGCCAACCCCTCGTAACGTGACGGATCGGGACTCAGCGGGCAGTGCGGCAAGCTCCCCGCGACGAACTTCGAAGCCGCGGGCCGCAGGTTCGACTCCTGCCAGGCGCGCCAATCTGCAGGGCTGGAATCAGGGTGCTTGTGGCGCTCGCCTCCGGCGTGGAGCCGGTGAGCAGGGCTATCGCTCAGCGGAACGCGTCGGCGTGCGCAATCGCCCACTGCTCGAAGGTGTGGGGCTGTCTCCCGATGACTTCCTCCACGGTCGGAAGGACCTTCGATTCGTCCAACTTCCCATCGACGAAGAAGCTGAGGAACGCGTCAACGTATTGGGGCGGCATGGTGCGACTCATCTCCGCTCTCGCCTCGGCGTCCGAGAGCCCCTCGAACCTCAGTTCCCTCCCCAGTACCTTGGCCAGTACCCGGACACGGTCAGCGGGCAGCAGCGACTCCGGGCCAGTCAGCAGGTAGCTGCGACCCTCGTGTCCCGCCGAGAGCAGCGCCTGCGCCGCTACCGCCGCGATATCGTCGGGGTCGATGGCTGCAACGCGGACTCGAGGAAACGCTTCGCGCACGACGTCACCGGCCCGGAGCTGTGGTATCCACCGGAGCGCATTCGACATGAAGCTGCATGGCCGCAGGATCGTCCAGGGGACGCCCGACTCACGCACCGCGGCTTCGGAGAGGATGTGATACCGCGCGACGGCGTTGTTCATGTCGCCGCCCGGGGCCGAACTGCTCGACAACAGCACGACCCGCTCCACCTGGGCGCGACGAATCTCGGCCAACAGGCCGGACATGTTCTTGTAACCACTCAGCAGGAACACTCCGCGCAGGCCGGCCAGAGCGGCAGAGAAGGTCTCCGGTCCGTCGAGATCACCGATGACGCTCTCTGCGCCGGCCGGCAATGCGGCCCGACTCGAAGGGCGAACGAGCCCGCGCACCTCTTGGCCGCCCTTGATCAATGCTCGGACCAGCTCTGCTCCCACGTTACCGGTGGCACCCGTCACGAAGATCATGAGGAATCGCCCCCTGCATGTGCCCAAGACGTGGATGCGGCGAAAGTCAGGAGGGTTCGAACCTGGACCCACGGCTTCATGCGCGGCGCGAGTACTGGACCGCTCGCCTCTTGAAACACTCCGCGCGATTTGGACGTAGTCGATGATAGTCCGCATGGTGGTGTGGCGGGGCTCGTGTCCTCCCTGCAGTCCACGAGGAGGCAGCGAACCAAGACGCACCGGAACCTTGCCGCGCTTCGCGGCCGCCACGCCGCTGCTCATCGCTTTAGCGGCTTCGGCCGCGCGGCATGGCGTCACCGAATCTCGCTCAACCGCGAGGACCTCGCTTACGCCCTGTGCGCCCAGTTCGTCGTGGGACGCCTGGAAACTCCTCGAAGCGCGTCCGGAGTTCGTCGGGTAGGTCGTCCCAGCACCACACCAATTGCAACGCACGACGGAATTGCCGGCTCTTTCTGCTGAGTGCCCCTATCCAGTCGAGAAACTGCGCGCCATGTGCATGAATCAAGTCCTCAAGGGTCCCGCGGCAACGCGGCCTAACTGAGCTCCTCCCTTAACTCGCTCCCACCAATGTCGTAATGACCTGCCAAGCCAGTTCGGGCTGCTCATCAACAAGGACCGTGAGCTCCTCCCAGGCCCAAGACCATTCGTCGGGCCGATCTTGCAGGTAGTGCATAGAAGCTTCAATGAGGTTCTCGACATTCGTCATTTGGGGGCCGCTCTCGCTCCACCGCGTGGCCCATCCCCGAATGAATGGCGTCCACCTCAGCGTCGGTCGCCTACTCATGCTCGCCGCACTGGTTCGGACCGCCATTCGGGCCCCGATTCGGGTCGTCGCTCGGGTTTGGCGCGCGGCCCGCAGCGCGCTCCGAATCGTCCTCGTCCTCGTCGCAGTCCGAGGGCAGCGGCTCGGGCGCCACGAGATCGGAGGCGAAGTCCTGGAGGAAGCTGTCGAAGGTAATCCGGATCGGATCCTCGAAGACCCGAATGCGTTGCACGGCGACGAGCGGGACCAGACCTCGGTCGGCGAAGTCACCTTGCGGTGTACTGATCCGCGCCTCAAAGCGAACGGTGAATCGATCGATGACGTCCTCGAGCTCGACGTTCTGGAAGGTATTGCACTGACCGATTGCCACCTCGATCCCTGGATTCGTGACGGGAAACGCCAGCGTCTTCGTGCCGGTGACCGTTTCGGTGCCCGATTGGATCGTGAAGACCCCATCGAACGTCAGCAGAGTCCCGATCGACTGCCCGCCGCCTGGAGAGAGGGTTTGCGGGCCGATGGTCGCGGTGCCAGTTTCCGTGAACGTGCCTGGATACGGGCCCGTCGCTACGCCGGAAACCGTGAACGTCACCGTCGAGGTCGCATCGGGGTGGCAGTCGGTCGTGACGTCGGGCACGCCGACGAAATGCTCGCCTGTGAGTGTCAGCGGCGGCACCTGACCGCGCGCCGCCGGTGCGATCAGCACGGCGACGGCGATTGCGAGTGCGATGACGACAAGGTTGCTGCGCTTCATCGAAAACCCCCTTCGCGGGCCGATGATTGCCTGCGGCCGGCACCCTACGAGCGTCGGGGTGGAAATCAAGACGCGCTGCGCCTCGACATTGCGAATGCCGGCATGATCGCCTCCTTGCTTCATAGACGAGCAGGCCAGGCGAGCCGCGGAGCGGCGGCACGCCATCGTGGATTCTGGATCGGCCGCAAGATCTTCGAGGCTTCCGCCATCGGCTACGATACGAGGATGATCGATCAGGGGCCGATGCGCCTGAGCAGTCGTCTCACGTTCATATTCAAGTTCATCTTTCCCAGCGTTTGGCTCCTTGGGTTTTCTGCAGGAACGTTGGCACTGCTCACACGACCCAACGAGCGCGGCATCGCCATCCCGTTCGGGGTCGCAACGATCATTGGCGTTCTGTTGTTCTCGAAGGTGTGTTTTCCGCTCAAGTCCGTGATTGCAGGCAGGGAAGGCATCCTCGTCAGCAACTTCTTCCGCAAGATCGAGATCCCTTATGCGCAGATCGCCAGCGTCGATGAGAACAAATGGCTGAACACTCGCGTTACGACCGTTTGGCTCAAGAGTGACTCGGCATTTGGCCAGGAGCTCAGGTTTCAACCGTACACCTACTTCACGCTTCTCTTTTGGAGGGATCATCCCGCGGTCGTGGAGCTGCGAAGGCGGGTGGAACTTGCGAGTGAGCGACGTTCGCTGTGAAGCACCTCACCGTCTGAACCGAGCTACGTACGCGGCGAGGTCGACGCGCACGGCAGATCCGACGCGGGTGTGCGGCAGTTCGCCGCGAGCACAGAGGCGATAGATCGTCTCGCGGTGAACTCCGAGGCGCTCTGCGGCCTGCCTCGGCGAGAGAAACTCGTGCAGCACTAGCGGTGTTTCCCACGCGTCCCTTTGTTCCGCATCGAGTCTCTGCGCTCGTCGTTCAGATCCCCTGGTCACGATTCGTCTATGAGTGCCGGAAGGAACTGACCTGCTCGATGTACTGGCGGTTCCTCTGCATGGAAAACGCCTCGGTGCAGTGGCCGATCACCCCCGCGATCATCAGCGCCAGCGCAACGCCCTTTCGGGCAGCGGCGTCGTTCGACAGGAACACCAGCAGCAGGCCGATCAGGATCAATGCCGTGAACGTCGCAAGGCCCCCCGACGTAGCTCGACCTAAGCACCTCCTGCATGCGAGCGACCTCGGGCTTCTGGATGTCCTGCTCGGACCTTCCCGTGCGCCTCTCAGGGCCGCGGTCGCTTCTGCCTCTTCCCCTCGTCCATGGTCGACACCGTATCTGCCCTTCATCGGTGTCCACCAAAGTGGATCAACTCCAGGCGGCGAGCACGGGGCGTAGGGTGGAGAGCGCCAGAAGGAGAAGGACAGGCCCACGTCCTCATCCTCAGTGAGAATCACCTCCGGCGCGTCGTCACCGAGTACGTCCGCTTCTACAACGAGGCGCGTCCGCACCAAGCCCTTCGGTCACCAGCAGCCGATTCCACGGCCTCTCGAGACGAACGGCAGCGTCCACGCAGTCACCGTACTCGGTGGGCTCCAACGCGACTATCCGCGTGTCGCTTGACGAGAGTTGCGCCAAATCTCCTCGTGCGGACGGGGTTGGTAGCCAGCACGGCAGTCCCATTGGTGCCGCGCGGAAGCCGTCGGGACTAGCGAACTTCGTTAGAGGGCCTGAACGCGCGCGCCTGCGTTCGATCTGTCGCAGGCGTGCGTTCTTGGCCCGCCGCAACCATCCGGCGATATTGTACCCCGGGCCACGACTGGTATGCTGCGCATGATGTCGAAGACAGGGATGCGGCCGATCAAGGACACGATCCCGCTCGCCGAGGCGTGCGCCATCATCGACGAGACGTTCCGTCCGCTCGATCGCCGGGAGCGCGTGCCGCTCCTCGAGGCCAACCGGCGCGTCGTCGCCGAGGAAGTCCGGTCGGCGCGCGACGTGCCGCCGTTCGCGCGCGCCGCCATGGACGGATTCGCCGTGCGCGCGGAAGATACGTTCGGTGCCAGCCACCTCGAGCCGCGGTCCTTTCGGGTACTGGAAAAGGTCTACACGGGCCAGGTGCCGACCGCGCGTGTCAGCGGAGGCACGTGCGTGGAGATCGCCACGGGCGCTCCGATGCCCGACGGCGCGGACGCGGTAGTGATGGTCGAAGAGACCGAGCGCGCCACCGCAACCGAAGTACGAGTGTTCACACCCGTGTATCCGCGGCAGCACGTGGGCCGCCAGGGAGCCGACATCGTACGGGACCAGGTCGTCCTGCGCGCGGGGGATGTCCTCAACCCGAGCCGAATCGGCGCGCTCGCCGCGCTGGGCGCACTCGACGTAGAGGTGTTCACCCGGCCGACCGTCGCGATTCTCTCAACCGGCAATGAAATCGTGGACCCGGGCAGAAATCTAATGGCCGGACAGATCTACGACATCAACAAGTTCACGTTGAGCA
>Ga0209526_10001564_pt1 | contig 15403 bp, 11 predicted proteins | sample JacPinW_OM2H0_M1_FD_188566 | JGI IMG/M metagenome (GOLD analysis project Ga0209526, IMG submission 188566) | Forest soil microbial communities from Algoma, Ontario, Canada - Jack Pine, Ontario site 1_JW_OM2H0_M1 (SPAdes) (version 2) | ecosystem: Environmental > Terrestrial > Soil > Boreal... | reverse complement strand
CGCAGCCACGCACCTATCCGCTTTGCCCGCTCGCCCAGCAAACGCGACGCCTCGGCAACAGCTCCGCCCGCCATTACGATTGAACGCGAGCCCCAGGTCCCAGTCGAGAAAGGGCAGTACAGGGTGTCTCCCTGGAGCACCTTGATCCGCTCAAACTCGATTCCGAGGATCTCATGCGCGACTTGCGCCAATGTGGTTTCGTGCCCCTGCCCGTGCGAATGGGTACCGACGCGAATTTCAAGGCCGGCATCGGCGGTGAGCCGCACGGTCGCCTGCTCATGTCCCGGCACCACGGGGCGGCCCCAATTGGAGAGGACGGCGGTCCCCATGGCGCCTTGCTCGCAGAAGATCGAGAATCCCACCCCGATCAGGCGCCCGTCGGGCTCGCCTCTTCGCTGCCGCTCGCGAATGGCGGGTAGCCCGATCGCCGCTACTGCCCGGCGCAGGGATTGCGGATAATCGCCGCCATCGAATTGCTTGTTGACCACGTTTGTGAACGGCATCTGCTCCGGCTGCGCGAGATTTCTCAATCGCACTTCGTAGGGTTCGAGACCGGATTGCCTCGCGATTGCATCCATGACGACTTCGATCGCCAGGCACACACCGGTGCGCGCGACGCCGCGATACGGAAGGATCGGGCACTTGTTCGTGGCCACGGCAGCGGAGCGACAGCGGTACAGGTTGAAATCGTAGGGTCCCGGCAACAGGCTCGCCACCTGCGCGGCTTCGAGCGCGGACGAGATCGGATACACGGAGTATGCGCCAGCGTCGACGTTGGCGACGCAGTCGAGCGCTAAGAGCCGGCCGTCCTGATTGGCGTAACCGGTGATGCGGTAATGATGCTCGCGGCAATTGGCATTCGCGCTCAGCCGCTCGCGCGCATCCTCTAGCCAGCGAACCGGCGTTGCGACATGCAATGCGAGCCAGGCCACCGCAACTTCTTCGCGACAGAGCAAGCCCTTGTAGCCAAATCCACCGCCGACATCGGGTGAGATCACGCGAATGGAGCTGTCGCTCAGGCCCAGGCAATCGGCCACACCGCGCTGCACGATGTGCGGCATTTGCGTTGCGGTGACGATTGTGAGAAAGCCGAGGCGGAAGTCCCAATAAGCGAGCACCCCCCGCCCCTCGATCGGGAACATGCATTGGCGCGCGGTGCGGATTTCGCGCGTGACCTTGATTGCCGCGCTCTCGGCGAGCCGCTCGATCGCGCCGGGGGCGCTGTCTTCGATAAACTCGATGAAGACGTTGTCGCCCCACTCCTGGTGCACCAGTGGTGCTTCCTCGCACCGGGCGGCCAGCATGTCCACAACCGGCTCCAATTCGTCGTAGTCGACCCGCACCGCAGCGGCGATGTCCTCGGCTTGCGCACGCGAGGGAGCAATGCACGCGGCAATGAGTTCGCCCACGTAGCGGACTTGGTCGAAGGCTAGAATTGGCTCGCGGCAATGCTTGAAACCGCTCAACGCGGTTGCCGCCGCGATGGGTTTGACGTCGGTCAGATCTTTTGCCGTGAAGACCGCGCGCCTGTGCTCGTCGGGGATGTCCACATGGCGGATGCGCCCGTGTGCTACCGAGCTTCGCACAAAGGCGACATCGAGCGCACCGGGAAAACGAAAATCCGCGACATATTGGCCGCGGCCGCGCAAAAATCGGTCGTCTTCCTTGCGCGGAACGCACGCGCCGATTCCATGGCCAGACATGCGCAACCTGTATTATGGTATCAGCAGGCTGTGAAGACGTCTTTGTGCGGCTATGAAACCTATTCAACCGTGTTTACCGAATCGGTTTCGCCCTGATGTCCATCTCAATCGGAAATGAGTTTGCGGAAAACTTGACAGAGGCGGAGTGGACCCCCTTTCGAACGAGGTCGGAGAAATACCTTCCGCGTCAAGCTCCTGACCGATCCCGATTCGGACCGACCACTGGCGAATTCCATTCAGCGATCCAGTACTCGCCGAGTCTACAAAAGACATGGGGGCGAGGCAGAAAGGGGATGCCTGACCTTCCCGGAACCCGCCCCAGCTTACTGACCGGGCGATCCCAATGATGTATCGTTCGGCATTGCGCATCCTCACGGGCGGAGGGCACTTTGCCACTCCCCATCAGAGGGCGGGAATTGACGAGGCGGTCGAATATCTTGGCTTATTTCGAATGGAGAAATCGATGAAACGCGGATGCCTTGTGGGGGCTCTGATAGTAATAAATTCGCTGCTGCTTTTGTCGCCGGCCCGGAGCCAGGGCGTGCTGCGTATTGGCATGACGGCCTCGGATGTCCCGACCACAACCGGAATGCCGAACAATGGCTTCGAGGGCATGCGGTTCCTCGGCTATCCGGCGTTCGAGGGCCTGGTCCTGTGGGATTTATCGCGCTCGGACCGGCTCGCGACCTTGCGGCCGGGCTTGGCCGATCGCTGGGAGCAGGCGCCGGGAAACAAGAAGACCTGGATTTTTCACCTGCGGCGCGGCGTCAAGTTTCACGACGGCAGCGACTTCAATGCCGACGCAGTGATCTGGAATCTCGACCGATATTTCAAGACCGACAGTCCGCAGTTCGAGCCCGCCGCTTCAGGCATGACGCGTGCGCGGGTACCGGTGATGGCAGGCTACCGCAAGATCGACGACTTCACGGTCGAGATCAGCACCAAGGAGCCGGCCTCGTACTTCCCGTATATGGCAGTCTACATCCTCTTCACGTCGCCGGCTTCATTCGATGCGGCGGGCCGCGACTGGGGCCGCGTTGCATCGCAGGGAGCCGGCGGCACCGGGCCATTCCGGCTCAAACGCGTGGTCCCGCGCGAGCTGGCTGAGCTCGGCCGCTGGGACGGGTACTGGGACGAGACCCGCAAGGCGAAGCTCGACAGCATCCGGCTCGTTCCAATTCCCGACGCGAACAGCCGCGTCGCTGCGCTGAGGTCCGGCCAGGTCGACTGGATCGAGGTGCCTCCGCCGGACGGAATCCCCGGGTTGAAAGCCGCGGGATTCAACATCGTCACCGGCTCGTACCCGCATGTGTGGCCTTGGATGTTCAACATCGGCGCCACAGGCAGTCCGTTCAAGGACGTCCGGGTTCGCCAAGCGTTGAACTATTGCTTCGATCGCGCCGGGCTGGTCACGTTGTTGAACGGCACCGCGGAGCCTTCGGTAGGCTGGCTGAAGCCGAACGATCCCAACTTCGGCAACCCTGTTCACCGCTACGGCTTCGACCCTGCTAAGGGCAGGGCGATCCTGGCCGAGGCCGGCTACTCGGCGCAGACGCCGCTGGCGTTCAAGGTGATGATCTCCACGTCCGGCTCGGGGCAAATGCTGCCGCTGCCGATGAACGAGTACATGCAGGAAAGCTTGAAACAGTCCTGCGGGGTGAACGTCGAGTTCGATGCGGTCGAATGGCAGGTCTTGCTCAACGCGGTCCGCCAAACGCCCGATGCCCCCGCTCTCAAGGGCGCCATGGCGCTCAATGTGAGCTCGCCCTCCTCCGACGTCGGCATCATGGCGCGCTACTTCTCCTCGGCGAACTTTGCGCCCAACGGGTTCAATTTTGAACACTGGAAGGATGACAAATTCGACGCCGCGTTGGCCACGCTGGCGGAATCCACGGACGAGAAGACGATCGAGGAGGCGTTCCGCGCGGCACATGAACGCTTGGTGGACAACCCGCCGTGGCTTTACATGGTTCACGACCTCAATCCCCGCGCCATGACGAAGAACGTGCAGGGCTTCGTCTCACCGCAATCGTGGTTTGCCGACCTGACGATGGTGAGCATCCGCTGATGCCGACGACGGCAAAACCCCATTCTCATCTGTGACCTTCGCGGGGGCGACCCATTGGGTCGCCCCCGGAAGATGCGCAGCCGCCAGTGCGAGGCAATGCCTCGCGCTGTCGGAGCGGCTGAATCTCTCTGTCCGGGCAAAACGCGCTGTGCTTAAATCGAAAGCACTACCTGCCGCTTATTGGTCACAAACGGGACGAAAGGGCGCCCCGGCCGCTGGCACGTTCCTTGAAATGTCACTTCGGTTGCGCGTCTCAACAGCAAAGTTTGGAGCACCGGTGAGGTGCGGCGAGGCCTAGGGTGATGTTCGCCTACGCGTTGATGCGGCTCATCTACGTTGTTCCGGTCGCGCTCGGCGTGAGCCTGGTCTGCTTTCTGCTCGTGCATCTGGCGCCCGGCGATCCACTTATCGCGGTGCTTCCGCCCGATGCATCTGCCCAGCTGGAAGCCGAGATGCGCACGCTTTACGGCTTCGACCGAGCGCTGCCGGTGCAGTTCGGGCTGTGGCTCTGGCGCGTGCTGCACGGCGATCTCGGTACGTCGATCGCGACGGGCCGCGCGGTATCCGAGGAGGTGTCGCGCGCGGTGGGCAATACCGTCATGCTCGCGATCCTGGCCGCCGTCATCGGTTTTGTCGTCGGCGTGCTCTGCGGCTTCTTGGCCGGCTATTTCCGCGACAGCTGGGTAGACCGCGTGGTGACGACCATCGCCATTACCGGCGTGTCGATGCCCCATTACTGGCTCGGCATGGTGCTGGTGATCGTGTTCTCGGTCTTGCTCGGCTGGCTGCCCGCCGTCGGCGCCGGGCCTGCCGGCTGGGACTGGGACTGGGAACACGTGAAGCATCTCATATTGCCGGCCCTTACCATGTCGGTGATCCCGATGGGCATCATCGCGCGCACGATCCGGGCGCTGGTCGGCGATCTCCTCTCGCAGGAGTTCGTTCTGGCCCTGCGTGCCAAAGGGATCAGCGAAGCGCGCGTCTTTCTGCACGTGGCGAAGAACGCGGCACCAACCGCGATCGCCGTGATGGGGTTGCAGCTCGGTTACCTGCTCGGCGGCTCGATCCTGATCGAGACAGTATTTTCCTGGCCAGGCGCCGGCTTTCTGCTCAACTCGGCGATCTTCCAGCGAGATCTGCCGCTGCTGCAAGGCACGATCCTTGTGCTGGCGCTGTTTTTTGTCTTCCTCAACCTGCTCGTCGACGTGCTCCAGGCCGCGATCGACCCTCGCATCAAGCGAAGGTGAGCGATGATCGAGATCGCGATCGATCTTGTCCGCATCTCTCACGCCGAGAAATCGCGCGGCTATTGGATGACGGTCGCACGACGGCTGACGCGCGATCCGGTGATCGTCGCCTGCGCGTCGATCATTCTCCTGATCGCATCGGCCGCGATCCTTGCGCCTTGGCTTGGACTAGCGAACCCCTACCAGGGCAGCATGATCCGCCGCCTGCGGCCGATCGGAACGGCGGGCTATCCGCTCGGCACCGACGAACTGGGCCGCGACATGCTCACCCGCCTCATCCATGCGGGAAGGCTTTCGCTGTTCATCGGGCTGTTTCCGGTCGCACTTGCCTTCGTCATTGGAACGACGCTCGGCGTCATCGCGGGCTATGTCGGCGGCCTGCTCAACCAGGCGATCATGCGCACCATCGACATCTTCTACGCGTTTCCGTCCGTGCTCCTCGCCGTCGCCATCTCGGGCGTGCTCGGCGCCGGCATCCTCAACAGCCTGTTGTCGCTGACGATCGTGTTCATTCCGCCGATTGTGCGTGTCGCGGAGAGCGTGACCACCAGCGTACGCAACCTCGACTTCGTCGACGCCGCGCGTGCCTCCGGCGCCGGCGCCATGACCATCATGCGCGTGCACGTCCTCGGCAACGTGCTCGGGCCGATCTTCGTCTACGCCACGAGCTTGATCAGCGTCTGCATGATCCTGGGCGCCGGGCTTTCGTTTCTCGGGCTGGGCACCAAGCCGCCCGAACCGGAGTGGGGCTTGATGCTCAACACCCTGCGCACTGCGATCTACGTTAATCCCTGGGTCGCGGCGCTGCCCGGCGTCATGATCTTCATCGTATCGATCTGCTTCAATCTTCTCAGCGACGGAATGCGGAGCGCGATGGATGTCCGCGGTTGAACCGCTCGCGCCGGCCGCCGATGTCGGCGGCCCCGGTCAGCCGTTGCTGCAAGTCCGTGGCCTGAGCAAGCAGTTTCCGGTGCGCGGCGGACTGCGTACACGCGCCGGCGTCGTGCGCGCTGTCGACGGCGTGAGCTTTACGGTCAACAAGAGAGAAGTGATGGGGGTTGTCGGCGAGTCAGGCTGCGGCAAATCGACGATGGCGCGCCTTGTGATCGGCCTCATCGCGCCGGACAAGGGTGACATCGTGTTTGACGGCGAGGCGGTTGGCGACGTGCTTTCGCTTCGCGATCTGCGCCGGCGGGTGCAGATGGTGTTTCAGGACAGTTACGCGTCGCTCAACCCGCGGCTGACCATCGAGGATACCATCTCGTTCGGGCCACGAGTGCATGACCTCGCGCCGAACCAGGCGCGTGCACGCGCGCACGATCTTCTGCGCAAGGTCGGCCTCGATCCGGCGCTGTTCGCGGCGCGCTATCCGCACGAGCTTTCCGGAGGGCAGCGGCAGCGCATCAACATTGCACGCGCGCTCGCGCTCTCGCCGCGGCTCGTGCTGCTCGACGAGGCGGTCTCGGCACTGGACAAGTCGGTGGAGGCGCAGGTCCTCAATCTTCTTCTCGAGCTCAAGGAGGATCTGGGCCTGACCTACATGTTCATCTCGCATGACCTCAATGTGGTGCGCTTCATGAGCGATCGCGTCATGGTCATGTACCTCGGCGAGATCGTCGAGGAGGCGGCTGCAGAGGTTCTCTGGGCGGACGCGCGTCATCCGTATACGCGTGCGCTGCTTGCCGCGATGCCCTCGCTCGATCCAGATCGCCGCACCGAGACAGCTCCGGTTGCGGGCGATCCGCCGAACCCGATCGACCCGCCCGCGGGCTGCCGCTTTCACACCCGCTGCCCCTTCGCCGAGGCTGTCTGCAGCACAACCAAGCCGGTCTTGATGCCCACTGGCAACGACCGCCATGCTGCCGCCTGCCATATCGGCGATCCGGCATCCGGCCATAGCCGCGCCGGCAGACGATTCACGGAGTAGCCCATGCCTGACAATATTTCTCCCGATCGCGTCACGGCCGTCGCGGCCGCGGCACGCGTGCCGCTCGCGCCGAACGACGCGGCCCGCATCGCGCGTGCGGTTGCGCCTGTGGCCGCGCGCTTCGCCGCGGCCAAGGTCAATCTGCCGTTGGAAACCGAGCCGGCGAGTTTTGTCGCCGTGCAGCGGCGGGAGATCGGGCAGTGAATGATCCTGCCGATTTGACGCTTACCGAAATCGCGGGCGCGCTTCGCCGGCGCGCGTTCTCCTCGGCCGAGCTGACGCGATGGATGCTGGAACGCATCGAGCGCTGGCAGCCTGCAATCAACGCATTCGTACGCATCGAGGCGGACGAAGCTCTGGCTGCAGCCAAGGCGGCGGACCGCGCGCTCGCCCGCGGCAAGGCCAAAGGCCCGTTGCACGGTGTGCCGCTCGCGCACAAGGACATGTATTACGTCAAGGGCAAGGTGTCCGAATGCGGCTCGAAGGTGCGTGCGGGATGGGTCGCGCCCGCGACGTCGACCGCACTAGCGCGGCTTTATGCTGCGGGATCGTTTCGCATCGGCGCGCTGCACATGTCGGAGTTCGCGTATAGTCCGACCGGGCATAATTCCTATCTCGGGCCCGCCTGCAATGCCTGGGATCCGAGATGCATCACCGGCGGTTCGTCGTCGGGCTCGGGCACCGCTGTCGCTGCGCGCCTGGTGCCTGCGGCGCTCGGATCCGATACCGGCGGATCGATCAGGCTGCCGGCCCATTTCTGCGGCGTGACCGGGTTCAAGCCGACCTACGGACGCGTCAGCCGCGCGAACGCGCTGCCGCTGTCGTTCACGCTCGACACCGTCGGCCCGCTGACGGTGAGCGCGGAGGACGCCGGCCTGATCATGGGCGTCATCGCCGGGCCTGATCCGCTCGATCCAACGACGCTCGGCGCGCCACCTTGGAACGCAAAACGCACGCGCGCCTCCCCCAAGGGACTGAAGATCGGGGTGCCGACGCGCTTCTATGTCGAGGATCTGGAACCGGACATTGCGGCAGCGCTCGATGCGAGTATCGCCACGTTGCGCAAGCTCGGCACCAAGATCTCCAAGATCGAGCTGCCCGACCAGACCGTGGTAAGCGCGGCGGCGTTGATCGTGCTTGCGGTCGAGGCCACCAGCGCGCACGCGCCGTGGCTGCGCACACGGGCGGCCGATTATGGTCCGCAGGTGCGCAATCGCCTGCAGAACGGACTGGCCTACAGCGCCCTGGAGTACCTGGAGGCACTGCGTTGGCGCGGACCCGCACTTGCGGCGCATCTTGATGCCATCGGGGATGTGGACGTGGTCATTGCGCCCGTATCGCGCTCGGTCGCGCCGACGATCTCAGCGACCGATCTTGGCGGCGTGCCTGAAGCGGAAGCGGCGATCCAGGCCATCACACGCTTCATGCGGCCCACGAACTTTCTTGGCCTGCCGAGCCTGGTGGTGCCAGCCGGGCAATCGCAATCGGGACTGCCGATCGGAATGCAGCTGATCGGTCGCCCCTTCGGCGACGAAATGCTGATTGCGCTCGGGCGTGCATTTCAAGCGGCGACCGATCATCATCGCCGAGTTCCGGCGCTGCAATGATTCCTGTTGTCGATGTCCGCGACCTGCGCGTGCGATTTCACGGCGAGCGCGACGTCTATGCGGTTAATGGCGTCGATATCACGCTGGGGCCCGGCGAGGTGCTCGGGCTTCTCGGCGAATCCGGCTCGGGCAAGAGCGTGACGCTGCGCGCGCTGCTGCGCATGCTGCCGCCGCGCCACAGCAATGTTGCGGGGTCAATTCGCATCGCCGGCGAGGATGTTTTGGCGATGAACGATGCCGCCATCGAACGGCTGCGCGGCGGCGTTGCCGCCATGATCTTTCAAGAACCGATGCTGGCCCTCGATCCGGTCTTCACCATCGGTCACCAGATTGCTGAAACGGTGGTGCGCCATCGCGGCACGAGTTGGGCGCGAGCGCGCGCGCGAGCTCTCGAAATGCTCGACAGCGTGCGCATTCCCTCCGCGCGCCGGCGTCTCGATGCCTATCCGCATGAGCTGTCCGGCGGCATGCGCCAGCGCGCGATGATTGCGCTCGCTTTGTCGTGCGGCCCCAAGCTGCTGCTCGCGGACGAGCCGACCACGGCGCTCGATTCGACGGTGCAGATCCAAATCCTGCTCCTGCTGCGTGAGCTGCAGCGCGCGTTGGGGATGGCGGTCATTTTTGTTACTCACGACGTCGGGGTGGCGGTGGAGATATCCGACCGCGTCGCAGTCATGTACGGCGGCCGCATCGTCGAAAACGGCACGGTCCACGAAGTGGTGCGGGAGCCGGCGCACCCCTATACGCGAGGACTGCTCGCTTCAACCGTGGTTGGCGCTCGCCGTGGACAGCGGCTCGAGGCTATTTCCGGAACGCCGCCGCGCCTCGACGCAGCGCCGCAAGGCTGTTCGTTCGCGCCGCGCTGTAATCTGGCAGATGCCGCCTGTCGGGAGGCCGATATTGTTTCCGTCGCGTTGAGCCCAAGCCGAAGCGTTCGCTGCCGCAAGGTTAACTGACGCGGGCCAGCTACCTACGGGGTTGCCAACGGGCCAAACACCGCCCGCGCGCTCCCACCAAAACAAATGCGCGGCGAGATATTCGGGCCATCGAGGTCGACGACGCTTCGGCGATAGCTATTGCTCGGTAGTACTTCGGCCGTCTCACTCGCACGGCGAAGGGGCGCTTTACAGGCATACAATGCTGTTGAATATCGTGTACCATCACACCCAAACGGAGGCTTGGCCGATGTCTTCACTGGGGCAATCGTCGCCGGGATTTTATCGACCCGCTCGTAGCAGCAATGCAAGAACAACGCGAACGACTCGCAATCGCAGCAAACGAGCTGGACCTAAAGTCGGCGCAGTGATCCCGAGTGAAGATAAGACGCCGCTGAGTCGGCGTGAATTCAATGGACTTTGTTTGACGCTTGGTTCGTTTGTGGCTGCGTCAGGGGCATCGGGGCTTGAGGCAGATGGTGGTATATCCTCGACGGACGTGAGGCGGACGGTAACGTTTCGCGACGGCAGTGCGGTTCCAGCATTGGGCCAGGGCTCTGCGGGTCTGGGAAAGGGAAGACATCCTAAAGCTGTTGAAGAAGAAGCACTACGCACGGGCATTTCGCTTGGGATGACGCTGATCGACACGGCGGAAACATACGGTTCCGAGGAATTCATTGGCCGCGTGATCACTGGTCAGCGCAATCGCGTATTTCTGGTCTCCAAGGTATGGCCTATTCATGTGGTGGGAAACGGCATCGCGCGCGCTTGCGAGGCGAGCCTCACTCGTCTCGGTACTGATTATCTTGATCTCTATTTACTGCACTGGCCAAATGGAGTTACCAACCTCTCGGGCGTCGTGACGGCTTTTGAAAATCTACGCTCGGCGGGGAAAATCCGTGCCTGGGGCGTGTCAAACTTCAACGTCAGCGAGTTGGAAAAACTGTTCCGTATTCCACAAGGCGATCGCTGCGCGACGAATCAGATGCCTTACAACATCGGCGACCGGGGCATCGAACATGACGTGCTGCCATGGTGCGAGCGGCACGGCATGCCGGTGATGGCCTATTCGCCGCTCGGCGGCCCCGGCACCAACCTGGTGCGTGATCCTACCCTTGCACGTATTGGCGCAGCACAGGGTTGTTCGGCAGCCGCTGTTGCCCTGGCCTGGACGATCCGTAGCGGTCACGTCATTGCAATTCCCGAATCCGGTTCCGCTGCGCATGTAAAGGAAAACGCCGCCGCGCTCTCACTCAGACTAAGTCCGCAGGAGCTTCAAACATTGGATACCGCGCACCCGCCGCTCAGCCGGTAGTACTCGTTCAAGCAGGGAATTTATCGCGGAATCGAGAAACAGGTTTCGTTTGACGCCGAGCCTACCGCATGAACAGCCGATCTGCGGATCATGACTTTGTGGGTGTATCGCTGCAGCCGATTATATGGGCAGGGGCGTACCGACGGTGCCCTAGTTCAGTTGCAGGCATCATGCAGGCCATCGCCGCGAATCCTGCGCTACGTCGGATTCTCCAAGCTGAATCTCTCGGACTGGTCGTCATAGGCGAAAGCTTCGGCGAATCGGCCCCATCCGATCACGGCGCGTAGCGTCTGTTCCGCTGCTTCCTCGTCCATGTGATCTTCAAGTTCATCGAGGAAACGGCTCTTCGGTGCGACGTGGGAAGAGCGATCCTGCAACACCCGCCGGATATGGGTGGCTAGAGGCACGTGCGCCAGCAGCAGCTTTTGAAACAGCTTTTTGCGGTCATCGATGCGGGCTTCGGCGAATTGTTTGCCGGCATCGGTGAGCTGAATGTCGCCGCCTTCAATGTCAACGAGACGCAGCAGTTGCAGGCTCTCGGCAACTGGGAACAGATCGTCCACTTCCATGTGCAGCGAGCTGGCGATGACAGGGAGGTCGGCCCGCCCGTTGTAGGGAGCGCCCGCAACCGCCTCGATAAAGCCGGAGAGCAGGTTGGCGGAGACGCGAGGCAGAACCGCGTCCATGCCAATGGCCCGGGTTTTCTCGAGCGCAGGTGAGGCACGAGCGGAGGCGGCCGGACGTGCCGTCATCACCACATAGATGCGTTCGACCAGGTCGCGAAAGTCCGGATCAAGTCGATTGCGGGGTTGCGGCAGATCCACCTTGATCTGATCGACGATGTGCCCTGGACTGGTCGAGAACACCAGGATGCGGTCGCACATGAGCACGGCCTCCTCGATATTGTGGGTGACCAGGATGACGCCTTTGATCGGCAGGCGCCCCTCGCTCCACAAATCGAGAAAGTCGGTGCGCAAGGTCTCGGCCGTCAGAACGTCCAGCGCCGAGAACGGCTCGTCCATCAGCAGGATATTCGGATGCACGACCAGCGCGCGCGCGAAGCCGACGCGCTGGCGCATGCCCCCTGAGAGCTCGCGCGGATAGGCGGACTCGTATCCATCCAGGCCGATAAGGTCGATCGCCGAGAGGGCGCGCCGGCGAATCTCAGCCCCTGGCAGCCCAAGCGCCTCCAAGCCGAGCTGGACATTTTCGAGGACTGTCATCCACGGAAACAACGCGAAGCTCTGAAACACCATTGCAACCCCTGGCGCGGGAGCAACCACGGGCCTGCCGAGATAGGTGATGTTCCCTCCGCTCGGCCGGGCGAGCCCCGCGATCAGGCGAAGAAGCGTCGATTTGCCCGAGCCCGAACGTCCCAGCAGGCCCACGATCTCGCCTTCGGCGAGATCGAGATTGAGATCGTCCAGCACCAGAAGCTGACTGCCGTCCGGCTTCGGAAAAGCTTGGCGGACAGACTTGACCTGCAGCAGCGGCGATACGTTCGTCGTTGCGTCCATTGCGTCATCCCAACCGGTACTTGCGTTCGGCGTGCTGGTACAGCGGTCGCCACAGCGCCCTATTGATGAGCACCACGAACAAGCTCATCACCGCAATCCCGAGCACAATGCGATGGAAATCACCCTTCTGCGTCGCAGTCGCAATGTATGCTCCAAGGCCATAAGCCTCCAAACGCTGGTTCCCCCATGATGCGACCTCTGCCACGATGCTTGCATTCCATGAGCCCCCCGCCGCGGTAATAGCTCCCGTCACATAGTAAGGAAATACCGCGGGGAAAGCCGTAGTGCGCCACCACAGCCAACCCCGCACCTGTAGATTGACGCAACAGTCGCGCAATTCCGCAGGGATTGCCGCAGCGCCGGCAATCACGTTGAACAGAATGTACCATTGCGTGCCGAGGATCATCAGAGGACTGAGCCAGATGTCTGGATTAAGGCCATAGGCGACGATGGCGGAGACCACGAGGGGGAACAGAAGATTGGCGGGAAAGGCGGCGAGGAACTGGGCAACGGGTTGAACGACCCGCGTCGCGCGTGGACGCGTTCCGACCCAAACTCCGACAGGCACCCAGACGAGGCTCGCGATCGCAATGAGAATCACGATACGCAGCAAGGTCGCGAGGCCGAGCGCAAATGCTTCCCCGATATCGGCCGGCGCGAGCTCCTGCATGACGAAGCGCGAAACCTGCCAAAGTGCCGCCGCCGCTACGACGAGGACAAAGGCCGTCCACAGTCGATCGCCTCTCCGCCGCAGGCGTTCGTGCGATCTCGGAGCAGCCTTGGCCGCGCGGAAGGAACGCCATCCAAACGACTGGCGCCAGATCATCGCCCCCGGACGGGCAAGCAGGGCAACGATGCCGGAGCGCCGAAGAACGTTGAGCACCCAGGACCTGGGCGGCGGGAGGCCTGCCTCATGCTCGAACCGGAATCGATCAGCCCATGCGACCAGCGGCCGAAACAGCACTAGATCATAGATCAGGATGACCACCAGCATGGTGCCTATCGCCCAAGCGACTGCCGCCAAGCTTTTTTGCGCAATCGCAACGGCAATGTAGGACCCCATGCCTGGAAGCAGCACCGTGGTGTTGCCGACGCTGATCGCCTCGGACGCGACCACGAAAAACCAGCTGCCGGACATGGACATCATCATGTTCCAGATGAGCTGAGGCATGCCGAACGGCGCTTCCACGCGCCAAAAGCGCATCCACGGCGAAAGCCTGAACACCGAGGCCGCCTCCAGGAGCTCCACCGGAACGGTTCGCAGTGATTGATAAAAGCTAAAGCCCATGTTCCAGGCCTGGCTGGTGAAGATTGCAAAGATGGCCGCGAATTCGGCACCGAGCACCCGGCCCGGCGCAAGCGACATGAAAAAGACGATCGTGATCGAAAGAAAGCCGAGGATCGGAACCGATTGCAGGATGTCCAGCAGCGGAACGAGCACGAGCTCCGCTCTCCTGCTTTTCGCCGCCAAGGTCGCGTAGCTGAAAGTGAACAAGAGCGAGAAAGCGAGCGCCACCAGCATGCGCAATGTGGTGCGCGCGGCGTATTCCGGGAGGTGGACGGGCGCCAGCGAAAGCGGCGTGGCCTGCAGCTCGGAGAGAGGCGCGAGCAGGCTGCGGCTCGCTTCTCCCAGAAAGATCAGGATGCCGATAACAAGCAGCACCGCAAACGCATCCCAGCGGGTGACGCTGCGGGTCCACTCCCCTACCGAAATCGGCAGTATCCGCTCCACGACCGGGTGCTCGCGGTCCGCACTCATTCTCGGTGTTTCTCCCAAGGGCTTTCGCATCCACTCAGCGTCTTTACGTGGCCAAGGACGCCGCGAAGCCCCAGGGATATAGTGGCTGCGGCGAAATGACGATGACAGTGAGGAGGGAAATTCAGTTGTTCACGCCGGATTGGAAACGGCTTCGGAAATGGCCGGCGCAGCATCGGGCAGAGCTGCGGTTGTGCCTGCGGGTCAGCGTTTCGGCCGTGCTCGCCTTGGCAGTCGCGCAGGTGCTCGAGCTGCCCCTCGCCCTGTGGACGGTGTTGACGGCCGTCATCTTGACCCAGATCAGCGTAGGCGGCTCGCTCAAGGCCACGCTGGATTATCTCGCGAGCACGATTGGCGGAGCCGTCTATGCCGGCGCGGTCGGCACGCTCATCCCGCACGAGAACGAGATCGCGCTCCTGGCGGCGCTTGCAGTGGCGGTCGGCCCGGCGGCGCTTGTTTCCGCAACCAACCCGCGCTTTCGCGCCGCGCCGTTCACTGCGGTCATGGTGTTCTTCGCTCCCACCATCACCCATGCCGGCCCGATCGCTTCAGCCTTTGAGCGCGTGCTCGAGGTCTCGGTGGGTGCCGTGGTGGGCCTCGTCGTATCGTTCCTCGTAGTACCCGCCCGTGCCCACGACTTGATGATCGAGGCCGCGAGCCGCCTGCTCGCGATTGCGGCAGCCTCAGTCCCCGAGCTGTTTGCGGGCTTCTCGGCAAGCCTGGATGAAGCGGCGATTCCGCACATTCAGGACAGGATCGGCAACGCGCTCGCGCGGCTGAACACCATGGCCCCGGAGATGAAGCATGAGCAGATGGCGCCGTTCGTGGAGGCGCCCGATTCCGGACCGCTCTTACGCACCCTCCTGCGGCTCCGCCACGATCTCGTGATGGTGGGAAGAGCGGCCATCGTGCCGCTCCCGGACACGCTCAAGCCGGCGCTGGCCGCGCCAATAGACACCGTCAGCCAACAAGCAGCGGCGTTTTTGCGCGCCAGCAGCACCGCCTTGAGCGCTCGCGAGAAGCCTCCGCCTCTTGAACCCTTCGAAGCCGCGCTCGAGAGCTACAACGCCCAGCTCGCCAGGGTGAGGCGCGAAGGGCTCGCGCGTGAATTGAGCACTGATGCGGTGGAGCGTCTATTCGCGGTCGGCTTTACGCTCGAGCAATTGCACCAGCACTTGCGAGATCTCGCGCGTTGCGTGACGGAGTTCGCGCGCGATCCCAAGAGTTAGAGTAGCGTTTCAGCAAATGTGGCCTGACCGGCGATATTACTTCTCAGGCGATCTGGATGGTCGCCCAGCGCCGTGTAGAAATCTAATCCGGCGCGTCAG
>Ga0209526_10001562_pt1 | contig 15407 bp, 11 predicted proteins | sample JacPinW_OM2H0_M1_FD_188566 | JGI IMG/M metagenome (GOLD analysis project Ga0209526, IMG submission 188566) | Forest soil microbial communities from Algoma, Ontario, Canada - Jack Pine, Ontario site 1_JW_OM2H0_M1 (SPAdes) (version 2) | ecosystem: Environmental > Terrestrial > Soil > Boreal... | reverse complement strand
CCGCCGCAGCTGTGGTCGTACTTCTGGCTTTGGTTGGCGGTCTGGTGCTCTACACCTCAAACCAGGCCATCATTTTCGTGCAGGACCTGCCTAAGTACACGGAAAGAATTCAGCAAGAAATTTCACAGGTCCGGCAGCGGGCGGAAACGCTGGGAACTATGAACCCAAGCGGACCGGCGAAACTGACGGACTCCCGTTCCGGCCCCAATTGGACCGAGTTGCTGACGCGCGGCTTTGGTTCAGTCTCGCAGGCTTTACTAGCGGCTTCGTTCGTACCTTTCCTGGTCTATTTCATGCTGAGCTGGCAGCATCATGTCCGCTCTGCAACCGTGATGCTGTTCTCCCTGCAGAACCGCCAGACCGCCTATGTCACCCTGGGATTGATTTCGGCGATGATTCGCAGCTTCATGGTCGGCAACCTCCTGATTGGCCTTTTCTTGGGGACGGCCAGCACAGTTGTGTTTGGCCTCGTGCATCTACCCTACTTTTATTTTGTGGGCTTCATGAGCGGTTTCTTGAGTATGGTTCCCTACCTTGGGGTTGTACTGGCAATGGCGCCCCCGATCTTCGTGAGCATCGGGCACATCAGCTCCGGAGATGCCCTGGTCATCATGTTGATTGTGTTGGGGCTGCACCTGATCGCGCTCAACATCCTGTACCCGAAGTTCCTGGGCAACCGTCTGCAACTGAACCCGTTAGCGGTGACGATGTCGCTGCTGGTGTGGGGATGGCTTTGGGGTGCGATCGGCCTTGTCCTGGCCATTCCCATCACCGCCGCCATGAAGATTGTGTTCGATCATATCGAGTCCCTGAAGCCATATGGGGCGTGGATGGGGGAGTGAGGCATCGGACTTCGGGCCAGACCTCGGAACTCGGGCCCCAGACTTCTATACTTTCAAGCCTCTGGCTTCCGGCACTCTCAGGCTGCGGATTTCCCGCCTTCTCTGAATCCTTACTGGATGAGGATACTGCCAGCGCTCCGGCGAAATCCACAAGTGTAATGGTCCCACGAAGCCGTGCCGTGCTACTAAGCACACGACAGAAAGAATTAAGACTGGTGGGTTCGAGGCCCGAGGTCTGAGCGCGTCCGAACTTAAGCTACAAAATCCGAGGCTTCCGGGAAGCGCAGCTTACTCTTCGCCAAGGCCTTGGAAAGCATTTCTTCAATCTGGGCTTCTTCGGTGTTCTTAGCCATAGCCAACTCGCTAACCAGGAGATAGCGGGCACGCTCCAACATCTTCTTCTCGCGAAAGGAGAGAGGCTTGGACTGGTTCAGCAAGAGCAGCCCCTTTAGGACAGCGGCCACTTCCAGCAGCGACCCAGTACGCATCCGCTCGGAGTTTTCCTTAAATCGGTACTTCCAGTCCGCATTGTTGTCGCACTCGCCATCTGTAAGAAAATCAACGATCTTAAGGATTTCGCCGTTCTTAACCACCCGCCGCAGTCCCACCGTATTTACGTTGTGGAAGGGCACCATGACCTTAAGGCTGCTGGATTTGATCTTGAGGAGGTAGAACTTTTCCACAGTCTCGCCAATGGTCCGGCTGCTGATCTGTTCGATAACTCCAACACCATGATTGGGGTAGACGACTTTATCGCCTATGTGGAAATTGCCGTCGCCGCTTAACATGAGGGAACACCCACGAGGGCAGGGCGCCTAAAGAACAGCACTCTTTGATTTTATCCTAAGTTAACAGGAAAGGCAATTTGGCGTATCGAGCCATATCGAGCCATGTCGAGCATGCTAAATGCGTAACCGGAGGAGCGAGACACATAGGATCAAGGCGTTGAGGAGGGCCGAGTGGTGCGGTGAATGAGTGCTATCACAAGGCGAGTCGGGGAAGCGAAGCAGCGGATGCTGAACGAATTGTGCCTGAACACCGTTTACCATCGGGAAAATAAGATCCAGCTCACGCGCGGACGGCCTTACGAAGAGGGGGCCATGCGCACGTAGAGCAGGAGAACTGGACCCACGTGCGTGAGCCTCCGGGCGTTGGGAACACTACGACTCGCCGGCGGCCGTCGTGGCTAATTAACGATTACTGCCGCACAGCTGTACTTGTGGGGAAACCTCTATCTACCCTCGGTGAAGTTGGTGAAAAAAGTTTGGGTGGGGTGGCAAGTGCGCGCGTTTACGGCGCCGTGAAAACAGTCGAGCGGGTGCTGGCTGGCGCGCAGACCAAGAAGCAGTAAACGGCGGAACGTCAAACCCTCCTGCAGTCTCTCGATCCGTCTCCACTGGGGAAGGTGATTGATCAGAGGCTGGAACTGAGCCGGCGGTGCACGAGCTGGGAGATGCGCTACACGCACCGAAAAACTACAACGCGCCCGCGATCGGCGGCGGACCTCGGGTTACATAGCAACTCTCGACGGACAACCCCAGGGTTACATTCTCAAATGGCTTGACGCGTTTGAAAATGCCGCCGAAGCGGCGGGCATGGGACCTCGGAACTTCACTTCGGACCGGGCATCGATTAGGTACTGCCTGCCTTGACTCTGCATTGCGGATCGGTCGCCACGTTAAGCAGAGATACCACATACTTCCTGAGGTAGCTCTCCGGTCGGGAAGCTGCCACTTGCTCCCGCTTTGCACTCCCAACACTACCAACATTAGAGGAAGCAGAAGCCCGAGAAGGTCTGAAGTCCGAGGTCCGAGGCCCGAGGTCGGAGGCCCAAGGTCTGGGTTTATAATTCTTGCGAACATGACTGAGCAGATCAAAAGGAAGCTCCAGGAAGAAATGAATACGCTGGAGCACGAGTTAAGCCATGAGCTTCCCAAAGAGCTCAAGAAGGCCGTTGCCCTGGGCGATCTCAGCGAAAACGCCGAGTATCACATGGCCAAACAGCGCCAGGAATTCGTCAAAGCCCGGCTACGGCAACTGGGGAAGCGACTGGCCGACCTGTCGCTTATCAACATGGACAATATTCCGAAGGATAAGGTCGGGCTGGGCTCAACCGTTCGGGTCTATGACAATTCCAAGAACGCCGAAGTGGAATACAAGCTGGTAACCAGCGAAGAGTCCGACGTGGTTTCGGGCAAGATCTCTACCAGCTCACCCATCGGCCGTGCCCTGCTGAACAAGAAAGTAGGAGACACCGCCGCGGTAGTCACGCCCAACGGCAACCGCGAGATGGAAATTCTGAGCTTGATCACGATCCACGACGAAGCCGACGCCAAATGACGAGGCTTTCGTGACCATCGGTTTCATGAACAGGGGTTTCATGACGGGGGTGACATGACTTGGACCAGCGCCTTCGGGCGCGGCTGCGGCGTGCTGCTGGATGCCATCGTCCGCTGGCTCGCCCTGGCGCGGATCAATCCCAATGTGCTCACGTTCCTCGGGCTGGTGGTGAATACCATCGCTGCTTTCTTGTTCGGCTACGCTAACGGCGACACCCAGGCTCGCATGTTCCGCTACGCCGGGTTGGTCATCATTGCCTCTGGTTTCTTCGACTTGGTAGACGGGCGGGTGGCCCGGGCTAGCAACCAGGTGACCCGCTTCGGCGGCTTCTTCGATTCGGTCATTGATCGCTACAGCGATGCTTCCCAATTCTTTGGATTACTCGTTTTCTTTTCTCGTGGCGACCGCTTCTTCTACGTGGTTCTGACCGCTTTCGTGATGGTCAGCGCTATCATGGTGAGCTACACCCGTGCGCGTGCCGAATCGCTCATCGGATCCTGCCGCGTAGGCTTCATGGAGCGGCCGGAGCGTCTCGTGCTCGTGATTATCGGCGCTCTGTTCAACCGCATGGCGCCCGTATTGTGGCTGATCGCGGTGTTGTCCACCATCACAGTGATCCACCGCATTCGCTACACCTGGACGCGCACCGAAGGCGTGGACCCAGTTCCAGTCAAGGCCGGTGAAGCCGCGTAAACATCTCACCTCACTCTGTGATTTGTGAACGAAACTTGTCTCGCACTCGCCCGACACAAGCGAGGGATCTCTCCTGCGCAAGGCAATGTTCCCGATTCAGAACCCAGCTTCAGGTTTCCGAATTGTTGCGCCACACGCCCCTTCCAAGCCTATACATTGCGGCGAACAGACGTTGCCAGTGGTTGATGGACGATGTTTGCCAAACATTCGAGGGGCTAACCAATCAGCTGCTGAGGTTCGAACCCCTCGCTGTCCGCAGGTCACCCCGACAGTGGTGGCCAGCCATCATTGCCATTGGCAAACATCGTCGAGCACAGAGTTTCATCATGCCCCGTCTAACCACCGGGGCTGTTTTATTTTTGCCACGCCATCACGCTCACCGCTGGGCTGACAGCCACCCCCAAGTGCTATCCTATCCCCCATTCTTGCGAAGGGTTTTTTCTTGCTTGATCCTGTTCTGGTTGTCCACGGCGGTGCGTGGGCCATTCCGGATGACATGGTGGAAGCCCATCTCAACGGCGTGCGAAACGCTGTGGGCGCGGGCTGGCGGGTGCTCGAACGTGGTGGCTCTGCGCTCGATGCCGTCGAGGAAACTGTGGTCATCATGGAAGACGACGAGACCTTTGACGCGGGTCGCGGCAGTTTCCTCAACTGCGAAGGCAAAGTGCAACTCGATGCCCTAATCATGGACGGCTCCACGTTACGCGCGGGCGGCGTCGGTTGTGTCGAACGTCTGCGCAATCCTGTCCGTACCGCACGTAAAATCCTTAGTGACAGCCCGCACGTGTACTTTGTGACCGAGGGTGCGGAGCGTTTCGCGGCTGAGCATGGTATTCCACTCTGCAGCAACGAAGACCTGATCATTCCGCGCGAGGTTGAACGCCTGCGTGAATTTCAGGAGCGCGTTACGGATCAGAAGGTCGACCTCTTCGCACCGACAATTTCGCATGACACCGTGGGTGCGGTCGCGCTCGATCGCGAGGGGAACATCGCCGCCGCCACTTCGACGGGTGGGACGCTCAACAAAGCGTCCGGCCGGCTGGGCGACTCATCGCTCATCGGATGTGGATGCTACGCGGATAACCGAACCGCTGCCGTCTCCACCACGGGATGGGGCGAACCAATCATGAAGTTAGTTCTGGCCAAGTGGGCGGCGGACCGCGTGGCTTCGGGCAGTGCGCCGGAGTGGGTGGCGGCTGAAGCGATCAACTATTTGAAAGATCGGCTGAACGGCCATGGTGGTATGATCCTTCTCGATGCTCGCGGGCGTTTGGGCATCGCGCACAACACGCCGCGCATGGCCTGGGCCCTGAGGACGACAAAACAAGAAAATTTCGGCATCGAACGGTCATCGTAAGCTCACTGCTTCCGCGGATACCTGCGATAGCCAACCGTGTGATACAGAATGTGGAACCGTCGGGTTACTCGACCGTATTCCGCGCCCCGCGCCCCCCTGAAGGGTAGGTCTCAAGCGCCGGGCCCCATCGCATACGCCTCAGCACGCGCAGGAAGCCGGGTCTGGCACGGCGGTGAACTGGCGGTGCCGGAGCGGGCTGGCTCCCCTGATACTTAAGCGGCGAATTCCCTGGGGACCAGCGGCTACTGAAATTTGCCATCGAGGCTGTGACCGAAATAGGGCAATCAAAACAAACTCGTTACCTCTTCTTAGGCTATTCTCCGGTCAACCCCAAGTGAGACCGCACGCTAACTAAACCGATTCTGCTCAACAATTTGCCTTGATTTCGTCTCTCTTCTTGATGTACAAACCGACCGGCATTTACTTGCCGGAAATGTGCTCTCTCAATCCCTGCGAACAACCTATGGCCGCTCGACGGCAAGAGTCCCACGTCCCCCGTCGATGGAGAATCTTTATGATGGTGCGGAAACTCGTCTCAGTCGCGGTTTTACTAGTTCTACTTAGCACGCTTGGCTTTGCTCAGGGAGTCGCCACCGGCGATCTGCATATCACGGTCAGAGATCCCAAGGGCGGCCTGGTGACCAACGCCACGGTCACGGTACGGGACCAGAGCAAGGCCTTGGAACGCTCCACCAGCGACAACACTGAAGGCCAATACCGCATCCTGTTGCTGCCGCCGGGAACTTACACGGTGACGGTGGAGGCGCCGGGTTTCGCCAAGGCCACGGTAAAGGAAGTTGCGATTACGGTGGGAACGATGGCGGAAATACCCATCAACCTGGCGGTGGCAGGGACAGAGGAAGTGATCAACGTCAGCTCGGCGGCAGAACTGGTGGAAACGCAGCGTACCTCTTCCACAGACACCATCGACCAGCGCCGCATTGACAATTTACCCATCAACGGACGGAACTACATCAACTTCGCCCTCACCGACTCGCAGGTGTTACGAGACAACGCTCCCAACATTGGAGCCGCACCCACTTCCGGGCTGAACATGAGCGGGCAGCGCGCCCGCTCCAACCTGGTCAACGTAGACGGCGCTGATGCAACCGACAATTCGGTCAACGGAGTCCGCTCCACGGTTTCGCAGGAAGCGGTGCAGGAGTTCCAGATCATCACCAACGGCTACGCGCCGGAATACGGGAGAGCGTCTGGCGGTGTGGTAAACATCATCACCCGCTCCGGCTCGAATGATTTTCACGGCGACTTCTACGGTTATTTACGGAACCGCAACTTTCAGGCGGTGAATCCGTTCAGCACGGTTCCCGATCCCGCTTTCACGCGGGTGCAGGCGGGAACGGCATTTGGCGGCCCGATCAAGAAGGACATGACTTTTTATTATTTCTCTTACGAAGTCACGCGCCGCCACGAAACTGGATTCTCCAGCGTGGGCTCTCCCAACGGAACCTTTGGCATGGTGAACTTTGACGCCTCGCCGGTGTTTGGCGCGCCGCCGGGATCCGGCTTCAATATTCAGGGCACCCTGCAACAGGCGGCATATTTCCAGCAGACCCTGCCCGCTGCTTTGGCCACGCTGGGGGCGATCAGCCCGGCACTCGCCGCCGGGTATGGTCAGGAGGCGGCGCTGTACGCGGCTTTTGTCGGCGGGTCCTCGGGAATCGCGCTCAACGGATCCTACCCCGCTTCGTTTGCCGCGCTTGAGGGCACGTTGATTCCTGTCCCCGGAAACGGCAGCAATCCGCTAACCCAGTTCCCCACATCGTGCAACCTGGGCGCGCCGAATTTTCTATGCAAAGGATTGCCCAGTCGTTTTCTGGGCTTGCTGCCACAGGCTGGCAACTACCCGATTTTCGAGGGAACAAGCCTCTACTCCTTGCGTCTGGACCACAACCTCAGCACCAACAACCGGCTGACCGTTCGCGCCAACGTGAGTCCCAGCACGGTCACGGGCATTCAGGTGAACGGCGAGAACCAGACTTACGGACAGAACGCATTTTCGCGTACCTCCTCGCAAACCTACCGCGACGTAACGGGCGTGGTGCAAGACACCATGGCGATCGGCAACAACAAGGTGAACGAATTTCGCTTCCAGTATGCGCGTCGCGGCCTGCAGTATTTCTACTCGGACGCGCCCGGCGGTTCCAATGTGGCGGCCAACATCGCGGGTTTTGGTTTTGTTGGCCGCGAGCCGTATTCCTACATCCAGCGGGTCGAGCAGCGCTATCAGTTCACCGACAATTTCTCCTGGACGATTGGACGCCACGACACCAAGTTCGGGGTGGACTTCAACTACCTTCCGCTGACCGCGACCTTCACCGTGAACTACGGCGGTGTTTATAATTTCAGTTCGCTGGATGCGGGCCGCCTAGGCTTTTCCAATCTTTGCGTGGCGAACGGCGCGCCATCGGCTCTGTGCCCTGATTTTCCCGGCTTCACTGGCTTGCAGGCTTTCGGCCTGGGCGCTCCCAGCACGCTGGTGCAGGGCATCGGCAATCCCAAAGACAGCTTTTCCAACAAGCCGCTGGGCGTGTTCTGGCAGGATTCCTTCCGGGCCCGGCACAATCTCACGTTCAATTTGGGAGTTCGCTACGACGTGGAGTTTCCGCCCACGTTTACCCAGCCCACCGCGCTGGCGCTCGCTGCCTACAACCAACTGGGCCTGCAAAAAGGCATCCAGACTGACACCAACAACATTCAGCCGCGCATCGGCGTGGCTTGGGACCCAAAGGGTAACGGCAAGAGCGTGTTTCGCGCCTCCTATGGCATCTTTTACGATCATCCGCTGCTGGGACTGTACTTCCTGGGCGATGCCTCTGACGGCTCGAAGAGTGGACAGCTGCTGTTCGCCGGTGGAAGCCCGTGCAATCCTGGGGTCGCGCCCGGCGCGGGCAGCCTGAATGCGACCAACATCTTCCAGGGCATCCTGACCACGAGTTCGTGTTTGCCCACCATACCTGGGTACCAGCCCGAGCAGCAGCGCTTTGACCCCTCAAATGCTGACCTGTTCATCAACCAGAACTATCTGAAGCCGGCTACATTCTTCCCTGTGGCTTTCCAGCCCTTTGGCTATCCTCAAGGCAAGAATTTTGTCTACGCTTATGCGCAACAGGCAAACCTGACCGTGGAGCAGGATCTGGGGCACAATACGACGTTCAGCCTGGCGTACAACTTCAACGGCGGACGGCACTTGAACCGCCCCATTAACGCCAACACCACGCGTGGTGACCTGCTGGTGAAAAACTGGCAAGCCGCGATCGCGGCCGGAGCGGCGCAGCCCACGGATAGTCCACTGTTCGTAAGCAACTGCGGTGTGGGCCCCGGTGGGCCGTACGTGCCGCCAGCCCTGCTGAATTTCTTCCGTTCTTCGGGCTTGAATCCTGCGATAGCGCTCGCGTTGCTATCGAGCCCGGCCACCGCAGGTTGCGTCCAAACTGTCGCGCCGCTGGTGTTGCAGGCCGGAGGCCTCAGCAGCGCTTGTAATCCCACTACCCTGACCGGTTGCGTGCCCTTCAGCGACATGGACGCTAACTACTCCAACGGCAGTTCGGTTTACCACGGGCTTACCGCCAACCTGAAAAAACGCTTCGGCAACCACTACGAATTCCTGGCGTCGTACACCTGGTCGCACGCCATTGACGACTCCACCGACTTGCAATCTCCGCTGGCGCCCCAGGACAGCTATTTCCCCCGCCGCGAGCGTTCAACGTCATTGTTCGACCAGCGTCACCGCCTGGTATTCAGCGGGGTATACCAGACAGGAAAGCTTTCCGGCCCGGGCTTCGCCAGCCGCTTCTTCAGCAATTGGACGTTTGCACCGATCCTCGAAGTCGCTTCCGGCCGGCCGTTTAACATCATCACCGGCAACCCGGACAACTTCCAATTTTCGCCCAGCACCAGCCGTCCGAACGTAGTGGCCGCGGGCACGCTGGCCACTCCGTGCGGGCCGACTGTGACTTCAAGTTTCTCGCCGACCGGATTTTTCCAGGAACCCTGCTATGCCAAGTTTGCCGCGGGAGGCACGCCGACCTTGCAAGCTCTCGACGGCAACCTCAGCCGCAACGCCGGCCTGAAGCCGTGGACGGTATTCAACGACCTGCGCGTCTCCCGACGCATCAACTTCAACGAGCGCATGAGCCTGGACCTAATCGCCGACATGTTCAATGTGGCCAACAAGTACAACGTCGCCGACGTGAACCCGTTGTTTACCAGTGCAGGACAAGCCACCGCCGCCTACGATCCGCGCCAGTTTCAGTTCGCGCTGAAGCTGAACTGGTAGAACGGACGTCGGCCACAGACTCGGGACCTCGACCACCGACTTCATTGTCGCTTCGAGGGCCGGTGTTTTAGGTTCGACGTCTGAAGTCCGAGGTCCGCTCTGCTAGACTTAGCCTTCTACTCTTCGCGATTGCCGGGAGATTCCTCTAAATGTCCGAAGCCCATGTACCCAGCGCGCGCACCCGTGTGGTCCGCGAGTCCCACCGCGGGGTTTACGACCGTGCTACCGCTTACGAAATTCTTGATGAAGGTTTCATCTGCCATGTCGGCTTTGTAGTTGACGGGCAACCCTTCGTCATCCCGACCGCGTACGGCCGGGCGGGCGACCACCTCTACATTCACGGCTCGGCCGCCAGCCGCATGTTGCGCCATCTCGACCGGAGCGTGGCGGTATGCGTCACGGTGACGTTGCTGGAGGGTCTTGTGCTGGCTCGCTCGATTTTCAATCACTCTATGAACTATCGTTCGGTGGTCGTGTTGGGCACGGCGGTTGCAGTAGAGGACGCAAAGGAAAAGCTGGCAGCCTTGGAGTCGCTCTCCGAGCACATTCTCCCTGGACGCTGGGCGGAATCACGTCAGCCCAACGAGAAGGAACTCAAGGCGACGCTGGTAATGCGGCTGCCCATCGAAGAATATTCGGCGAAAGTACGACAAGGTCCGCCCATTGATGACGAGGAAGACTATAAATTTCCGACCTGGGCCGGAGTCATTCCGCTGGAAATGGTCCCCGGTCCGCCAATTAATGATCCCCGGCTGGGTCCGAATACGCTAGCCCCGCACTATGCCCGCGCGTATTCCCGCAAGCCTCGATAGCATTCGGCAGCGGCACAGTTTGATTTGATTTGGGGACATCTGGGCTGCTGATGTCAAGCGCCGCGCCCGACGAGGATTCGCCCACTGACCTCCACCTGACGGTGGGCTTCGAAGGTCACGGCCAGAACCTAGGCTGTCATGGCCGCCCCGCTTCCAAGCAGACGCGGGCACCGCCGCCCCTTCGCTCGCAGCAAGTAACCCAGAAGGGCTTTGTGTCCAGCGGCATGGCCAAAGGTTGTGACCGCCGGCCGGTCCTCGGTTCCACCACCCACGGCGACGCTTAACTCGCGCGCGCGGACATCGATGCCAGCGAAACCTTGGACTCAGGCTGATAGCGAAATGGCGCGCCTCTTCAATCCAAAGCATCACCGCTCTCGTGTGCCTTGACAACGCTGTCGTTGTGATAGACGGGAGGACGTCCCATCGCGGGTGAATAGCGCTAGCAACTTCTCGAGTTCTTAAATCGTCGGATGTGTTTCGAAACCCGCGGTCATTGTTTCGGGCATGCCGCCTTGTTCACACTGCCGGATTTCCAGAATACGCGAAGTCACTATAGGGGTCCGATACGCAGGGTGGCGGAATTCCAGGTGCATGCCTCGACCGACAAAACGTATTTTCAGCATCGATCCGCCCCAGGACGAACCTTCAATTCTCACCAGCACCGGCTCCGGACAAAACGCCGGATGGCCCCAAATCCAGGCCTCGCCCCGGCCACGATGCACGACTGTGTACCAGCGGTGCTGGGTTTGGATCTGCAACATGGTCCTGGCCGGAAGGTCGTCGAGAAATGCTCCGCCTTCAATCTCCGACTCCACGATGTGGCGATTCACCTCATCGTCGAGATTGGGATGACAGCGAAACAACTGGGGACAGGTATCCAACGAGTTCCCTTCCGATCTAGCATGAGTATAAACCTGCTGTCCAACATGGAAACCATGTAGGTATCAGCAACCTCGCTGCTCGGTCCCTGCTTCAAATATGTTGCATCACTTAATGGGCGCGGGTATCATGCCCGGCCTGTCCCTAAAGTAACGGGGATCATTCACTTATTGGATTGACCCTTCAAATTGATGGGGATACGATCATAAACTCGGTTACCCACACTGCCCCGAAAGGCAAACGGGATAGCAGTGTGAGCCATACATGAAAATGGGGACTAAAAAAGTCTATTTACTGGCGGTGCTGTTGTCGGCACTGGTTTTGGCGAGTGCGGCCTGCCACACCGGTAAGCGCCAGGCCAGCCTCCGGGCGCCACAAGGCAACGCACCGGCGCTGACCATCCCAGTCGCCGCCGCGGTTCCCCAAGCATCACCTGACCCAAGACCAGCCCCACTCCGGGAGGTACAGGCCGCGCCCCAACCCAAGCCCGATCCGGTTGCGGATCTGATTGCCAACGCCGAGAAGCAGTATCAGGCCGGAGAAGACAACTTCAAGGCCGAGCACATGGAAGCAGCCAAGCAACATTTTGATCGCGCTTTTGACGTGCTACTGCAAAGTCCGGCTGAGATTCGCTCGGACGAGCGCGTGCAGCATGAGTTGGAGCGAGTCCTCGAAGGGGTAAACCGTCCGGAGCTGGCAGCCTTGCAGACGGACAACCCGGCAGCGCAACAGAAAGCAGCGCCCGCCCCGATTGACGAAGTCAACGAGGTCACACCTCCGGTCGATCCCAATGTCAAGGCCCAAGCCGAAGCCGAGGTCAAAGCCACTCATTCTGATCTGCCGCTCATGCTTACCGACCCGGTGGCGGGCTACATCAATTATTTTTCTACTCGCGGACATGAAACCCTGCAACATGCGCTGGAGCGCGGCGGGCGTTATCGTGACATGATTCAGAACACGCTGAAGGAAGAAGGCGTTCCCCAGGATCTGATCTATCTGGCGCAGGCGGAGTCTGGCTTCCACCCCCTGGCACTGTCGCGGGTAGGCGCCCGCGGCATGTGGCAATTCATGTCCAGCCGCGCCCGGGGCTACGGTCTACGGCGCAACTTGTGGGTGGACGAGCGCCAGGACCCAGAAAAAGCCACTCGCGCTGCCGCCCATCACCTGAAAGATCTCTACAACCAGTTCGGCGATTGGTATCTGGCGATGGCTGCCTACAATTCCGGACCGGGCACGGTGCAAAACGCTGTCAAGCGGACGGGTTACGCCGACTTCTGGGAGCTGTACAAGCGCAACGTGCTGCCCAAGGAAACTCGCAACTACGTGCCCATCATTCTGGCGGTCGCCATCATGGCCAAGAATCCGGCACAGTATGGGTTGGATAACATTACCGCCGAGCAACCCGTCCCCTATGACACAATAAAGATCGACTACGCCGTCGACCTTCGCCTGGCCGCTCAGTGCCTGGATGTCTCGCCGGCAACCTTGCAGGACTTGAATCCCAGTCTACTCCGCTTGACCACTCCCAAGGATCAAGCATTCGACCTTCACCTTCCTGCCGGTAGCAAAGATCGCTACTTGGCTGCGATCGAGCCCATCCCACCGCAGATGCGAGTCTGGTGGCGTTATCACGAAGTGGCCGAGGGTGACACTCTGGCATCGCTCGCTCGCACTTATCGCACCAGCCTGCAGGCCATCGAACAGCAAAACCACCTCCATGGCGATGACGAGCTTCAGCCCGAGAGCAAACTCATTGTCCCCATACCGCCGGGCAAACATGCCGCCACCGAAGACGGCGCCAGCTATGCCCGCCACGCTACTCGTTACAAGGTGCAGAGGAGAGATACAGTCCGATCGGTCGCGGATAATTTCAGCCTTCCGCCCGTAATGATTCGCCGCTGGAATCACCTAAAGGGCGACAGCCTGCGCGGCCGCCGGATCTTGTACGTTCACTTACCGGTTACCCCAAACGCCCTGTCGAGCGATCAGTCGGTGGCGTCTAAGTCCCAATCCAAGAATAGTTTACGTCCAGTCAGCGAGCCCACGATGCAGCGCCACAAAGTGCAGCCGGGCGAGACTTTCATCTCCATCGCAACCACTCATCACACTACTGTCGCCGCCTTGAAGCGCGACAATGGCAACCTGGCAATGCTGCGGCCAGGTATGGTTCTAGTGATCAGAGACGTTCGCTAGGCTTCAACGTCTAGCTCCTAGTTCTCGCCTTTTAGCGCTTTGCTTTTAGCTCCCGGCTCCTTGCAAGGTTAAGGAGAACCTCTGGTTTTTGGGAGGAGTAGCGCTTCAGCCTGCATTAAAAGCCTATTCCCGGAGGCGGCTCAGCCCTTGGGTCTCGCTCTTCCTGCCTGACGCAAAATGCTTGACCCTACTCGACATTGCCCGCTCGGTGTAATATGCAACCTGCGGATGGTTGCAACCGTCTCATGATGCGGACGTGCTACATCGCTGTGCTATAATCGCGCCCCGTTCAGGCAACGCATCAGTCTTTCAGTTTTCTTTTTATTTCCGCAGCGCCGTAGGGCTTGCGCAGTGTCCCGGCGCCCAGCGCGGGCCAAAAATTCAGGAGGAGAAATGACTTTTGACGAGACCCTCGACGCACGTGATGACGAAATGGATGAATTTGGTGACAGCGGCGCCTACGGCGATTCGCTAGAAGAGGACTACGAAGAAGAAGAAGAGGAAGAAGCAGAAGTGCCTGGCATCAGTGAGCCGCAGCCCGAGCCTGCCGCTCCCGCCCCGCCTGCGCCACAATCCTCCGGTGGTGGAGGCTCGCCCAAACCCCCGCGCAAACGCGCCGCGAGCAAGCCCGCGAAAAAGAAGCCGGCACGTAAAGTTGCCAGAAAGAAACCGGCCAAAAAGCCGGCGCGAAAGAAAGCCGCGAAGAGGAAACCGGCGCGTAAGGCAAAGAAGTCGGCTCGGAGTAGAGGCGGCCGACGGCGGCGCTGAGGCGGGATAAGTGGCAAGCAAAGGCCGACGCTGCCAAAAAGACTAAGCCGCGGCTCCCGGGCCGCGGCTTTTTGCGACCCTGCTCTGCTAGCGACGCGTTAAGAAAAGGCTCGCCCGATTGTCGTCTGATTCCGAGCCCGCAGTTTCCGTCCGTGGTCGAGGGTCGAACCGTGTCAAGTCTGCGCTTGACCATCAGGGATTGGCTTTGGCCTTACTTTTTTCCGGCCACTGCTTGCAAACACTTCCCGTAAAGTTCCAACAGATGTGCGGCATACTCTTCCGGTTTCGCCGCGGTGCCGCTGCCCTGAAACCCCACTCCTGACGAACTGGTCCGGCCGTAGCCTGTGGTCATGGCTACAAATTTCATGAGATCCAACGCGATATCTTCGTTGCGCCGCGTTCCCGACGCTACGTGTACTTCCTCCATGAATGCCTCCCGTGTGACCGAAATAGTGGGATTTTCCCCGTCCATATGGGAAGAGAGATCTGACCAAAAGCTGATGGTAACAGAAGACTTCAGTCCCAGCCGGTAGGGCTCGGCGTCGCCAACCAGTTTGCGCGAGCCGTCGGACTCAAGTTTCGATTTGATCTGCCGAGATAGCCACCGAGAGGAAATTTCCTATGGTCAGGCCTGTGCATCATTCGGTAACGCGAGGTCAGGCGAGAACGCATCGATCCATGTTTCGCAAACCAGGTTTCGCAAACCAGGTTTCGCAAAAACCACGCACAAGCAACCCACAAAACCCCAGCCTGCGCCGCAAGACTCAGTCACCGTGAGCCGGAGGCGCAGCGCGGAGCACGATGGTGATTCGAAGTAAATCGTTTCCGGGCTTTTTTCCTGAACCGATCCTCTCTGCGAGAGCCCCGGGTGGGGAGAGGAGGTGGATCAATTGATCCACTTCTGCCCGGGACTTTCCTTTGAAAACCGCCGTGACGCTGCCCATCCTCAGTTGACATCATGCAGCATTGAGTAGGAAAAGCCGCCTTACTGGCGATCCCCACAAAGGTCCGCACCTGCCCCGTACTGAGCATGAGCGAGCCGGTGTCGATGGCAACGAATTTCTGGCCCACTGGCGTGAGGACATAGCTGCCTGCGCTCAGAGGTTGGTAGGAGTCAAAGCCTAGACTGCTCAGCGTAGGACTGACCGTGTTCAGGTCTGTCGCCGGGGTAACAATGTAGACATCGGCCGGCCCCAGACCGGGCGCAGCATTCACCACGCGAAGTT
>Ga0209526_10001561_pt1 | contig 15410 bp, 16 predicted proteins | sample JacPinW_OM2H0_M1_FD_188566 | JGI IMG/M metagenome (GOLD analysis project Ga0209526, IMG submission 188566) | Forest soil microbial communities from Algoma, Ontario, Canada - Jack Pine, Ontario site 1_JW_OM2H0_M1 (SPAdes) (version 2) | ecosystem: Environmental > Terrestrial > Soil > Boreal... | reverse complement strand
AAAGCCGCCGTAAACTCGCACCTGATCTGGCTCGCCGTCCTCATGGCCGTCAACTCCGTAATCGGCGCCTACTACTACCTCCGCCTAATCGTCGTAATGTACATGCGCGAACCCAGCGCCGAATCCAAGCCCGTGATTGTCGGCTTTCCCCTCACCGTAAACCTCGTGCTGGTCATCACCGCCCTCGGCACCGTCTACTTCGGCCTATTCCCCAACCGCATCCTGAATTTCGTCCTCCAATCCAACCTCCTCGGCCGCTGAGCAGAGGAGTCGCCCCACACCCCCCTCCCCGGGGGTTTCCTACAAGTGTTCATTCTAAAGATGTTAGGTCGTTTTTATTCTGTAACTGCAGATTCTACGGGACTTAGCGTTGCAGGCGTGGCTAGCAGTCTTGCTGCTTCTTACCATAAACAAAAACGCGGCCGCTTGGTTGACAAGCGAGCCGCCGGATTTCTGGACGCACCTTTTAACGAGGTTGATGATACACAAATGGTTATCTGTTGTCAAGCAAAAACTGCTGCTAGGCGGCTGGCTGATCAGCTCGTTACAGTCGCGAAAGCGGCGGCAAGACCGCCGCACTCCAGTAAAGCTGCCAGAACCGTCCGCGCAAAGAAAAAGCCCGGAAAGCGAACCGCTCCCGGGCCCTGTCTCAGAAATTGCGGTAAAGCCTGTGGCTACTTGAGCTTCAGGTACAGGAGGAAGCCTAGCGCAAAGGTGAACAGCGTCAGCGTCTCCACGAACACTAGACCCAGGATCATGGCCGCGCGAACTCCGCCGGCCGCCCCTGGATTGCGGGCAATGCCCTCACAGGCGGCTGCCGCGATGCGTCCCTGCCCCAATCCGCCGCCAACCGCCGCGACGGCTACGCCAAAGCCCACCGCCAGCACCAGCGTCGTCGGATTGATTGGCGGCTGGGCCGATTGGTCCCTGTCTCCTTGCGCGGATGCCGCCGGAGCGATCATCATCACCGCCACCAGCGCCAGTACAACGATTGCTGCCTTCTTCATAGACTTCCTCCTTCAGAATTGCCGCCAGGAGGTGGTTCCCGGACACCGTGCAGCCGGGCTCACGCTGAAACGGCCACAAAACCTTGCCGACCAAGTTGTAGGGACTGCGCTTCACCGCGACCCAGCCCGGAGCAGAGCGAGGGGGGTAGTAACCGAAATTGCCTCGCTTCGCTCGCTGGGACGCCCTGAAGGTCGCCCCTACAACTTTCTAATGCTCCTCTGCCGTCGCCAAGCCAATGTAGACGGCCGGGAGAATCGTAAACACGTAGGTCTGAATGATGGAAACGAATACGTGCAGAGCGATGAACGCAATCGGAATCAGCGCGGGCAGTATGCCGAGAACCACGCCTAGCACCGGCGACTTCGTCCAACCCCACGCAGCAGGCCCCGCGAACAATCCCAGAAACAACCCATAAATCATGTCGCTGGCGAAAATGTTGGCCCAAAGCCGGACGGTGAGCGACAGTAGACGCGCCGACGTGCTCAAAATCTCCACCGGAAAGATCAGCGGAACCAGCCACCAATCCAAGCCGCCCGTGAAAGTTTTGACGTAACCCAACGGCCCATGATGGCGAATGCCCTGCCAATTGAAATACAAAAATGTGATGATCGCGCAGGCCAAAGGCACTGTAGCATTGGACGTCGGCGCCGTGAGGAAAGGAAAGACACCGAAAAGGTTGGCGATCAGAATGAACAGCGCCACGCTGCCCACAACAGGAACATAGCGTTCCCAGTGATGGCCGGCGTTCTCTTCCAGAACGTCATTGATGCCGAATCCTAGAGGGTTCCTGAGCAGAAACTCCGCAACCTGCTGCGAAGCGCCGGGGCGCTCGACCGACAAACGGGAGCGCACCCAAAGGGCCAGCAGGGTACCCGCAACGAGCACCAGCAGGCCCATCACAACGTGTTCCGGAATCGGCAGTTCGGGATTACTCGGGCGAATGTGCAAAGCGGAAAGCAACGCCAGCGCAGCGCCGCCAAAGTAATGATTCACCAACTGGGTAATCCAGCTTGCGTGCTCTCCCATTTCGCTTCGTCTCTCCGCCTAGTTGGGGTCATTCCTCAGCATGCAACACCTCGTACACACTTGCGGCAATCGCCGCAGCAGCTAAAGCGCACATTCCCACTACCATGCTAGCAAGGGGAACCCTAAGAACCTTAAAAATAACATACACAATCAGAGCTATCAAGGCGTAGCGGAACACCGCGCTGAAGTAAGCGCCAAGCGGCACGCGCGGCTTCGCAGCGCCGGCCTGCGCCGCGGAAGCCGCCACCAGCGCGTCCAGCCCCTTACGTAGCCACCGAAAATTCAGCCAAGCCAGCACCGCCCCGATGAGCAATCCTGCCGCCCACAATCGACTCCCGGCAACAGCAGCGGCCGCGCAAGCCGCACTTCCGAACAGCAGCGTAAGCCAAGCAATCTGCCGCTCGGTCTGAAGCCCCGCTTCGACCTCGGCATGGTTGGTAAGATCGGGAGTTATCGGAATGAGCAGGCACCCGTAGCGGCCGCCGACTGTGGCAAACGCTTTTGACTTATGGCGCGCCGAGGATCAATTGTCGCTCTGCGCCAACCGCCGCAGAACTTCTCTCAGTCCGCCGGCAAATCCCAGCGCACCCAGGATCAGCGTGAAAATCCATTTCGTGTGCAGCCAATGATCCAGAAAATACCCCAGCGCGCCGCCAAGCAGCACGCCGCCCACAATCGTAAACGGCAACTCCATGGCCAGAGCCGCCTGAGAAGAATACTTCTTCGCCTTCGCAATCTCCGGCGATTTCGACTCGCTGCTCTTCGGCGTGTCGTCCAAGGCCATTTATATATTTTGCCCCAACTCGCGTGCGGTTTGTCAGCCGAAAAGATCCAACAGATGCAAGAACGCCGACTTACCGTTAACTTAGGACCGCGCAGAATAGGCTATTTCTCGAAGAGGAGTTCGCCGGCGCGTTGTGTGGCTTTCACTACCGCTTTGATCAGCGTGACGCGGAGCTTCCCTTCCTCGAGTTCGAGGATGCCGTCGATTGTGCAGCCTGCGGGCGTGGTCACGGCGTCTTTTAGCAGCGCGGGATGATCGCCGGTTTCGAGCACAACGCTGGCTGCGCCCTTCATCGTTTGCGCCGCGAGCAGCGTGGAAACGTCGCGCGCCAAACCGACCTTCACACCTGCTTCCGCCAGCGACTCGAGAATGATGTAGGCAAACGCCGGTCCGCTGGCGGAAAGGCCCGTCACCGCGTCCATGTTCTTCTCGTCGACCACCACGGTGCGCCCCACGGCGTCGAACATCGTGCGCGCCATCTCCAAATGCTGCGCTGCGGCGTGCGATCCGCGGCAGATTCCAGTCATGCCGCAACCAACCGCGCACGGCGTATTCGGCATGGCGCGAATCACTGGCACCTTGCCGCCGGTGTGCTGCTCGATATAAGTGGTCGGCACGGACGCCGCAACGGAAATCACCAATGTTTTTTCGCTCAGCTCCGGAACAATCTCTTTCAACACTTCGCCGACGACTTGCGGCTTCACGCCCAGCAGTATGATGTCCGCGCCGTGCACGGCCTTACGGTTCTCCGTGGTCACCCCGACGCCGAGTTCCTTGGCCAGCGACGCGGCTTTCTCCGCATGCTTCACCGTAGCTGTAACGTGTCCTGCATCAAACAATCCCTGCTTAAGATAAGCGCGCAGCAAAATCCCGCCGAGCTTCCCGGTCCCAAGAACGGCCAATTTCTTGCCTGCAAGTTTCTGTGACATAGACCAAGCATTGTTGACGACACAGGCAGGCGCGTCAACTCCGTTTGGTGCGCTGCGCGACTAGCCTTCGAGTAGTACCCTGTTCGAGTACAATGATGCGCTTATGAAATTTCGCTTCGATCCAGTGGTTTCGTCCACGCTTAATCGCTCAGCAATCTTGGGGGCGCTCGTTGTTCTGGTCAGCACGCCGATATTCTATTCTCCCAAGTCGCTCACAGCCGACACCAAGGAAGCGCTACATCAATCCAACGTGGCTGCGCCGATGCGCGATGGCGTTGTGCTGCGCGCCGACATTCTGCTTCCGAGCGCGGAAGGCAAGTTTCCCGCGCTCATCTATCGCACGCCGTACGGCAAGCATCTCGCGCTGAAGGAATACAAGACATTCGAGAAGGCCGTGGCGCGTGGCTATGCCGTGGTCGTGCAGGACGTTCGCGGACGATACGCTTCCGATGGAGAATTCGTTGCCTATCAAAATGAAGGGCGCGACGGCTACGACACGATCGAATGGGTTGCGCAGCAGCCGTGGTGCGACGGAAATGTCGGGACCTTCGGGCTTTCCTATCCAGGCGCGGTGCAATGGCTTGCTGCGGTGGAGAATCCGCCACACCTCAAGGCGATGGTGCCGGCGATGACGTTTTCCACGCCGCGCAATTTCTTCTACTCCGGCGGCGTGTTCGATGGCTCTTGGCTTGAATGGATTTCGGTTAACATCGCGCCGGACATTCGCAAGCACAAGAACCTTGCCGGCCCGCGGACCTACGAAGAGGCAGCGGAAACGTGGAAGCGCCAACACGAGCAATTGCAAAGATTTCTGCCCTTACGTGATTTGCCGGAATTGAAAGACATTGCGCCGTTTTATTACGAATGGCTCGCGCACGCACCCGCCGATCCGTGGTGGGACTGGGCGGAGCTGCGCAATAAATACGGGCGCGTTCACGCCGCGGTGCTAAATATTTCCGGCTGGTACGACGAAGCGTACGGCCCCGATGGTGCGACCACGAATTTCAATGGACTACGCGCCGCCCGCGAAGACGATAAGAATCCGCGCACGCGCACGATCATTGGTCCGTGGACGCACGGCGGCCAGGAAAAGGCACGCGCCGGTGAGCGCGATTTTGGCGCTGGCGCAGCAATCGATTACGACGAGCTGATTCTGCGCTGGATGGATCACTACGTGCGTGGCATCGAGAACGGAATTGAGCGCGAAAAGCCCGTGCGTCTCTTTGTTATGGGAAAGAACGTTTGGCGTGACGAAGATGGCTGGCCGCTTCCGCACGCCAACGCGAAAACATATTATTTGCGCAGCGAATCCAACTCCGCGCGCTTGGCGAGGCTGAACGAGACGCCACCACCCAGGTCTGGGAGCTACAACGAATTTGTTTCCGACCCGTCGCATCCGCTGACCGACTCCTACACTGCGTACGGCGCTCATGACTATCGCGCGTTCGCAGGCCGCAAGGATGTCCTCGTGTACGATAGCGATCCGCTGCTGGTTGATACGGAAGTCACCGGACCGATTCGCGCCGAAATCTATATTTCCGCGGACGTGCCCGATATCGATCTTTGGGTTCGGCTCCTCGACGTCGCGCCGGACGGCACGGCATTTAACCTGATGAGCCCAGGACTGGATGTGTTACGCGCGAGCTACCGCAATGAAAAGCCGCAGCCGGAATTGCTCAAACCCGGCGAGATTTACAAGCTCACACTCAATAGCATGCTGACCAGCAATGTATTTCGCACCGGCCATCACATTCGCATTCAGATTTCCGGCGCCTTCTTCCCGCATTTTTCGCGCAATCTGCAGACCGGTGAATCGGAGATAACTTCTTCGAAAATGTGCGCGGCACGCGTGCGGATTTATCATGATCCTGACCATCACTCGCGTATTGAGCTGCCCGTCATTTCCCACTGAAATCCTCCCCCACTAAAGGTGTCGATAAAGCGAGTTGCTGGAGCCGACACACGCTGTATCGCGGCCCGCACAGCTTTGGGCGTGAGTGACACAATGGAAATCGAAATGGCCCAGCTCCACAATTCGCCAACGACCAACGCTGAAGACTGCGCGGCACCGCCGTCCGGCCTGGCGGGCGCTCTGCATGGATTCATTTCGTTTTGCCTTGAGGGCGGAATTCATCTTTGGGTGCGGCTCACCGGCAGGCTAGTGCGCAAGACGGACGCTCCGTGGCTGGCAGGCCCGCTAGGCGGCAGGGAGCGCATCGGCACCGGCATTTACGAGCGCATCGCGCAAGCGGAAGGTCTGCTGATCCGCACGCCACCGAATGCTGGACTCCTAGAACACTTCAATCTTCTGCGCGGGCCGAATTTCAATCCCGATGCGGTGCATCCCGATATCCGCCATTTTTACGAGCATGCTGCCGAGTATCAGCTCGACGTGTGGAGCGAAGTGTCGCTGACCGGCCGGTTCTTTCTGTGGCTGCTTGTGGAATTCATCAGCCGGCGCATGGACCAGCTCAACTTTCCGATCTCTTCACTGGCAGTGGCCAAGGGAATGACCAGTGAGGTGGTGCAGCTCTTTGAGCCTGCTTCGGGCCGCATCGTGAATACCGGCTGGTTGCGGCGCTTGAAATCTTCGGGGCGCGTGATTTACGCGGGCTTATACTCCGTAACGCAACTGCCGGAGGAAGCTGGGCCGTGCGTGAAGGTTACGTTTCCCTGCCGCGGCAGCGCGAACGTTTATCTCAACCCGGTGGCGCATCCGGATGGTTCGTTCGGCTTGGTGTCGTCAGGTACGGCCTTTGGGCGGACTGGCTTTTATCGCATGATCGACGGGGGGGCAGACCATTACATCGTGCGGCACGTTCGCTCGCTGCGCGAGTTGTTTCATGTATATGTAGACGCGGAAGGAGTGCTGCGCACCGACCACAGCGTGTTTTTCCTCGGGCTCACCATTATTCGGTTGCACTACAAAATGACGCGGGCTTCTGTTTCTCATCATTCCACGCAAGAGGAGCAGGATCTCATCGCGGTAGAAGACATACTCTGACATCTAAGTCTATCTGAGATCTAAATCTAATCGTGGCGGGCGCCGTGCAAAACGTGAACCGCGTGCGGCAGCAGATGCGCTACGGCTTCGATCGATTCCGTGGCGCCTTTGGGGCTTCCCGGCAGATTTACTATTAGGGTTTTGCTGCGACTCGCGGCTACCGCCCGGGATAGAACCGCCGTCGGCGTCTTCTCCAGGCCTTTGCGGCGCATCTCTTCCGCGATTCCCGGAATCACGCGATCCGCGACTCCTTGCGTGGCTTCCGGTGCGTTGTCGCGCGGTCCAATTCCCGTGCCACCCGTGGTCAGAACTAAGTCGAGGCGCCCTGAATCCGCTAGCTCGCGCAACTGCTCGCGAATGCCAACAAGATCGTCCGATACTCGCAGTGTCGCGACAATTTCCCATCCCAGGCCGCGGCAAAATGCGACGACGGCGGGGCCGGAAAGGTCCTCGCGTTCACCTCGCGAGACGGAATCACTAATGGTGAGGACTGCGACGCGCATGTGCGGAATTACTGCGTCTCGACGGCGTCGCGGCTGGCTTCGTCCATCAACCGCATCGCTTCCATGAGTAAGCCGGTAGTGTTTTTTGTAGTGGTGGTGCGCGTCGACGCGTTGGCGGCATTGAAATCGATCTCGAACTCGCCTTCGGTCCACAAAATCACTTTGTAGACCGCGTCATCGCCTTCCATTTTGCCCATTTTCGCGTCATGGCACTGACCTGATGTGAAATACAGCTCGCCCTGTTCGCTGCCCTTGCGTACCAGCAGACGGCAGGATTTCTGGCCCAGCTCGAGCGACTGCAGCAAATCGGTCATGCTCATTTCTTCGAGGCGGCCCTGAATGATGCCAGGGCGCGAGGCGTGCTTCTGCATCTTTTCGAGGTGCAGGCGATCGACCACTTTCTTGGTGATGCGCACAAGATCTTTTACGAGGAAGGGCTTGGCAATGAACTCTTCCACCCCGTCGACTAGCGGCCGCAAACGCTCCTCGATGTCCGCACGGCTAGCCATGAATAGAAATGGGATGTGGCGAGTCTTTTCGCGGCTGCGCAGCTTGTCAAAAAGCTGGCGACCATCGAGACCGGGCATCTTGTAATCGCAAAGGATCACGTCGGGAGGATCGTCGATGGTCTTTAGCAGGGCGTCGCCGCCATCGTGGGCGACCATTACGTCGCAGACATGTTCAATGCCGCGAAACACCAACTCCAGCACCAGCGGATTATCTTCCACCAGCAGCAGCTTGACGGTAGTATTTCCGGCCGCCCCAGTCATCGCTTCCGGCTCCGGGACGCAGGACGCCGCGATGGCCCTTCACGGTGAAAATCCCCGCTCTTGCCGCCGGTTTTTTCAACCAGGTAGATGTCGGTAATCTCCATGCCTTTGTCGAGGGCTTTGCACATGTCGTAGACCGTGAGGGCTGCGGCAGTAACCGCCATCAAAGCTTCCATTTCCACGCCGGTTTGCGCGGTCGCGATTATCGTAGATCGAAGTTCCACGCCATTTTCACATAGGCGTGCAGTCACATCAATGTGCGTGAGAGGTAGAGGATGACAAAGAGGTATCCACTCCGCAGTGCGTTTTGCGGCGGTAATTCCGGCGATACGCGCGACTTCGAGGGGGTTTCCCTTCGGATTTTTGAGGCGGCGGACTGCCGCGACGACGCGCGGTTTCATTTTTACGAAGGCGTGGGCTTTTGCGGTGCGCGTGGTGACTTGCTTGGCGGAGACGTCGACCATCTGCACTTCGCCGCGTTTTCCGTAGTGCGAGAGTTTTCGCATCGCTCTACCCTACGCAGCAAAAGAGAGAAGAATTAACAGAGTTCACTGAGAGCACGGAGGGCACAGAGAAGAGCGTCAAATTATATCCTTTCGCAGGAGAATGGGCATGGTCTCTCCCACGTTGACTTGCCCACGGTCTGCGGCCACCACTAGGAAACAGTTTGCGCGCGCTAGAGCTGCTATGTCTCCGGAACCTTGCCAGGGCAGAGCTTTTACTTCCGGGGTTGCGTTTCGCCATGCTACGCGGGCTGGAAGGAAGTGCGTTAGACCCGGCTTCTCGTTTAGTGCCTCGGCAAGTCGAGCTTCGACGAGCGGCAGATCGCGGGCTGGAGCGCCGCTCAGCAGGTCGATTGCGGGCCCCACGAACAACTCGAACGTAACCATCGTCGATACCGGATTGCCCGGGAGCCCGAAAACAAACGTCTCTCCGCATTTTCCGAAGACCGCTGGCCTTCCGGGACGGATGGCTACGGCATCGAAAAAGAATTGCGCGCCGAGATCCTTGAGCACAGCTTCCACCAGGTCGTACTTCCCCATCGAGACGCCGCCGGAGAGAACGAGGATGTCTTCCCGCAAAGCGCGGGTTATTTTGTCGCGCAGATCGTCGACGCGATCGGCGGCGTTGCCAAGCAGAACGGGTTCGCCACCCGCGAGGCGTACTTGCGCGGCGAGAGAAACGCTATTGCTGTTGCGAATCTGAAACGCGCCGGGCTGCTGATCGATCAAAACTACTTCATCGCCGGTGGAGAGAATAGCAACTCGTGGCTTGCTGGCGCAGCGCAGTTGCGTCGCACCGACCTGCGCCGCTAGCGCGAGCTCAGCGTAGCCCAGGCGCATCCCCGTAGACAGAATTGTCTCGCCACGCTTGGCTTCGCTGCCGCGCGGCACGATATTTTGCCCCGGCTGCGCGGCACGCTCGAATCGCACCGAATCGCCCTCCCGGCTCGTCTGCTCAATCATCACCACGGCGTCCGCACCAGGCGGAACTGCCGCGCCGGTCATGATCTGCGCGCAGGTGCGGGGAGTCAACGGCTGAGTGACGGTGTCACCAGCTTTGATCTCTGCTACGCATCGCAATCTCGCAACAGGTGCGAATTCCGCGGCGCGCACGGCGTAACCGTCGCGCGTGGAACGATCGAACGGCGGATATTCGCGATCGGTCTTGATCTCTTCTGCGAGCACGAAGCCGAGCGCGTCCCATACGCTGAGGTTTACGCTGGCACGAGGACCTCGCGCCTTTTCAACTTGGTTGATGACGGTGCGGCGAGCTTGCTCGTAGGTGAGCATGTGAAGGCTTTTACTCGGCTGCGGCTACTCCAGCCAGCGCGCGAGCTCGGTGCCTTGCGGCACGATGGTGGCGTCGCGCTCGGGACCAGTGGAGATCATGCCGATTTCCACTTGCAGGAAATCGCCGATGAAGCGCATGTAATCCACGGCGGCTTTGGGTAACTGTGCGTGGTCTTTCACGCCGTAGGTCGACTGGCACCAGCCTGGCAGTGTTTTGTATTCCGGCGTGACGCGCTCGTACTCTTCGGCCAGCGCGGGCATTTCGCGCAGAGGCGAACCCTTGTATTTGTAGCCGACGCAGACTTGAATTTCGCGCTGCGTATCGAAAACGTCCAGCTTGGTGACCACCAGCGAATCGATGCCGTTGATCATTTTCGCATAGCGCAGCACGGCGAGATCGAGCCAGCCGCAGCGTCGCGGACGTCCGGTGACCGCGCCAAATTCTTTGCCGCGCTCGCGGACTTCACGGGCGTCGAGGTCGGGCATTTCGGTGGGAAACGGTCCGGAGCCGACGCGCGTGGTGTAAGCCTTGGAGACGCCGAGGACGTGCCTAATTTTTGTCGGCGGTACGCCCACGCCCGTTGTAGCGCCGCCAGAGATTGCGCTGGAGGAAGTGACGTACGGATACGTGCCGTGGTCGATGTCCAGCATGGTGCCTTGCGCGCCCTCAAAGAGCACGGACTTGCCTTCGTCGAGGGCGCGGTTCACAAGTTCGGCGCTGTCGCAGATGTAGGCGCGAATCTTTTCGCCCAGCCGCAAGGTTTCCTCTACTTCGTGCGAAAAATCGATATCGGCGCCGTACGCGCCTTTTGCCAGGCGATTCTTTTCGGCGACTACGCGCGCCGCCTTTTCGCGGAACAGCGCGGGATCGAGCAAATCGCAAACACGCAGGCCGCGGCGGGCCATCTTGTCTTCATAGGCGGGGCCGATCCCTCGCGAAGTGGTGCCGATCTTGTTTGCGCCGCGCGCGCTTTCGGCGGCGCGGTCGAGTTCGCGATGGTAAGGAAAAATCAGGTGCGCGCGGTTGCTTAGGTGCAGGCGGCCCTTCACGTCGACCCCAGCTTTTGAGAGCGTTTCGATCTCGGCGACAAGGGCCGCGGGATCCACAACAACACCGGCGCCAATCACGGCTTGCTGCTTGGGACGCAAAATTCCGCAGGGGATGAGCTGCAGTACAAAGCGATCCTTGCCGATGATGACGGTGTGGCCGGCATTGTGGCCGCCCGCGACGCGCGCGATGTAATCGAAAGCGCCGGCTAGATAATCGACGACTTTGCCTTTGCCTTCATCACCCCACTGCGCGCCGACCACTACCACTGATTTCATGCAGCGCCCTCACTCGCATGCGTCTTGCAGCCTACTGACCTTCGCACTCGCACCCTTCCCTCAACGATTCTGAGACGGAAGTTTCAGGTGGGAGTTATAAGAAAACTACTGAATCAACATCGTACGCTGCGCTTGCCTTCCGCGCAAGCGCGGGGAGACGGACCTTTAGCGTGGGCCGCCACCGAGTTGCTCATAGCGATAGCAGGTCACGGCGTGGTCGTTCACCATGCCGGTAGCCTGCATTAAGGCGTAGCAGATTGTGGAGCCGACGAACCGGAACCCGCGTTTCGTCAAGTCTTTGCTTAGAGCGTCAGACTCCTTGGTTCGCGCTGGCAGCTTGTGTTTCCAGGCGTTTTGCTTGGGCTTGCCGTCGACGAAACGCCAAACGTAGGCATCGAAGCTGCCGAGCTCCTGCTGAATTTTCAGGAACGCCTGGGCATTGCTGATGGTGGCTGCGATTTTCAGGCGATTGCGGATGATGCCGGGATCGGCGAGTAATTGGCGAACCTTTTTCGCTCCGTAGCTGGCGACCTTTTCCGGGTCGAAGTTATCGAACACCTCTCTATAGCGTTGGCGCTTGCGGAGCACGGTGTCCCAGCTCAAACCTGCTTGCGCGCCTTCGAGAATGAGCAGCTCGAACCATTTTTGGTCGTCGTGCAGCGGAACGCCCCACTCGTCATCGTGATAGGGAATGTTCCACTCATTGCTGGCCCAACGGCAGCGAACGCGATTTTGAGAGGCTGGCGCCATTTGCGGTTTATACCAGAAAACTCAATTCCGTGCGGGGTAACAAACTGGCGCAAAAACGAAAGGCGTGTCCAATGACACGCCTTTTCCGAAACCTGCAACCCGCAGTTGAGCACACTTAACCGCGAATTCTTATGGAGTGGTTTGTGCGCAGTGGCGCTCGAGCGCCTTGGTGATCTGCTCTTTCGGAACCGCTCCGACGATTTGCTCGACCACTTGCCCGTTCCTAAACACGAGCAGCGTGGGGATGCCGCGGATGTTGTAGCGGCCGGCGGAATTCATCGCTTCATCGACGTTGAGCTTCATTACTTTGAGCTTGCCTGCGTAGTCGTGCGCGATTTCCGCGACCGTGGGCGCCAGCATGTGACACGGGCGGCACCATTCCGCCCAAAAATCGACGAGGACGGGTTGCGCGTTGCTCGCCGTCAAAACTTCCAATTCGAAGTTTCCGTCGTTTACTGCCTGAATGCTGTTATCGGCCATGTTCTTTGTCCTCAGGGGCTTACCGAAGCAAGCACCCTTTCCTCTCCTGAACCAGTTTAATTAGATGTTGCAACAGGCTTTTGGTTTCTCGGTGGCGGAGCCGCTTCGGGGATGACCGGCAAGCCCCGCGCCGTGCGTGCCGCCGCGTAGACCTTGGCGTATTCGACCGCAGAGGCTTTCCAAGAGAAATCTTTCGCCATACCGTTCACTTGAATGCGCTGCCAAATGCGTTCGTCCATGAAAAGGTGCAGTGCCTGGCGGATGCTACGAATCATCGCGGCGGCGGAATACTCCACAAACTTGAAGCCTGTTCCAGTTCCGTGCTCGATGTCGAACGCTTCAATGGTATCATCTAGTCCGCCGGTGGCTCTCACAATCGGCACCGTACCATACTTCAAACTGTAAATCTGGTTCAAGCCGCAGGGCTCGTAGCGCGACGGCATCAGGAACATGTCGGCGCCGGCTTCGATTTTGTGCGCGATGGCGTTGTCGTAGGCGATCTTCACGCCGACGCGTCCGGGGTACGCGGCGGCGAGCGCGCGGAAGAGCTCTTCGTATTTGCGGTCGCCTGTGCCGAGCACAACCAGCAACAAATCCTCGTGCATCAGCTCGTGGGCTTTCTCGGCGATGAGGTCGAAACCTTTTTGGTCGGCGAAGCGCGAGACTATGCCGATGACTGGCTTTGCCGAATAGTCGACAGGCAGCTCGAAGAGCTCCAGTAGGGCTTGCTTGCAGATTCGTTTGCCGTTTAGATCTTTGGCGGAATATTTTGAGGGAATGAATTTGTCCTTTTCCGGATTCCAGAGCGTGTAATCCACGCCATTCAGAATGCCAACCAGCCGGTCGGCGCGGCCGCGGACGACGCCGTCGAGTCCATAGCCGTATTCCCGCGTTTGGATTTCCTGCGCGTATTTGCGGCTTACGGTGGTGAGGTAATCGGAAAAGACTAGGCCGCCCTTTAAAAAATTAACGCTACCGAAGAATTCAATGCCAGCGGGATGAAAGACGCCCACGGGGATGCCGGCGCGGTCGAGAGCATCTCGGCCGAATAGGCCGTGATAGCCCATGTTGTGAATGGTGAAGACGACGGGGATATCTCTCACCAACGGATCATCGCCGTAGGAGGTGCGGAGAAGCACGGGGACGAGAGCGGACTGCCAATCGTGGCAGTGGATTACGTCAGGGCGCCATACGTGCTTGGCGATTTCGATGGCCGTGCGGCAGAACTCGCTATAGCGCTCCGCGTTGTCCGGATAATCGCCCCCGGCGCCGCCGTAGAGTCCGTCGCGATCGAAATAGGCGGGGTCGTCGACAAAAAAATAACGCACGCCGCCGATCACGGTGCCATCCGCAACGGATGGAAAGCGGAGGCGCGTGCCGCCCATGGGAATGGTGACACTGGGCACGACGACGGCATTTGTCTTTGTTCCGCGGTAACGCGGTAGCACGACGGCGACTTCGTGTCCAAGGCCGACCAAAGCCTTCGGTAGCGCCTCGACGACGTCCGCTAGGCCGCCGGTTTTTGAAAAGGGCAGGCCTTCCGATGCCACGAAAAGAATTCGCACGATGCTCCCGGGAAGAAATTGAGAACGGTTAACGCTATCCGACGCTACCACTGTCGTCAAGCGGGCTTGCACGTATAATGTGCCTCCACAGAATCGGTGCAAAAGAATGAAACTGATTTTTATCTCAGGCTTGCCGGCCGTTGGCAAGCTGACGGTCGCGAAGGAGCTTTCCGCGCTTACCGGATACAGCCTGTTTCACAATCATCTCGCCGTTGATTTGTTGATGTCCGTGTTTCCTTTTGGCAGTCCGCAATTTGTGGAGTTGCGCGAGTCCATTTGGCTTTCCGTTTTTGAGCAGGCCTGCCGCGCACGATTGGCCGGGCTGATTTTCACTTTCAATGCGGAAAACACGGTGCGGCAATGCTTCATCGCAAAAACAGAGCAAACCCTTGCGGCGGAAGGCGGTGCGCTTTGCTTCGTCGAGCTGATTTGCGATGAGGACGAATTGCGGCGCAGGATGGATGCGCCGTCGCGGCACAAGCATACGAAACTGACCTCGTGGGCGAAGTACGAGGAGCTAAAGACTGCCGGGGCGTTTTCCGCTCCGAAACTGCCTAAGCCCGCGATAACTGTGGACACCGGGAAACTCGATCCGAAAAGCGCCGCGCTCCAAATTGCTAAGGAATGCGGTTTGGACGTTTGATCTAGCCTGGAGCTGGCTGCAACAGGCGAAGCGAAGAGTTTCACAACAGATCGCGCGGAGGGCACTCAGAAGCATGGCTCGCCAACGTTTAGGGCAGCATTTTCTTGCGGACGCGGGCTGGCGCGAAGAGATTGCGCGCGCCATTCGCGTCTCGCCGCAATCTGTTGCGCCTTCATTGTCTCGCGATGATCGGTGCTGGATCGAAATCGGCGCCGGCCATGGCGAAATGACGGAGCACCTCGCGTCGACCGGCGCTGCGGTTTGCGCGATCGAACTCGATGCGCGGCTTGCCGCGGGGCTGCAGCGCCTCGCCAAGCGTTTTCCGAATCTGACAGTCGTCTCCGCGGACGTTCTCGAAACAAATATCGCAGCGCTCACGGGCGGGCGCCGCGTGCGCATCTATGGCAATTTGCCGTACTACATTACGTCGCCGATTTTGCATCATCTGTTTGCTAGCGCCGAACTGATCGACGAAATCCACATTGTCGTCCAGCACGAAGTGGCGTTGCGCCTGGCGGGGCACCCGGGAACTCGCGATTATGGCTATCTTTCTGTCCTAACCCAATACTTTTCGCGACCCGAACTCGTGCTGGACATTCCGCGCGACGCATTCCGTCCCCCACCGGAAGTGAGTTCGGCACTGGTCACGCTGCGTTTTCCTGGCGAGCGCGCGAAGCTGCCGCGAATCAACGAAGATTCGTTCCTGGAGTTTGTGAAATTGTGTTTCTCTCAGAAACGCAAGACGCTGGTGAACAATCTGAAGTCGCGCGTGAAGCCCGAGCTCATTCGCGAAGCCTTGACGAGGTTAAACTTGCGCGTGGACGCGCGC
>Ga0209526_10001560_pt1 | contig 15412 bp, 20 predicted proteins | sample JacPinW_OM2H0_M1_FD_188566 | JGI IMG/M metagenome (GOLD analysis project Ga0209526, IMG submission 188566) | Forest soil microbial communities from Algoma, Ontario, Canada - Jack Pine, Ontario site 1_JW_OM2H0_M1 (SPAdes) (version 2) | ecosystem: Environmental > Terrestrial > Soil > Boreal... | reverse complement strand
GAGCAGGCGCCGGCCGCCCCGGCCCCACAGTCGCCGGCGGCCGCCGGCGACGAGGTGGTGCCCCTCAGCCGGATCCGCCGGCTGATCGCCGAGAACATGACGCGGTCGAAGACGACGATCCCCCACGCCTGGCAGACCCAGGAGGCGGACATGAGCGGGGTGGTCGCCAACCGGAACGCGAACAAAGCCGAGTTCCAGCGGCGCGAGGGCTTCTCTCTGACCTACCTGCCCTACGTGATCGCCGCCGCGGTCAGCTCGCTGCGGGAGCACCCGGAGGTCAACTCCACCTTCAACGAGAACGAGCTGATCATCCACCGCGCCATCAACCTGGGCGTGTCGGTCGGATTCGAGGACAGCCTGCTGGTGCCGGTGGTCCGGAACGCCGACGGGCTCTCCCTGGCCGGCATCGCGCGGGCGGTCAACGACCTGGCCGGCCGGGCGCGCAACAAGCAGCTGAAGGCTGACGAGCTGCAGGGCGCCACCTTCACGGTGAACAACTCCGGCACGTTCGGAACCCTCTTCAGCTACTCGGTGATCAATCCGGGTCAGGCCGGCATCCTGACCATGGAGGCCATCGTGGACAGGCCCATGGCCGTCAACGGCATGATCGGGATCAAGCCGATGATGTACCTCTGCTTCAGCTTCGACCACCGGGTCCTCGACGGTCTCCAGGGCGCCCGCTTCCTGACCAGCTGCCGCAAATGGCTTGAGTCGGTGACCGCGGACACGCCGATCTACTGAGCGAGGCTGGACTTCCCTTCCTCGAGCAGGTGTTTCAGCGTTCCGTAGTCGCGGCGGATGGTGCGCTCCACGAGGCGCTTGAGCAGCGGTGTGGCGAGGGTGTAGAACCCTCTGGCGTCGGCGTCGACCAGCTCGGTGACTCGGGCGCGTCCGTCGCCGTCCGGCTCCACGATCCTGGTCACGGTGATCGGGAATGAGGAGCCCTCGCGCGACTCGATGGTGATCAGGCGCCCCGGCTCATGCCTGGTGACCTCGAAGCTGGTGTGGATCTGGCGGCCGAGGAACTGGGACACCTGCGCGTAGGTCGAGCCGACCCCGACCGGTGGCTGTGAGGTCCACCTCGAAGATCTCATCCCGCTGAGCCAGCGGGGATTGTTCTCGACCTCCTCGAGGTACTCGAAGACCCCGGCGGCAGGCCGGTCGATGTCGACCCGTACTTCAATGTGGATCATGGCTGGGTACCTCTGCCTCGCAGGTCGCGCTGCCGCTGCCGGGGATCGCCTTGCGGATAGGCACCCGGATCGCCGCCTCGCAGCGCCGCCTCCAGCCGGGCCAGAAAGACCGACCAGCCCTCGTCGTGAAGGAGCTGGATCTCACCCGGCAGCTGATCGTGCACCAGCAGCAGCCGGCAGCCTCCGGACACCTCCTCCAGCTCGACCTCGACCCGGGAGAAGCCGGGCGGCAGCCCGAACCAGGGGTCCGTCCAGCCCCACGTGAAGACGAGGCGCCTGGGTGGCTCGACGACCACGTACTCGCCTTCGCAGAACTGGCCCGGTTGAACCTCGAACCTGAAGCGACCGCCGGGGGTAGGATCCAGGTCCGCGCTGAGGCCTATCCAGCGCACCAGGCGGGACGGGTCGAGGAACATAGAGAAGACCTGGGCGGGGGGCGCCGGCAGCTCGATCTCGTGCACCACCTTGCCGTCGCGAATCACTCTCTCTCCATCTCCTGGGCGGATCGAACGCTCTCGGCCAGCACTCCCAGGCGATCCGTCCAGAACTCGTCCAGGAACGACCGCAGCCGCGCCAGGCTCTCGGCGCGCGCTCGGTAGAGACGGCGATTGCCCTCGATCCGAACTTCGACCAGCCTCGCCTCGCGCAGGGCGCGGAGATGCTGGGAGGTGGCCGGCCTGCTCCACCCGCAGCTCGCGGCCAGCTCCCCCGAGCTGATCTCAGCCGCCGCCACTCGCTCCAGCGCCTGGCGCAGAGCCGGGCTGGCAAGAACGCGAAGCGCGGCGTCGGCGTCGAAGTCGACCATCTCACGCAGGATATTGCTATTTGCGTAAAACTGCAACTACGGCCCGGCAAGCGTGGCTGGCTGCGGGACACTAGACTGGCTGCCCGTGCAGCACGTCGAGCCGGCCTCCCAGCTCGCGCTCCTGATCGCCAGCCGGGACGAGCCTGGCACCCTGTATCGCGTCTCGGAGGTGATCTACCGGCACCGCGCCAACATCTCCTACATCGCCACCTCGGCGGTCGGCGAGACGCAGATCGAGCTGGAGCACGTCGACGATCCCCCGCGCCTGATGTCGGAGCTGGAGGCGCTTGAGGTGGTCACCTCGGTGAAACCCGTGCCCTCCTTCCAGCAGATCTTCGGCAAGCGGGTGATCGTGATCGGCGGGGGCGCGCAGGTCGGCGCGGTCGCCCAGGGCGCCATCTCCGAGGCGGATCGCCACAACATCCGGGGAGAGCGCATCTCGGTCGACACCATTGCCCTGGTCGGCGAAGACCGCCTGGCGGCCGCCGTGAGGGCCGTGGCACGGCTCCACCGGGCGACGGTGCTGGTGCTGGCCGGCGCGCTCATGGGCGGGGACATCACCACTGCCGTCCAGGAGATCCAGGAGGCTGGAATCATCGTCATCTGCACGAGCATGGCCGGCTCCCTGGTCCAGTCGGCCGACCTGGTGGTCAGCGATCCGCTGGAGGCCGGCGTCATGGCCGTGATGGCCATCGCGGACACTGCCAGGTTTTCGATCGACAAGGTCCGCGGCCGCCGCTTCTAGCCGGCTACGCGAGAGGCCACGGGGTAGGCATCAATGCCTGTGCGTAAACCTGTGGAAAGGGTGGATAACCACCACCACGGTTCGCGCCGCCCCGGCCGACCGACCGGCCGCGGGCACTTCGCGCGCACTCCTCGCCGAACCCCGCAGAACCTTAGGCTCCCCGCCGCTTCTCCCGCAATCCCGAAAACCCGTTCGCCGCCAGGCCACCAATGCAAAGCCGGAAACCAAAGGTCGGTGCGAGCTTGGGAGGCAGGCGAGCGGTGCGAGAACGCCGCACAGCCGGATAAATAGAAATGACCCCGACGGACCGATGCTTCGGCTCCGGTACCAGCCTTGCGACCGGTTCCGGCTCCGTTGCCCGTGTCCCTCGGGGCCGTGCCAAAGGATAGGTCGGTCCCGGCCGCCGGCGCAACTACGAATACAAGTTCGCCGCCAGGCGGGAAACCGTAGCCGGCCGGCTCTCAGTAGTTGATGGAGGCGCCGCCGTCCACCACCAGGGTCTGGCCGGTGACGAAATCGGCGGCCAGCAGCCCCATGATCGCCTGGGCTATGTGTTCTGGCGTCGCTACTCCACGAAGAGGCGTGGAGTCCGCCCTCCTTTGCTCGAGGTCGTCGGCGGCCTGCTCCCCGAAGGGGCGCCTGAACCAGCGCGTGGCCACCTGTCCCGGCGCCACGGCGTTGACCCGGACCTCTGGGGCGAGCGCGAGCGCCAGGTTGCGCGTCAGCTGCTCCACGCCGGCCTTTGAGACCCCGTAGGCGATCGATGACCCGGTCGCACGCATTCCTGCGATGGAGGTGACGTTGACGATCGCGCCGTGCGCCTGGCGGAGATGCGGCGCCGACGCTCGCGAGCAGTAGAAGGTGCCCTTCAGGTTGACGCGGAGGATGTCGTCCCAGACCTGGTCGGTGAGGGCCTCGAGGTCACGCTGCGGGATGAAATGGGTCGTGCCGGCGTTGTTGACCAGCACGTCCAGCCGCTCCAGGCGCTCCACCACGCCCGACACCATGTCGCGGACGTCGCGCTCGTCCGCCACGTCGGCTCGCCAGGGAACCCCCTCCACGCCCATCTCACCGAGAGCCGTGGCGGTGGCCTCCGCCTCCTCCTGGGAGCGCGAGTAGTTGATCACCACCGCGCGCGCTCCTGCCCTGCCCAGGCTCTCCGCCACCGCGCGGCCGATGCCGGTGCCGCCCCCTGTCACCAGTGCCACGCGGCCTCGGAAATCCATCCCGGCAAGGGTAGTTGGTACAGCGCTCGCGCCGGACCGGCCCGGTCTAAATTTCCCCCGCGTCCAGCGGGTAGCGGCGAAGCTCCCTGTAGACCACCTCGCGACCCAGCAGGCTCTGGTAGAGGACGAAGCCGTCCACCAGCCAGGGCTCCAGAGCCGGCGGCTCCGGCAGCTCCGGCAGCCGGCCCGGCTCGCCGCGAGCGCGGGCCAGAGTCACGTGCGGCCGGAACCGCCGCGGCTCTGCCTCCAGCCCCACGTCCGCGGCGGCTGCCTCGAGGGCGGCGGCGAGCGCGGCGCAACCTTCCGCTCCGCGCTTCACACCGAGCCAGATCACCCGGGGCGACGTCCGAGGCCCGAAGGTGCCCCGACCGTCCAGCTCCAGCTCAAAGGGCGGCTGGCAGACCTCCTCCAGGCGGCCGCTCAGTCGCTCCAGGGTCTCGGGCTCCAGCGAACCCAGGAACCGCAGGGTGAGGTGCAGGTTGGGTGGCGGCACCCAGCGGTAGCCGGGGGCCAGGCGGGCGCACTCCTCGACGTGAGCGGCGAGCCGCCCCCGCCGGTCCTCCGGCAGCGGAAGCCCCAGGAACGCTCTGACGCGATGGCCTCCCCCTGAGCCGCCCATACTGGAATCGAAGCACATGAACGCTCAGCACCTCGGCGGAGTGGTCATGGGGGCGCTGGTCCTGCTGGTTGGTCTGGCCTGGGTGCTGGGTGCGATCCGCCGAGTCCGGGAGCGCGCGCTCACCGCGCCCACCTACGAGGCCACGGGCGGCGTCGTCTACACCGTCTTCCAGATCGGCTGCGCGGGAGTGCTGATCGTGGCCGGACTGGTCATCCTGATCCTGATGGTGATCAGCGCCTCGCGCTGAAGCGGGCCGTCAGCGGTCGCCGAGGCGAGCCCAGGTCTCGAAGATCACCTTCAGGGCGGCCAGGCTGGTGATGTCGGCGTGGTCCAGCGAGGGCGCCACCTCGCACACGTCCAGGCCCACCAGCCGGCTCTTCCGGGCGACCTCGGCGAGCAGGTCGAGGGCCTCGCGTGTGGTCAGGCCCCCAGCCGACGCGATCTCCGTGCCCGGCGCGTGGGCCGGGTCGAGCGCGTCGATGTCGAAGGAGACGTGCACGGGCCGGCCGGCGAGCGCCTCGACGACCCGAGCCTGGGCCTGGGGGTCGTCGGCCAGCTCGGCGGCTGAGACCATGACCACCGTGTGGGCCTCCAGCCAGTCGACCTCCTCGCCGTCGAAGTCCCTCGCGCCCACCAGGACCAGCCGGGAGGGCTCGATCCCCGCCACCTCCAGCCCCCGGCGCAGCGCGCAGCCGCAGGTCCAGCGACCGCCCCGGGACCACTCACAGAGATCGGGATGGGCGTCCACCCAGAGCACCGCCAGGCCGGGATGGCGGCGGGCCTGGGTGGCCAGGACGGGGATGGCGGAGCAGTGGTCGCCTCCCATCACGGTGAGGAAGGCGTTCGCGGGCGCCTGGCCGAGCCGGTCGGCGACCGCCGGCCACCCGCTCTCGACCGACGGCCCCAGGTCGAGGTCGCCCATGTCGTGCAGGGCCACGCTGAAACGGCGACCACGCTCGTCGATCGGAGGCATCACAGCGCTCAGCCGCCGGAGCTCCGCGGGCGCCCCGGCGGCGCCGCGCCGGTAGACCGCGGACCCCTCGTAGGGAATGCCGGCCACCACCACGCCCGCCTCCTCAAGCGGCACCTGGGGCAGCCCTCCCCAGACCGTCAGACCCCGGACGTCGATCACCGCGGCCGCCCCCTCACCTTCAGGATCAGGGCGGTGCCCAGCACGAGCCAGCAGAAGAAGAGCCCGAAGATGACCGGGTAGCCGCCCGGGAGCCGCAGTATGGAAGGCCCCGCGTTGAAGTGGTCGAGCAGGAATCCGGCGATGAAGCGGGCGATGATGCCGGAGCCGGCGGTGGCTATGTTCGAGAAGCCGAAGAAGAGACCGGCCTGCTCGGTCGGTATGACGTCGGTGATGAAGGCCCAGTCGACGGAGAGGAAAGCGCCCAGGCCGGCCCCGATGAGAAGGCCCGCCGCCAGGGTCTGGGCCACCAGCTCGGGAAGCCCCAACACCGCCGCCAGCGGGGTCAGCACTGCCGCGGGGACCCACCTGTAGCCGCCGAAGACCAGGACCAGGATGCCCGTCGCGGCAATCGTGCCGCCGGCGAGGATCAGCGGCCGGCGGCCGATCCGGTCCGAGACCCGGGCGGCGGGCAGGGTCACGATGATGGCCAGCAGGACCACCAGACCCACGACAGCGGTGGTGGCGCTGGTGGTGGCGCGGCTGTCCCCGTGGAAGAAGATGTCGCTGAAGTAGAAGAGCGTGAAGCTCTGGATGCCGACGATTCCCATCAGGATGAGGAGCCGCGAGGCCATCAGCCAGAGAAAGTTGGGATAGGCGAGCGGCGTCGTGAAGGTCGCCTGGACTACCTCCCAGGCCGAGCTGAAGCGATCCAGGACTGGGCCGCTGCGGTCCGGCACGAAGAGCACGGTGACCAGCATTGTGACCAGGAGCAACGCCACGATGCTCCCGATGGCGGCGCTGCGCCCGGCATGGGCAAGGATCAGCCCGGCCACTACCGTGCCGAAGAGGGTGCCGAAAAGGTTGGCGAGGCCATAGAAGCCGGAAGCCGTCCCTCGCTGGTTCGCAGGGACCACGTCCGGGATCAGGCCCTGATAGGGGCCCTGCGCGGTGTTCGAGGCCGTCTGGAGCAGGAGGTAGAAGATCACCACCAGCCAGTAGCTTCCCGAGAGCGCGAGGCCGGTCAAGAAGAGGACATCCCCGATCGTGCCGCCCACGATGAAGGGACGGCGGCGCCCGAAGCGGCTGCGGGTGCGGTCGGAGACGGCGCCCATCATGGGCTGCCAGACGACGGCCATCACCGTGCCGATCCCCTCCAGGACGCTCAGGGCCTTGCCCTTGTCACGGGGCCCCACCAGGCTCTGCACCAGGTCGGGCAGGATCAGCGTCCCCAGACTCTGCCAGAGGTAGCCGATAGCCACCCAGTAGACCGCCAGCACGGCGAAGTCGAGATGATTGAGACGTCTGGGCGCGGCGACCGTGGCGACCACCGAGTTCAGGATCGCTTGGGAGGAGCAGAAGGGATCGGTGTGGCTCTGGGCGGCCGCGAAGGCAGGTCCTTGGGTCCGTACTTTCCCACTCCGGGAACTCGCTGGCCGATGCCGAGCACCATGGGGGCCAGACGGGAGCCGCTCAGCTGGGGTTGGAGGACGTCGTTGTACGCGTTCGCCAGCTGGTTGAGCTGGGGAGCCTCCGCGATGCGGGCGCCACCCGGCTGCTTGGCCAGGTCCTGGAGCCGCTTGAAGTCCTGCCAGTCCACCAGGTTGGAGACCAGGCCGTTGGAGGCGAGCTGCTTGCGCATCACCTGCACCTGGGCGGGCGTGAGGGCTGCCGCGTTGATCGAGGGCCGGAAGGCCTTGTCCATCACCAGCAGCGCCGAGATGATCACATAGCAGAGCAGGATCGCCAGGAAGGCCTGCACGAAGATCCCGAAGAAGCCGTCGGCGCCGCGGATGACGGGCATCCGGTGTATCAGCCCTCCCACCCGGCCACCCACGAAGGCGGCGACGATGGCGATGATCAGGCCCAGGAAGATGGCCAGCACGGCGTTCGCGTGCAGGTTGTTCTGCATGAAAGCGAGGTAGCCGTTGCGGTCGTGGAAGAAGAGCAGCAGCGTGCCGAAGAAGAAGAGTTCGATCAGCAGCGGCTGGATCAGACCGCGCTGGAACCCCACGAAAACCGCGACTAGCACGATTACAGCGATCAGGACGTCGAGGATCACCAGCCGCGAAAGTGTAGCCGCTCCAGGCTCGGGCGCCGTACGCGGACGGGGACGGGGAACATCCGGAGCCCGGCGGGGCGCTCCGGAGCAGCCCAACTTTCGTCCCTGGAGGACGAATACGGCCACACGAACTAGTAAGGGGGTGAGGGTTGGGGTAGACTCCGATCACGCCCTTGGCTCACACCATCTCGATCGCCAACCAGAAGGGCGGGGTGGGAAAGACGACCACCGCCGTAAACCTCGGGGCAGCGCTGGCTGAACTCGAGCAGCGCGTGCTACTCGTCGACCTCGATCCACAGGCCCATCTGACCATCAACATGGGGATCAAGGTCCCCGATGAGCTGGAGCGGACGGTCTACAACCTGCTCATCTCTCCAGACGTGACGGTCGGTGACGTGGTGCTCGAGAACTCGGTCGCCGGGCTCCACTACCTGCCCTCCAACATCGAGCTCTCGGGCGCGGAGACTCAGCTGCTCAACGAGATCGGGCGGGAGGGCATCCTCAAAGAGAAACTGCAGCCGGTTTACCGCCGCTACGACTACATCCTGATCGACTGCCCGCCGGCGCTCAGCCTGATCACCATCAACGCCTTCGTGGCCTCGGACGACGTGATCGTCCCGCTGCAGTGCGAGTACTTCGGCATGAAGGGAATGCAGCAACTGCAGCGCAGCGTCGATCGGGTGCGCGCCAAGCTCAACCCCCGGCTGAGGGTCGCGGGCGTGCTCCCGACCATCTACAAGTCACGGACTCTCCACTCGCAGGAGGTGCTCCAGTTGGTCAAGCAGCACTACGGCGAGCTCGTCTACAACTTCGTGGTGAAGGACTCCATCCGCTTCGCGGAGGCGCCTTTGGCCGCGGCCTCGATCCTTCAGTACTCCAGTGGATCCGAGGGCGCCAACTCCTATCGACAACTCGCAAAGGCGGTGCTGGAGACAAACCATCGCCGTGGTTAGACCAACAGAAGGTGATAAATCGATGAGCAAGTTCAAAAGGGTCTCGCTGGCTGGGTCGGAAGAGCTGTTCCGGCCGACCCGTCCGCACGTCGTCGAAGAGACCGACGAGACCATCTCGGGGCTCGTCGACCGGCCCCACAAGGAGAAGCCTGCTCACCGCCTGGTCAGCCTGACCATGGACGAGATCGAGCTGCTGCTCGACGCCATCCAGATGGCGAAGTATCCCGAGCGGGCCCGCGGCAAGCTGCCACTCGACAGGTTCGAACGCTACGACGCGATGCGCGACCGGCTCCAGGCCGAGCGGGATGGCGCCTGAGGACGGCTGCCCACTCTCGGTAGACGAGGCCCTCTCCACCACCCGGGCCGTTCGCAAGCGGCTCGACTTCAAGCGGCCGGTGGCCGCCGAGCTACTCCTCGAGTGCCTCAACCTCGCGGTTCAGGCGCCCACCGGTTCCAACCGGCAGGGCTGGCAGTGGGTCTTCGTGTCCGACCCGGAGAAGAAGCGCGCGCTCGCGGAGCACTATGCGCGCTCCTGGTTCGCTTACAGCGAGCTGCGCGGGCCGGAGTACGCATCAGGGGACATGCGCCGGGACTCGATGCCGCGGGTGAAGAGCTCGGCGCTGCATCTGGCCGAGCACATGCACGAGGCGCCCTGGCTGCTGATTCCCTGCATCCGGGGCCGGCTGCCGGCTGACGCGCCGGTCGCCGCCCAGGCCGGTCTCTGGGGCTCGATCCTGCCCGCCTTCTGGAGTTTCATGCTGGCCGCACGAGCCCGGGGCCTCGGTACCTCCTACACCACGCTGCACCTGGTCTACGAGCGGGAGTGCGCCGAGATACTTGGTATCCCGTACGAGAAGTACACGCAGGCCGGGCTGACGCCTATCGCTTACACGCTGGGAACCGAGTTCCGCCCGGCTCCCCGCATCCCCCTCGAGTCGATCGTCCACCACAACACCTGGGGAGTGCGCTTCCCCACCTAACCGAGCGACGAGACGGCCTTCTTCACCGCTTCGACTCGAGGTCGCGGCGCGGGGGGCGCCGCCCGGCCAGGGCTCGCCGGCGGATGTAGGCGAAGGTCCAGTAGAGGCATATCAGGGCCAGGACGATGCCGAACACCACAGCGGCACCTCGCATCCGCTAAATAAACCATGTGTCCAGGTTGAATATCGTGAAAGTCAGAGGCGAACGCGACGTCAACAGCTACGTCCTTTCCTGCTCGACCACCAAGGAGGCGGTGGTGATCGACCCGGCGGAGCCCGCGGCCAAGATCCTGGCCCAGATGGAAGGCCTCAGTCCGAGGTGGATCGTCGCCACCCACGGCCACCCCGGGCATGTGGCGGGGAAGGACGAGATCAAGGAGGCGACGGGGGCGGAGACCGCAATGCACGTTGCCGACGGCAAGCTCTTCCTGCGCTCCGCCGATCGCTACCTGGTGGACGAGGACGAGCTGGAGTTCGGGGAGTTCCGGCTACGGGTGATGCACACGCCCGGTCACACACCCGGCAGCCTGTGCTTCCTGGTTGGCAACCACTGCTTCACCGGGGACACCCTGCTGGCCGGCGGCATCGGGCGCGAGAAGCCGGAGACCGACCTCCGGCAGCAGCTGATCTCGATCAGCACCAAGTTGGCCCGGCTGCCGCTCAAGACCGCCCTCTATCCCGGCCACGGCGCCGTCACCAACCTCGAGAACGAGCTGCGCACCAGCCCCGTCTTCCAACCGATGCGCCAGTAGCCAGCTAGGCTAGGGAACCTCCCGGATGGCGTAGACGGTGCCGTCGCAGATGGTGGGCCGGGTGCCGGTGTTTTCGACGATCACGAACATCTCCGGGCCGCATACCGGCACCGAGGTGAGGAGGCTGTTGGCCTCTCCGAAGTTGTCGGTGCGGAACGGCGCGAAGGCGTTGTTGGTGGTCCGGCCGAAGTAGATCGTGCGGCGGACATTGGCGTCGCTGTTGCGGATGCCGACGTTGACGCTGACGCGCTGGGCGCCGCGGACGTGGATCACCCGCGACTCGACGGTGCCGCCCGGGGGCAGGGGTGTGCCGTTCTCGATCAGGTGCTCGTCGATCACCGATGGCACGGCTTCCCCTCCCTCAGATGTTCGACGGTCGCCGGGTCGAGCCCTCCTACTCGGACTTGTAGCGAGCTTCGCGTCCGGTCTCGGCGGACTTGTCGGCCACCTTGCGCGAAGCCCGGGTGGTCTTGTCCATGACAGAGTCCAGCGGCTCGGGCGCCTTCTGAGCATTCTGATCCGCCTTGTCAAGGCCTTTGTCGACGGCCCCTTGCGGCTTGTGCGAGAAGCGGGGCGCGAGGAAGCCCACGATGAGCAGCAGCACCGCTGCGATCACGACGATGGTGACGAGGATCATGCGCTGATCCTACGAGCCGTATCGCCGGCGCACCAGCTTCCCGTGACCGGCACGGCCGACCGGCTCGCCGTCGCTGGCGACGAGTACGCCGCGTGAATAGACCGCGCGCACCGCGAAGCCGAAGCGCCGCCCGTCCAGCACGCCGTGACGCTGCCGGCTGTGCATGCGCGCTGCCGTGACGGCGGTCTGCCGGTTGGGGTCGACAAGCACGAGGTCGGCGTCCGCGCCCCGCTCGATCACCCCCTTCCTCGGGTGGAGACCGAGCAGCCGCGCCGGGGCCTCACTGACCCAGCGCACGGCGGCTCCCAGGTCCGACCAGCGCCTGCCCAGCTCCAGGCAGCTCAGATACAGGGTCTCGACACCGGGGCTTCCGGGGGCGGCGTCGTCCCAAGAGCGATCGAGCTTCTCCTGGTCGGTGTGGGGCGCGTGGTCGGTGGCCACGATGTCTATCTCACCTACCAGGAGCGCTTCCCGCAGAGCTTCGCGATCGAGCTCGCGCCGGATGGGCGGGAACATCTTCATGAGCGGCCCCAGGCGCCGCTGGTCGGCGTCGGTCAGCCAGAGGTACTGCGGCCCCGTCTCCAGGGTGAGGCGGGCTCCGGCCCGCCGTGCCTCCGCGGCCGCCGACAGGCCGGCAGCGCTCGACAGATGGACCACGTGAACGGCGACGCGCGTCTCACGAGAGATCACGCCCAGGGCCGCCACGGCGATCGCCTCCGCCACGGCGGGGCGAGCGGCGAGCAGGTCTCGATAGTCCTGGAGCGGGCGCGCGAATCGCCTGAGCACGCTCGGGTCCTCGGCGTGAACGGCGAGCAGAGCCCGGCGTCCGGCCAGCGCGGGCGCCAGCGCAACCAGCGTGCCGTAGTCCGGAGGTGCCTCCAGGGCGGGGTCGTCCAGGTCGATCGCGGACACGATCTGCCGGTTGGCGCGGCGGAAGGCATAGCCGAGGTAGGCCTTGAAACCGACGGACCCCGCCGCGGCCAGGCCCTCGACGTCGGCCGGCCCTGTCGTGGAGAGGATGGCGCCCCAGAGGGCGAAGTCGACCATGGCCAGGGCGGAGACGGTCTCGGCCTTCTCCTCGAAGACGGTGCGGCTGTCCACGGCCGGGATCGTGTTGGGCATGTCGACAACGGTTGTGACGCCGCCCGCCGCCGCCGCCGCCGTGAGGGACCCGAAGTCCTCCTTTTCCGGGAAGCCCGGGTCGCGGCTGTGAACGTGCGCGTCGACGGCGCCTGGGAGCACCAGCAGGCCGGCCGCATCGACCTCTTCGACCCCGGGTGCCGCCTTCGACTCCACGCCCACCACCCTGCCGTCCTCGACCAGCACGTCGGCCGTCCGGAACCGACCACGGGAGTAGACCGACCCGCCGCGGACGACGAGTTCAGCCACGGGTCAGGGCGCGGCCTGCTTGGCCCGCGCCTCCAGATCGCTCCTCGTGAAGAGCGGGGTGAAGGGGACCCCGAGACGGCCGAGATTCTCGCCCGCCCCCTCCTCGCGGTCCAGGACCGCGACCAGGCAGAGGACCTCGGCGCCCGCCGCCCTGACCTTTTCGATGGCGTCGATCGCAGCACCGCCGGTGGTGAGGACGTCCTCTATCACGGTCACCCGCTCGCCCGGCTCCAGGATGCCCTCCAAAGCGCGCGAGGTGCCGTAGGCCTTGGCCTCCTTCCGCACCAGGACCAGCGGCAGGTCGAGCTCCAGCGATACCGCTCCGCCGAGGAGGATGGCTCCCAGCTCAGGCGCCGCCAGCCGCTGCGTGCTGGACGGCACCAGGGAGGCCAGCTGCCTCCCGACCCGCCGCAGGATGGCCGGCTGGGTCTCGAAGAGGTACTTGTCGAAGTAGTAGCGGGAGCGACGACCCGAGCGAAGCACGAAGTCACCCTCCAGCCAGGCCGCCGCGACCATGTCGCGGGCCAGCTCGTCCAGCTCAGGACTCAGCGCGGGCAAGCTCATCAATCAGGTGGATCACCATCTCAGTCCCGCGATGGTACTGGTCCAGGCTCATCCGCTCGTTCGGCGAGTGGAGGCCGTCATCCGGGAGTCCGAAGCCGGTGACGAGGAGGTGGGTGCCCAGCGCCTGCTGGAAGTCCACAGTGACCGGAACCGATCCGCCCTCCCGGACCAGCACCGGCGGACGGCCGTAGGCCGCGGCGAAGGCGCGCCGGGCCGGCTCGATGCCGGGATGGCTGGTGTCGATCCGGACCGGCAGGGCGGAGTTCAGCTCGAACACCTGGGCCCTGGTGCCGGGGGTGGCGAGCCGGGCGACAGCTTCCCCGAGCTGGGCGAGGGCCTTGGCCGGCTGCTGGTTCGGGACCAGCCGCATCGAGACCTTGGCCCTGGCCCGGGCGGGGATGACGGTCTTGGAGCCAGCGCCGGTGAAACCTCCGATCACCCCGTGGACGTCGAGCGTGGGCCGAGCCCACTTCCTCTCCAGCAGCGAGAAGCCCGGCTCTCCGGGAAGCTCGTCCACCCCCATGAGTCGCTTCTGCTGCTCCTCGTCGATTCCCAGCGAGGCCCAGCCTTCGAGCTCCTCGGAGCTGGGCGGCTCCACGTCGTCGTAGAAGCCGGGGATCAGGATCCGGCCTTCGCGGTCCTTCAGGCCGCACAGGATGTGGGCGAGGCTGTTGAAGGGGTTGGGCGCGATTCCGCCGAAGATGCCGGAGTGAAGGTCGACGCGGGGCCCGGTGACCTCGATCTCGGTGTAGAGCATGCCGCGCAGCGCCGTGACGAGCTCCGGCTGGCCAGGGGCCGCGAAACTGCCGTCGGCTATGAAGAGGTAATCGGTGCTGAGCCGGTCCGCGTTGGCGCGGACGTAGGCCGGCAGCGAGCGGCCGCCGATCTCCTCCTCGCCTTCGATCAGGAAGCGGAGGTTGACGGGTGGACGGCCCGCGGCGAACCAGTGCTCTGCCGCTTTCAGGCCGGCCAGGTGCTGGCCCTTGTTGTCGTCGGCGCCGCGCGCGTAGACGAAGCCGTCGCGGATGGTTGGCTGGAAGGGCGGGCTGGTCCACTCCTCGAGCGGGTCCGGTGGCTGCACGTCGTAGTGGCCGTAGATGGTCAGCGTGGGGCCGCTGTCGTGGCCCAGCCACTCCGCCATCACCACCGGCTGCCCCTCAGGCTCGACCTCGATCAGCTCGGCGAACATGCCCATCCCCTTGAGCCGTTCGACCAGCCAGTCAGCCGCCAGGCGGCAGTCGTGCCGGTGTTCGGGGAGCGCCGAGACGCTGGGGATGGCCAGCAGCTCAAAGAGGTCCTCCTCCGCCTGCGCACGCCCTAGGCGCGCGCGGTCGAGGACACCTTCGAGCATTGCAATAAGCGTAGTCTCTCCCCCGCAAAGTCGGGGGAGTACCCGGCCGTGGCCGGGGGAGGGGGCCCCGCAAAGTCGGGGGAGGCCTGCCTCCCCCGCGCTTGTTAGATCTGCGGAACGCCCAGTTCTTCCAGCCAGCGCTGAAAGGCGATCAGGGGGAGGTCGGCTGGGCGGACGAAGAGGGAGAGGCGGGACGAGAGCGGTGGGAGCAGCCAGGGGCGCTGGCTCTCGATCACCGGACGGTCCTGGGACTGGATCACGTCCTCGAACTCGAGGTAGGCCTGATCACGAGCCGGATCGCGGTCGAAGTCCCGCGCCATCTGGAGGAAGATCAGTGACCGCTGAGCGCTCACCGGACACATCACCTGGTAGATGGCGTACGTACCGGCCGGCCCGTCCTTGCGCAGCCGGATGGTGGTGGGCGTGCACCAGTTCGTGTAGGTGACCGTCTCCAGCTCGCCGCTCGTCTCCTGGCCGCTGATCGTCTCGTTTGCCGGCTGAAGCGTCGAGTAGCGGGAGACCAGGTAGTCGCCATCCCGGAAGGCTTCGTGGTCGGGCGGCTCCGGGTGCGCGGGGTCGCCGAGGAGGCCCGGGTGCACCCACGGGAAGTGAGTGTCGTCGAGCGCCCCCATGACGATGCGGGGTGCACTGGCGCGCCACTCGCCGTAGGACCGGATGGGGGTCAGGTGGTAGCGCTCGTCGTCGTGCTCCGGGAACTCCGGGATGGGTGTGGAAGGCTCCTCGGCCAGGCTGGCCCAGACCAGCCCGTATCTCTCGGTGACCGGGTAGGAGCGGACGCGGGCCTCCCGGGGTATCGGAACGCCGCGGCGAGCCGGGATGTCGACGCAGCGGCCGGCACGATCGTAGGTCCAGCCGTGGTAGCGGCAGCGAAGCCCGGCGCCGACCACCTCCCCCAGCGAGAGCGACGCGCCCAGGTGACGGCAGACGTCGTCGAGGCAGGCCAGCCCCTCGGCCAGCCGGACAACGGTGAGCGGCCGGCCCAGGAG
>Ga0209526_10001559_pt1 | contig 15413 bp, 16 predicted proteins | sample JacPinW_OM2H0_M1_FD_188566 | JGI IMG/M metagenome (GOLD analysis project Ga0209526, IMG submission 188566) | Forest soil microbial communities from Algoma, Ontario, Canada - Jack Pine, Ontario site 1_JW_OM2H0_M1 (SPAdes) (version 2) | ecosystem: Environmental > Terrestrial > Soil > Boreal... | reverse complement strand
GGCCGCGGCGGCGACCGTGGCCGTGGCGGGCGCTGGGGCCGACGCGGTGGACGAAATCGCGGTGGACGCCCCCAGGGAGGCCCTGGAGGCCGCAACCTTCCCCCGTCGAAGTACGCTGCACCTTCGAGCGGCGATGCACGACCCCAAGATTCGCGCGGATCTGATCAGCGCGGTCACCAGCCGCGCGGTTTCGAGCCGCGCGGTCCAGAGCAGCGTGGCTTTGACAATCGCCGGCCTGAGAGTCCGCGCCACTCCGGGCCTGCGGCTCCTGGCGAGGCCGCTGAAGAGCCGATTCTCCTTCCCGGTGAGACGCTTGCGAAGTATCGCAACAAGCCCGTCCCGGCTGCGGCCCCGCCCGTAGTCGAGCACGAGTCTCAGGAGCCGCACGCGGAAGCGGAAGAACAGACGCCTCGGTCCGCTGCTCCCCAAGCCTCCGGAACGCCGTCTGGGACGAATGTCCCGCGCCGTCAAGCCGGTGGGCTGCCACGCTGGCTCCTTGCCGAAAGCGGCCCGGAAGCGGATACCTCCTCGAGGGTCGCAGAAGAACCCTCTCGAGCGACCGACGACAGCACCCCTGCTCCTTTGCAAACGTCGGGGGCGTTGGAAGCCGCTGAGCCAGAACCCGCCCGCGCTGAAACTTCTCTAAGCGACGAAGAAGCCGTAGTGCTGTCGTCTGGCCTCGTGGAGGCCAAGCACGAAGAGACCCAGGCGGAAGCCGAAGTGGACGCTGTCGTCGGCGGTGCCGAATTCGACGAGGATGACACCGAAGAACAATCCGAAGAAGAGTCGGAAGAACACCCGGAGGAGGCTGCCGCTCCCGGAGATCTAGAGGTCTCCGAGGAACAAGCAGACGAAGAGGAACAAGAAGCAGAGCATGCCGAAGCGCACGATTTTGCCGAAGCGGAAGCCGAGGCGGCCCATGAAAGCGCCGAACATGCCGTCGCTGCCGGCGAACATGCTGACACCGAAGCAGCGAAGCACGAAGTCATCGAGGCCGGCCACGGTGGACGCGCCGCGGAGCCCGGCCTCGTGGAGTCTGACGTCATCCTTCTTCCCGGCGAAACTCGCTCGCCGCGCAGCGTCGGCTCTCCCGCGCCTCGTGAAGACTTCCCACGTGATTCCGCCCGCATCGGCGGAAATCCTCGCGCGCGATTCCAACGCCCCTATCGCAGTGGCGGACGTGATCGCGGCCGCGACAATCGAGGAGGCGGCCGGCCCGACCGCCGCGGAGGCCGCCCTGGACAGCGTTTCGAGCGCCGTCCCAGCGGGCCCGGCGGTCCCAGGCACGATCGCGCTCATCAAGGCGGCCATTCCGGGCCCTCTCGCCGGCCGCAGCTCATTTCGGAAATGCTCAAGGCCGGTCAAGACGTAGTCATCCAGATCGCCAAAGAACCTCTTGGGAAGAAGGGCGCGCGAATCACCAGCCACGTGGCGCTGCCCGGTCGCTTCCTGGTCTACATGCCTACCGTCCATCACACCGGAGTTTCACGCAAAATCGTTTCCGCCGACAACCGCTCGCGTCTTCGCCGTCTCGTCAGCGAAGCGGGCAACGCGTATCCCGGCGGCTTCATCGTCCGCACCGCCGCAGGGGGTGCCACCGACGACGAGATCCGAGCGGACATCGAGTTCCTCGGCAAAACCTGGAACGAAATCAAAGAACGCAGCGAGCAGCGCAAATCGCCCGCGCTTCTCCACCGCGACCTCGATCTCGTCGAACGCATGCTCCGCGATTACGTGAGCGACGATTTCACCGCCATCTGGATCGACAGCGAGGAGGAATACGGCAAAGTCGTCGAATTCGTCAGTCGTTTCCAGCCGAAGCTCGTCAGTCGCGTCAAGCTGTACACCAAGGAAACGCCGATCTTTGAAGAGTTCGGCATCCAGCACGAACTCGACAAAGCCTTGCGCGCCAAGGTCTGGCTCAAGTCCGGCGGCTACATCGTCATCAACCACACCGAAGCGCTCGTCGCCATCGACGTCAACACCGGCAAATTTGTCGGCAAGGGCTCCACGCGCCTCGAAGACACTATCGTCAAGACCAACCTCGAAGCCGTGAAAGAAATTGTCCGGCAGATTCGTCTGCGCGACCTCGGCGGCATCATCGTCGTCGATTTCATTGACATGGAAGAGCGCCGCAATCGCGAAAAAGTGTTGGGCGCGTTGCAACAGGCACTCGAGGAAGATAAGGCACCCTCAAAAGCTCTCTCGTTCAACGAGTTTGGCCTCGTCTGCATCACCCGTAAGCGCACCAAGCAGGCACTCGAGCGCGTCCTGTGCCAGCCGTGCCCCTACTGCACGGGCTCCGGCATGGTGAAGTCCATCCCCACGCTCTGTTACGAAATCCAAGCTGAAGCGCGCAAGATGGCTGCCGCCGACCGAGAAAGCCCGAACTTGACGCTGCGCGTCCATCCGGAAATCGCCAAGGCCCTCAAGACCCGCGAGTCCATGCTCATGGACGAACTCGAGCAGACCACCCACAAGCACATCATCATCCAGTCCGACGCCACTCTCCATTGGGAGCAATACGACATCTACTAGTTCTGTTGTCGCGGCGAGTTTACCTCGCCATCCTTTGCGAATTAGAACGCCCGGTGCATCATCGGCCCGGGCGTTTTCCTTTATTGTCAGTGCCGCACCTCGGGCTTGAGGCTTCTTGCTTGTAACCAAAGGGCGAGATCCCCAGTAATCAAAGATAGAGAGTGGCGGATGGAACTCCTGGAACGCTTCGCGACCGGGGATCTGGAAGCCTTCGAAACGCTGTTTCGTGGGCACCAGAAGCACGTCTACGCCTGGATTGTCCGCATCGTCCGCGACTCCGGCATCGCAGAGGACCTTACCGTGGAAACTTTCTGGCGTATCTATCGTTCCCGCGCGCGGTTCGACCCGGCGGGCAATTTTCCCGCTTGGGCGCGCCGTATCGCTACGAATGCCGCACTCGACCACTTGCGCAAGTCGCGGCGCGAAACAGATCTCCCGGAGGATCTGGCCTGCCCCGCCAAGGCTGATCCCGCGGTCCAGCGCGAAACGCGCCAGCGGATCCGTCAAGCCTTCAGCCAGCTTCCTGCAAAGTACCGCTTGGTGGCCACACTCGCGCTGCTAGAAGATGAACCTTACGAGAAAATCGCCGCCGCCACGGGAATTTCCGTTGCCTTGGTCAAGGTGCGCGTGTTTCGCGCCGTGCGCGCGCTGCGCAAGAAGCTCCTATCGATGGGCGTGGAAATAAGTAGGGAAACATGAACCAGCAAGACCACCAAGCACTCCAAACGCTCCTGAAACAAGCCCTCGCTCCGGTAACCGACACCGAACTCGTTCGCGATCTGTGGCCGGAAATGCTGCGGAAGCTCGATCGGCAAGCCGCCCGTGTCCCGTGGTTTGACTGGACCCTGGTCGCGCTTCTCTGCGTCGTGCTTCTTCTTTTTCCCAGGGCCATCCCGGCTTTGCTCTATCACTTGTGAGGCAGGAGGTCTCGATGAATCAGCACACCTATCTGCGCGCGTACATGGCGGGCATCACGGTACCCACGATTTTTCTTCTCGTGGTCGCCACGGTGTTTTGCATCGCCCGTTATGTGTATGACATCCCCGTTCCGGTTGAACGCGTGATCGTATTCCCCATGGCCGTCGTGCCCAATCTGTGGGGGCTCTGGAATATGCTCTATCTCGCCCTACACTCGCGTGTGAACATGTCTATCGGGCTTCACGGGGCGGTATTGCCAATTCTGCTCGCCCCGCTGGGCTTGGTGCTCGCCGGAATCCTGGATTTGCCAATCCACGCCTTTGCCACAAGAATTTTTCCGATTGCCGCTCCGTTGGGGCTGATCGTTTATTATCTCGCCTGGAAGTACCTGGTCGGTTTGCTGAACGGAGTCTTGGACATCGCCTAACCTAAGGTCTCGCGAGCGGTTCCCGAGAGGCAGTGTTTTGCCGTAGGGGCGGCATGCTACGGCCCTGCTTGGCCGCCGGAGTCCGGTCCAAGTGTCTTTTTCCGCATTTTCGAGCGCTATCCTGGGACGTTTGTGAGAAACCCGCACTAGCCGCTCCCATCGATTGTAGAGAGAATCGAGAGTGGAATTTCCGTGGAGGGAACCATCATGGCGCGAGGGCAGCAACGGAGGATCTGGAGAGCACTGTTAACGGGAGTCACGCTGCTTTGCCAGCCGGCGATCGCCCAGAACAAACGGCCGACGGCGCGGGAAGTGGTGGCCGCCATCCAGGAGCACGTCGGCGTGCCGTGGAAAACGCAGACAGTGGACACCTTCAAGGCCGGAAATCCGAATACCCCGGTGACCGGAGTCGCCGTAACCATGATGGCCACCCTCGACGTGCTGCAACGCGCGGCAGCCCATGGACAGAACCTGGTCATCACCCATGAGCCGACCTTCTTCAACCACCAGGATAAGCCCGAAGGCATGCAGGAAAGCGATCCCGTGTGGACCGAGAAGCGCGCGTTTATCGAGAAACACGGACTCGTAGTGTGGAGATTTCACGATCATTGGCACATGCGTAAGCCGGACGGGATCCAAGCTGGCATGGTGCGTGCTCTCGGTTGGGAAAAATATCAGAGCTCGGAAAATCAGAATTCGTTCACGATACCGGAAACCACCGTTGAGAACCTGGCGGCAGAGGTAGCCACACGTTTGGATACGCCCGTACTCCGCGTGGTGGGAGATCCGCAGATGAAAGTCACCCACGTCGCACTAAATCCAGGATCCAGCGGCTTTGTGCGAGAAACACGCGCCCTGGAGATGAACAACGTAGAGGTGCTGCTGGTAGGCGAAACGCGGGAATGGGAAACCGTGGAGTACGCCGCGGACGCGGTCACCGAGGGCAAACGAAAGGCTCTGATGGTGATCGGCCACATTCCGTCCGAACAGGCCGGCATGGAAGAGTGCGCGCGCTGGTTGAAGACCTTCGTGAAAGACGTCCCGGTGGAGTTCGTGCCCACGAAACAACCGTTCTGGACCCTGGAACAGAGAAACGCGCATCACTGAGTAAATTGAGTCGCGCATTCCTACGGTCGGGCCGCAACAGGCTGCGCCCTGCTTGGCCAGCTCAGCGTTCCGAATACCGCTGTTCTTTCCATGGATCGCCGTAGGCGTGATACCCGTTGCGCTCCCAAAATCCCAGCCGGTCGTGGTCGAGCAACTCGAACCCCCGCACCCACTTCACGCTTTTCCACGCATAAAGGTGCGGCACAATCAGCCGCAGCGGCCCGCCGTGCTCTGCGGTAAGCGGTTCTCCGTCATGCTCGAACGCGAACAGCACTTCAGGTCGCAGCAAATCCCCCAGCGGCACATTGGACGTGTAGCCTTCCTCGGCTAGGACCAGCGCAAACTGCGCTTGCGGCTTCGCCGTGACCAGTTTCATCACCTCCGCAAACCGCACGCCACTCCACCGGTTATCCAGCCGGCTCCAGCGCGTCACGCAATGAAAATCAGAGGTCACTTCCGTCTGCGGCAGCGCGCGAAACTCTTGCCAGGAGAGCCGCTTCGGCTCCTCGACCAGCCCCGAAATCTTGAAGTCCCACTTCGCCGCATCGAACCTCGGCACGCTGCCGTTATGCAGCACCGGCCACTTTAACGTCAACGATTGCCCCGGCGGCAGCCGCCCCTCTCTCTTCGCTTTGTTTTCCAATTCCTTTCGTTCGCTCAACTCTCCAAACCGTGCCATGGTAGACAATTCCCTTCATCGCAGACCTGCAAAGACATGCCTGCCACACCTGGAAACCGTTGAACCTTGGATTGCCGCTGAAGACGGCGCTACCAAACCGAGAGCGCCGGGAGCGGAGATCCCGCTCACGGTTCGTGCGCGGACCCTCGGCTGGCTAGCTGATGTCCACTTCGAGCCCCCCTACCCAGCCGGCGACCAAATTGTAGATGAACGCGCCAATCGCCGAGAAAATTCCGCCAAAGACTCCGTAGACCAACGGAAAGAAAATGATCGCGCCGAATCCCATGCCCAAACCTAGCAGCTTCGCTCCCGGCGCGGAGGACGGGCCCAGAGTTCCTAAAGTTCCTGCCGCCATGGATAGCAACGCCATGAAGATGCCGAGCACCAATCCGAGGATAGCGTAGGAAACCAGACCCACCTTGAAAGCCGAGCCCGGGCCGATTCGCCTCACGTTTGCCATATGGCGCCTCCTGCGGTACGCGCGCGCGATGCTAACAGAATACCGACAGGCCACCTAGCCCCAAAACCCCAAATCTTTGCCCGTCACGCCTTGCTGGATGTGCCTTCTGGGAATTTTTCGTCCGGGTTGTATCCTCACGCCCAGGGCGGTTTGGGAGACCCCCGTCGTGACTCCCCATTTGGCAAGCCGCCTCGGAATCGCCGGGCTTACGCCGTGTGTTATTCTTGGTTTTGGCTCCCATCACAAACGAAAGCGAGCCCAAATGACGGCACGCGTTCTCGACGGCACAAAAATCCGCGATGAGGTGTTCTCTGGGCTTCGCGAAGAAATTCAACGCTTGGTCGCCGTGGGGATCCGTCCGGGCCTCGCCGCAGTCCTTGTTGGTGAGAATCCAGCCTCGCAACTCTACGTCAAATCCAAGATCAGCGCGTGCGAACAGATTGGACTCGCGAGCTGGATGCACACGCCTCCCGCCACGGTCACAACCGACGAACTGCTTGGACTCGTCAACCACCTGAACGAAGACGACGCCGTTGACGGCATCCTGATTCAGCTTCCGCTCCCCACGCAGGTCGACACCCGGCGCGTCCTTGAAGCCGTCAATCCCGCGAAGGATGTCGACGGCTTTCACCCCGTTAACCTCGGCCGCCTGGTTAGCGGTCGCCCGGGACTGGTTGCCTGCACGCCGGCCGGCTGCATGGAGATCCTTCGCCGAGCCGACATCCCGATCGAAGGCGCCAACGCCGTCGTCCTTGGCCGCAGCGACATCGTCGGCAAGCCTATGGCGCTTCTCCTCATGCACGCCAATGCCACGGTGACGATCTGCCACTCGAAAACGCGCGACCTTCCAGATCTTGTCCGCCGCGCCGATATCGTCGTTGCGGCCATGGGCAAAGCCGGCTACGTGGCCGCTGATTGGATTCGGCCGGGCGCGGCAGTCATCGACGTGGGCACGAACAAAGTGACCGACGCGAAACAGGCCGAGGGGCTGCTGCGCAATTTTCCCGCGCGCCTGGAGAAGTTCCGCGTCAAGGGCTCCGCACTGGTCGGTGACGTCCATCCAGACGCCGTGCACACTGCCGGCGCGCTTACGCCCGTTCCCGGAGGCGTCGGCCCCATGACCATCACCATGCTGATGCGCAACACGGTGACCGCCGGGCTTCTCCGCCGCGGGAAAACTGGCGTACAGGCTGTACCATCCACCGCCGGCGCCCGGTGAAGTCAGCCATGCTTCGTCTTGGTCTAACCGGCGGAATCGCCAGCGGCAAAAGCGCCGTCGCCGCTATGCTCCGCGAAATGGGCTTCGCCGTCCTCGACGCCGACTCCCTCGCGCACAAATTGATGGAACCTGGACTTCCCGCATACGATGAGGTAGTCCGCCAGTTTGGACCAGCCATCGTGGATTCGAGTAAGCGGATCGATCGCGCCAAGCTGGCCGCCCTGGTCTTCGCCGATCGCGCCAAGCTCGACGACCTCAACGCCATCCTTCATCCGCGCGTGAAGGAAGTCCTGCTTCAGCAATTCGAGGAATGGGCGCACAAGGGCATGCGCGACGCCGCGTTTGTCGAGGCCGCGCTGCTCGTGGAAGCCGGTTACCAAAAAGACTTGGACGGCCTCGTGGTCGCCTGGTCCCGGCCCGAACAACAGCTCGAACGTCTCCGCGCGCGTGGCCTCAGCTATGACGAAGCCCGCCGCCGCATCGCCGCGCAGCTTCCTGTGGCCGAAAAACTACGCCACGCCACCGAAAGGATTGACTGCTCGGGTTCGCTCGAAGACACGCGCCGCCAGGTGGAGGCTCTCGCGGCTAAGCTTCGCAGGGGCTCTTTGCGGGAATCTAACTCCGGCCAGGACAAATGACGAGGTTGGTGGGAAGCTTGCTTTAGGTTCCCTATACTATTGCTCAGGGCTGGATCAGGAAGGACTTCGATCATGACCGCACGAAAAACGTTCCATATCGGCCGCATCGTCATCGCCGCTCTTGCGCTTCTAGCCGGCACCTACTGGGCTGGGGCCCGCTGGGGTCAGCGTCAGCCCGTGCAGGTAGAGGCGGTACGCACGAGCAGTGGTCCACGCGCGGTTTCCGTCGCAGACGTTGCCGCGCGCGACGCGGCTCTGACCGACGACGAAGCCATCAACGTCCGTGTCTATCGCCAGGCCTCACCCGCCGTCGCCAACATTCTCACCAAAGCCACGGAATATGATTTCTTCATGGATCCCGTTCCAGTCGAAGGTGCCGGCTCCGGCTTTGTGATCGATGACAAAGGCTACATCCTGACCAATTTCCACGTGGTGCAGGAAGCGCAGTCCATCGAAGTCGTTCTGGGCGACCAAACGCGCTATCCGGGAAAATTCATCGGCGCCGACCAGCGCAACGACGTCGCTCTGGTGAAAATCGATCCCAAGGGAAAACACCTCGTCGCTTTGCCGCTGGGCGATTCGGCTGCCCTGCAAGTCGGCCAGAAGGTTCTGGCCATCGGCAACCCCTTCGGTTTCCAAAGTACGCTGACCACCGGCGTCGTCAGCGCGATTGGCCGCACGGTGCAAACCAGCCAAACCACTTTCATCGACGAAGCCATTCAGACCGACGCCGCCATTAACCGAGGCAACTCCGGGGGGCCGCTCATCAATTCCCGCGGCGAGGTCATCGGCATCAATTCCGCCATCTACACTCCCAGCGGCACCACCGCCGGTATCGGTTTCGCCATTCCCATTAACAGCGCGAAGCGGATCGCTCACGATCTGATGACCGAAGGCCGCGTCCATCTCGCCTACTTGGGAGTGCAGACTCTTCCCGTTGCCGGCTATCTCGCGGAGGCGTTGGACCTTCCCGTTCAGGAGGGATTGCTTGTTGAGACGGCGGCCAAGGGGGGACCTGCCGCCTTGGCGGGCGTTCGAGGCGGCGATCGCGTCGCGCAGGCCGGCATGCAACGCATCGCCATCGGTGGCGATATCATCGTTGCCGTGGACGGCCAAAAAGTCGCCAGCCCCTTTGACTTGAATATTGTCTTGAATCGGAAGCGTCCCGGCGACACCGTAACGCTTGCCGTGTATCGCGGCGGCAAGAAGATAGAGATCCCAGTCAAGCTCGGCGAGCGCACCGGCAACTAACCGGTAGCACCCGCTTCTTGCTGGCCGGTCGCTCGGCTCGCTACCCGCGCGCGGGATGCCTCGTTCCTGCAAGCCCGCGCTTCGTTGCTCAGCGCGCAAATTCGGCGCGATGCTTTTCCCGCGCAACGTCGCTCAGCGCGAACCAGCCCTCGGCGATGTCGCGTACGCGCTCGAGTTCGCGTTGCATCTCTGCGTGCTTGGCCTCGAGCACTTCCTGGTTTGCATCCGGTGGTACGTAGATCGGCGGGGCGAACAACATCACGGTCCTGGCAAAGGGCTTCGGCAGGAGAAAATGGTCCCAGGTCTTTTCGAATGTTTTCCCACAGTCCACGCCGACATGAAACACCAGCACCGGGCAGCCAGTCCTCCGCGCCAGCATTACCGGCCCGGGCTTAGCAACGTAGCGTGGTCCGCGCGGACCATCGATCGTGAACGCGCAATCGTATCCTTGTTCCAAACGTTTGGCCATCACCGCGAGTCCGCGCAATCCGCCGCGCGAAGAGCTTCCCTGCGCCGTCCCGAATCCCAGCCACTCGATCACTTTCCGCGTCCACTGGCCATCGAATGCCGTGGTGTTCATCACCACTATGCCGCGGTTTCTCGCCCACCACGCCGTGGGAATGATCACGCGGTGCCAAAACGACCAGATGCATTGCTTCCCTGAAGCGTACGTGCGTTCGGCGTGTTGCCAGCCGAGCACTTCGTAGCCCAGCGTCGGCCCCAGCATTCGAATGACGCCATATACAGCGGCCGCAATCAGCGGGATCTGCGCGCGACGAGTCCACCGCAGCTTCGGCAGCCGCGTATCGTAGTGAACGTTGACGGCTTCCTGCGCCGTTTCTTTCTGTCGTTCTGGCCCCGGCTCAAGTCCCCGTTCGTGCGGGGAACCTCCGGCTGCGTGCCGTATCGTCATCGGCGTATAGTATAGGCGGAGGACTGCTTCGCGGCAGCGGCTAATGGAGTTTCCGCATCTGAGTACTCTGGAGCAGTACAGATTGGCGTCTCGAACCGATCTTGATCAACTACGGCAGCGCGTGATTCTACCGGCCTCGGTGGCCGCGCTCCTTGCCGCCGCTCTTTTCACCGCAGCGGCTGCGCGTTCAGACAATCCCAGCGACGACACCGTCGGCGCTATCGAAGGCGACGCCATCGCCGTGCAGGGTCCGATGACCGTGGAAGTTGTGCGCGGCCAAGTCAGAACCGTCTTGCGCAGCGGAAATGACATTCGCGTGAAATCCGGGCAAGCACGCATTGACCTTGTCGAGGGTGGACAAATTGCCATCTGCGGTCCTGCACATTTGTCGGTCCTGAAATCCGGCGGTTCGCTTACCCTGGCCCTCGACGCCGGCATCATCCACGCGCATATCGAACGCGCGCCTGCTCTGACCGTTTACACTGCGCAAATTCAAGCCAAGCCCATTGCCATCGGCGACGGCCCGCAGGACGCACTCATCGGATTCGACACGCCGGGAGCGATGTGCGTGCGAGCTACGACTGGCGCCGTTCGCGTGGAACAGCAGCTCACCGGACAAAATATTATCGTGCCGGAAGGTCGCGACATCGTTCTGGCCAACGGCCAGCTCGACGGCTTGCGCATCAATGCCGGACAATGCGCCTGCGACTGGCAGCTCGCCAATGCCATCTCTCCCGCACCGGAAGTCAGTAGACCCGCGACCACCGAGGAGATTCAACAAAGCGAGGCCCAAGGCAAGAAAACACCGGCTCCTGCGGTGACGCCCCCGGCTAAGGAGGAGCCCGTCTACCAGGTCTTCATGCCACCACTGGCTTACGACGCCAAGGCCAAAGTGCGGCGCGACACCTTCGATCCGAAGCTCATCCTGCTGGTGCGGCGCGTGCGGGTACGTCCCACTCTGATTTTTCAAGGTCGCGTCGAAGGCGATCCAGTGGCCAAACAAAATGCTGCCGCCACACCCCTACCGCCAACGGCGCCTGCCGCAATCCCGGCTCACGACTCGGTGGTCAACCGCGTTCGTGAGTTTTTCCGCCGCCTTTTTTCCTAAATCGCAAACAATTCCACAAGCCGGGCGTAGCGGGTGAATCTTCGTTCTGGCAGTTGCACGTACCGCCAGACGCACGGGTTCAAGGAAGCGTTCTCGCGGCGCGATTTTCCTTCCCAAGCCAAAACAGGCCGCATCGTTGACGCCGGTCCGGTTATCATCCGGCGCACCGGCGCGTCACTCCAAGACGTCAGGGTTCCGCGACGTGTGAACCCTCGGAGAAGACCTCACACGTAAATCCAAATATTAGCGTCCCGCACTCCTGCCATGCCTGGCGCGCCAGCTGGGCCTTGCGGCAGGCTTCCTCGAGAAATTGTTCGCGAGTAAGACGATGTTCCGTGGCGACTTGCGGGAGGAGAAGGCCGCGCTGCGCGCCGCGGGACACCAGAAGTCCGTGCCGGCCGATCTCTATCTGTTCCGGGCGGATCGCGGCGGGCGGCGAAAGCAGCGAAATCTCAATGTGCAGCTCGTCTAGGTCCGCGGGACACAAAGGCGGAAAACGCGGGTCTTGCAAAGCGGCGCTGGCGGCACAGCGCGCGATGCTCTCTCCGAGAGGTTCATCTCCTTCGATGACTCCAATGCAGCCGCGCAAGCGCCTCCGGACGTGCAGCGTCACAAACGCTCCGCAGCGCTCGGCGAAGACTCCATCCTGTGGGATTTGCTCCGGCAGGTGCCCTTGCGACACCGCCTCGACCACAGCCTGGCGCGCCAATCGCAATAGGGCGTGATGATCGCTTTCAGAGAGGGACGGCATCCTCGGTCTTCTTGCGGCTCTCCAGCATCCGCAGCTTTCGCCGCTGCTTGATGCGATCGTCCAGATGGCCCCAGAAACGGCGAAAATACTGGGCGGCGGATACCAAGGCGCTTACCACCACCAACCACAGTAGAAGCAAGGCGAGCGGCGCAAGAGAAGGATGCCGGGCACCGGCGATCAAGACCGCCACCGCGCAGACTTGCAGCACCATCTTGGTCTTCCCAAGTATGGAAGCCTCAATCGTGAAGCCTTCGGCAGACGCAATATTGCGCAATCCGAGGACGGTAAATTCGCGCCCAATGATAATCACGACCATCCAGGCGGGCACCAAGTGCATGTCCACAAGCGAAACGAACGCCGCCGAAATTAGAAGTTTGTCCGCGATGGGATCGAGAAGGATTCCGAGCGTTGTGACCTGCAGGCGCCGCCGCGCAAAATAACCGTCGGCCCAGTCGGTGGCCGCAGCCATCAGTAAGATCAAGACCCCCCAAAACTCGAAGTGCATAGGGAAACCCCAAAGCTCAACGTTCGGGCTGCGCGTCAGCAGAATCACAATGAGAACCGGTACGAAAAAAATGCGCAGCAACGTCAGTGCATTGGGGAGATTCATAGGCGTTCAGCGGCGGGAAGCCATACCTTGTGGCCGCAGCCACCACTGCGCCTCACTATAGACTCCGCTTACGCAGGCGTCAACGCTCGCTCCTCGCCATAAACATATGAGGTTGCAGAGACTTCCGAGTTAGTAGACAGCATGGCGCGGTTGGTTCGGGGAAATACTCTTTCGTCACACGGGAGCAGCAAAGCTGTGTAAATGTTGAATTTAGCGCGGGCGTCGAGAATTCCTCGAGAGAAAATACGAAACCAATCTGCAATCCCAATAAGGCACGCATTATGTGCCACTTACATGGCAACCCCGGGACCTTGCGGTCCGCCCTTGACTGTTCCCGGGCGCTTGGGCTCGGTCGGAGCGGGGTGGGTTTCCCACAGCGATTTCCACAGCAAGCAGGCGCCGCTGAGATTCCCCTCGAGCCCGGTCCCAGGTGTGGCGACCCCCGAAAAAAGCGCCTTTTTTCAGGGTCGCCCGGAAGTGACTGCGGCCGGCTGCCCGACACCCGATTTCAGATCGCGCGTGGTCCCCGCAAGACCCGCACGGGAAGGAAAAACATCGCGTTGAGCAGCGCGAACACGCCATGAACGGTAATCCCGAGTATGCGAAAAGGCAACATGAGCAGCCAAACGAACGGGTAGAGGATGAGCGCGAGTAGCGCCACCGGCCAGCACAGGATGAACAGAATGCACCAGAGTAGGAAAGCAACCATGGTAATTCCCTCCCCTTTGAGCTACGTCAGCGCGAGCCGAGAAGTTCCGTGCTCGGCATATTGGCTCAGGCGCAGCCGCTCGGCAATCGAGACGGGCACTTCCGCTTCCATAATCATGTGGGAATCCTGCACCACCGAGTGCAGGACGCGTCCCAGGGCGTGGATGAGGGCGAGCGTGCGACCCTCCGCAAGGGGCAACCGCAGAGACAGCGTCACGACGGGATCGACGGGCAGAGCCACATCGATGCGCCTTAGCAATTCGTCCAAGCCTGTCCCGGTCATTGCCGAGACGAGTACGGGGCCACTCTCGGCGGATTTCGCAGCGCCCGAGGTGAGAGGATCTCGCTGTTCGGGGGTGAGCAGATCGACTTTGTTCAGTACGCGCAGCTTGGGACGATCGCCCACGCCAAGCTCATTGAGAATTTTGTCGACTTCTTGGTCCAGCTCGGCGTGATGCGGATTCGAGACGTCGCTTACGTGCAGGATCAATGCCGCTTCCTGGACTTCTTCCAGGGTTGCGCGAAATGCGGTGAGCAAGCCCTTGGGCAGATCGCGGATAAATCCCACTGTGTCAGAGACCAGCACGCGCCGATGCGAGGGCAGGCGAACAGCCCGAATGGTGGGATCCAGAGTGGCGAACATGCGCGAGGAAACGAGCACCTCAGCACGGCTGAGCGCGTTGAACAGCGTGGACTTCCCCGCGTTGGTATAGCCGACCAGCGCGATCGTGCCCAGGGGAACGGCGTTGCGAGCTTCGCGCCGCCGCGCGCGCTGTTTGCGGACTTGTTCGATGTCGGCTCGAATCTTGCTGACGCGGTCGCGGATGCGCCGCCGGTCGGTCTCCAATTTCTTTTCGCCGGGGCCGCGCACACCGATGCGTCCCGCTCCTCCGCCGGCGCCACCGGCTCCGCCACCGCCGCTCTTTCCCCCCAGCCGGGACATCGCCGCGCCCCGGCCGGTCAGACGCGGCAGCATGTAGTTGAGTTGTGCCAGCTCCACCTGCAAGTGCCCTTCGCGGCTGCGTGCGTGGCGGGCGAAAATGTCCAAGATCAGCTGCGTGCGGTCGATTACCCGGCACTCCGTGGCACCTTCGATGTTTCTTTGCTGCACCGGGGAAAGGTCGCCATCGAAAATAATCAGTGGTGCTTTGTGCGCCGTGGCTTCGGCGCGAATCTCGTCGAGTTTGCCGCGGCCGACAAGCGTCGCGGGATCGGCGGACTCTCGCACCTGGTACACCGTGCCTGCTACTTCCGCGCCTGCGCTGCGTGCCAGTTCGACAAGCTCCGCCAGGGATTCCCGGCCTTGTTCGCCCGCAGGCATTCCAACAACCCGACGCGCACGCTTCCAGGTTACGCCGACCAGCAGAGCGCGCTCCGATACCGACGTAGGGTGCGGCGTTTTCATAGGTGGTACAGACGAGCGGTCATGGGCGGATCGTCGCCCTTGGCGGGCGCAAAGCGGTGAACCGGGGCGGGATTTCCCTCCTAGCCGGATTATACGCTCGTCGCCTCGGTGCTGCGACCTGCATCGAGCCCTTGCCCACGGAGCCACTTTAGGGCTTCGCGTTGCACCTCTGGATCATCGCCAAACCCTTGGTACCAGTGAACGCCAGGCTCCTTGCGGAACCACGTCAACTGCCGCTTCGCGTAGCGGCGCGTGGCCGGTTGGATCGCCGCCCGGGCTTGTTCCATGGTCATCTCATCGCGCAAAACGGCGCGCATCTCACGATAGCCGATAAAATCGAAAGGCTTTGCGTCTTCGCCTATTCCGCTGGCCAGGAGCGCGCGTACCTCTTCGATCCAACCACGCGCAAGCATGGCGTCCGTTCTTGCGTGAATGCGTTCGTAAAGCGCCTGGCGCGGTGGGGCAAGTCCAATTTTCAAGACCCGCCATCCTTCCAACGGCGTGCGGCCGGTCCGATGTAGTTCCGAGAGAGGCTTCTTTGCAAGCAGGGTCACTTCGATGGCGCGAATCAGTTTCTGCTCATCGCCGGGTCCTATCTTACGGGACGCTAATGGATCCAGGCGTTGCAGTACGCGATGTAAGTAGCCGGGAGGGCGTTGTTCGGCGCGGGCTCGCAGCCTT
>Ga0209526_10001558_pt1 | contig 15415 bp, 11 predicted proteins | sample JacPinW_OM2H0_M1_FD_188566 | JGI IMG/M metagenome (GOLD analysis project Ga0209526, IMG submission 188566) | Forest soil microbial communities from Algoma, Ontario, Canada - Jack Pine, Ontario site 1_JW_OM2H0_M1 (SPAdes) (version 2) | ecosystem: Environmental > Terrestrial > Soil > Boreal... | reverse complement strand
ATACGACTTTCTATTTCCCGCTCGCCACGTCCATACTGGTGAGCGTGGTACTGTCGCTGCTGCTTTACGTGATTGGCAGGATAAGGCGCTGACCGAGGGGCGAAGACGCGCTACATCGTAGCCTAGGGGCCTGCCACTTCATGACCTCCGGCACTCGCCCTGTCTTGAGCTCGTATTTTCTCTGGGCGGCACTTGGGGCTGTCCTAGGTAGCAGCGTTGCTACTGCTGACTGCTAGGCTGCTCGCAGAATATCCAATGCCTGTTGCAGGACTGTATCCAGGCCCGTAATCAAGGGACGTGGGCAGACTCAGCGCTTAGTGGAGGCATTGCGCAGGAGCCGCGGTACCGCTTTTAAGAATAACGCCGTCCCCCATCGATTTCGTTCTCGGCGAATCCGCTCCGAGCTTTGTTTTCGAATCCGGAATAATGAATCGAGCGCTTAAGTGTGCTCCCCCCGAATGAGGGCGTTCCCGCAGCCTATGGAGGCGGCACATTTAAGCTGGGATGCCTGTTCGCACGGGGTGGCGGTAAACTGCATGGCCATGGCTTCCGCCGACCAACTTGGATTCAGCTTTAGGCCTTCGGATCGCCGCATATGGACGGTGCGCGATCTGGTGGCTGCTGTCCGCACCCATATCGAACGCGAATACGGAGATGCCTGGGTCGAGGGCGAGATCTCGAATTTCCGAGCGCACGACTCGGGGCACTTGTATTTCACTCTGAAGGACCAAAAGGCTCAGATCCGCGCCGTCATGTTCCGTTCCCAAGCACGGCTGCTGCGATTCCGCCCCGAAAACGGCATGCAGGTCGTGCTGCGCGGCCGGGTCACGGTCTACGAAGAGCGCGGCGAACTTCAGATTTCAGCCGAGTACCTCGAGCCTAAAGGCGCGGGCGCGCTACTGGTCGCGTTCGAGCAGCTTAAGGTCAAGCTGGAAGCGGAAGGCCTGTTTGACCCTGCTCGCAAGAAGCCGATTCCTACTCTGCCGCGGAGGATCGGAATCGTGACTTCGCCGCAGGCCGCTGCCTTGCGCGACATTCTGCATGTCCTGCTGCGCCGTCATCACACCGCGAGCGTTCTGATTTTCCCTGCCCAGGTGCAGGGGGAGAGCGCGAGTGTTGAGGTGAGTGCTGGCGTCCGCTACTTCAACAAGGCACGTAGTGTGGACGTCATCGTGGTTGCTCGTGGGGGAGGTTCGGCGGAAGACCTGGCTGCATTCAATAACGAGGCGCTAGCTCGTATCGTTGCCGCTTCCGGGATTCCGGTGATTTCCGCCGTGGGCCATGAAACCGACTTCACCATTCTCGACTTCGTTGCTGATCTGCGTGCTCCTACCCCTTCTGCCGCCGCCGAGTTGGTGATTCGTTCCCGCCAGGAAGTGGAAGATCAGGCCGAAGCGTTGCGTCAGCGCCTGACGCGAGCCGTGCGTTATCGGTTGCTTATGGGCCGGCAGGCACTCACCGCAGTGGCCCAACACGGCGCCTTTGCTCGCATGGTTGATGTCATTCACCGGCGTCAGCAGAAGCTCGATGATTTGAACAATCGCCTGGACCGGGCGGAACGTCACATGCTCGAGCAGCATCGTCGCCGCCTGGAAGCAGCCGCCGCCGCCGTACGCCACTACGACGTGCGCCGTAGGCTGGCGGGCATCGGCAAAGAACTCGATTCTCGGCTTGCCGCCCTGGCCGCTGCGATCGGACGAGAGCTGTTGCAACGAAGAGGAGAGCTCAATCAACTCGCCGGGCAGCTCGAAGCACTTTCTCCCCTTGCTATCCTCGATCGGGGCTACGCTCTGGTCTTTGATTCCTCGGGAACGCTATTGAAAGATGCCTCACGGGTGAAATCTGGAGACGAGATTTCTGCTCGGCTGGCGAAGGGGACGGTCAGCGCAACAGTCCATGGAGGAAAGCAGCAGCCATAATTCGTCGTCCCGAATTCGCCAGGCGAGAGCTTGCCCCGGCTGATCGGTCGATCGACATGTTTTCGGACCGTGGCGCGGCTGTGCTAGGGTCGGGAGGAGACTGTCGCGCTGCCATCGTCGGGGGCGGCTGGCTCCCGTCATTTGTGATTCTGGCGTGTCCCAGGGCACGCTACATCTAGCTAAGCACAAGCCTGGATTACAATTGATTTGTCCCCGGTCTGGCCAGGTTAAGTCTTCGAAAGGGGCCGCAGGTGAGGCAGTTTTCAGCGCCATGGCCACATATGTCAGTGATTTCGGTTGTCGACATTTTGTTGGTTGCCTTCATCATTTATGAGCTGTTGGCGCTCATCAAGGGCACTCGCGCCGCGTATATGCTGGTGGGGGTCGCGGCGCTGGCCCTGGTCTTTTATTTTTCCCGCGTCGGCCAGCTGGCTACCCTGAACTGGCTGATCAGCACGCTCCTGCCCTACGCGGTGTTCGCGCTGATTGTGATTTTCGCGGTAGAGATCCGGCAGGCATTGGCGCGGCTGGGGCGCAGACTTCTGCTCAGTCGAGCGGCGGCTTCGGAAGCGGACGTTTACGACGATATCGTGCTGGCGGCCAACCTGTTCGCCCAGAACCAGACGGGCGCGCTCATCGTGATCGAACGGGAGATCGGGTTGCGTACCTACATTGAAAGCGGGGTGCCGCTCGACGCGCATCTTTCCTACGACCTGCTGGCCACAATTTTCCGTCCCAGCGCTCCCCTGCACGACGGCGCCGCGATTGTGCAGAAAGATCGCATCGCAGCTGCGGCGTGCTTCCTGCCGCTCTCCATGAACCCTGTGCTCTCGACTCAACTCGGCACCCGGCACCGGGCCGGCATCGGCGTGACCGAGGAGACCGATGCGATGGCGGTGATCGTTTCCGAAGAAACCGGTGCCATCAGCCTGGCCGTGGGGGGAAAGATCGAGCGGGACTTGAGCGTAGAGGAGTTGCGCGAGCGCATGGGCGGGCTGCTGCGCCGTTATGTGCCTCCTTCCACCTTGCCCACACCGATTACGAACGGCGGCGAGGAACTCGCGGGCTCCGACGACGGAGGCAAAAGGATATCCCTGCCGCACGCGGCGGATTCGCGCCTCAACCCGCGAGGCGATGGCTAGCCATGACAGACTTCCTGCACCGGCACGTGCTACACAATTTCGGCCTGAAGCTGCTCGCACTGGCGCTCGCTGTGGCCTTGTGGCTCGCCGTGGCGCGCGATCCCGTGGCCGAGGTAGCGGTAGATGTGCCGGTAGAATTCCATAACATCCCAGAGAACCTGGAGATCAATTCCGAAAGTGTTCCGCGGGCCCAGATCTGGATGCGCGGTCCGGAGCGCATTGTACGGCGACTGCGGTCCGCAGATGTTTACGCCGAAATCGAACTCAGGGGCATGAGGGTAGGGGAGCGCACCTTTGACCTGACGGCGGATCAGATCCGTCAACCGAAAGAGCTCGAGGTGGTACAAATCGTTCCCAGCCAATTCCATCTCACATTTGACGCGCGGCTGACCCGCCAGGTTCCGGTTCATCCCCGAGTGGTCGGAAACTTCGCTCCGGGTTATGAGATCGGGCACGTTGTCGCCGAGCCATCTACAGTTACCATTAGCGGACCCCAGAAGAGAGTAGAGGCCATCGAGGCTGCCCTGACCGACTCAGTCGACGCCAGCGGAACCCTGGACCGAGCCACCTTCGTCCGGCATGCTTATGTTTCTGACCCCCTGGTCCGGGTAATGGACCCCAATCCGGTGCGGGTGACGGTTATTATGGAGAGAGTTCCTAGCGGAACCGGCGGCCATTGAGCAGCCTCAATTCAGCATGACATCCCCGACGCGACAACTTTTCGGGACCGATGGGATTCGTGGCGTAGCCGGCGAATTCCCCTTAACCCAGGACAGTACCTACATGATTGGCCGCGCCTTGGGCCATGATCTCAAGCGCAGCAACGCGCCGTTTCGCGCCGTGATTGGGCAGGACACACGCGAATCCAGTTCATGGATCGCTGATCGGGTGACCTTCGGACTCGCCGCCAGCGGAATCGAAGTTCACAGCGCAGGTATCATCACCACCCCCGGCGTCGCCTACCTGGCGCGCTCTCGCAATTACGCGGCGGGCGTGGTCATCTCGGCATCACATAACCCCTGGACTGACAATGGCATCAAGGTTTTCTCCGGTGACGGATACAAATTGCCGGACGGGCATGAAATCGCGATTGAGCAGGAAATCTTCGCATTACTGCAGAATCCTGAGGAACACGTGGACTCGTCTCTCCAACTCACGCCCAGCCTCCCCGGTCAAGCCGAGCTGCGCCGCGCCTATATCGAGTGGTTGGCTCGGAATGTGAGCATGGATTTGAGCCGGTTGCGGGTGCTGGTGGATTGCGCGAATGGTGCTGCCGCAGTCGAAGCACCAGAACTGTTCCGCCTCTGCGGCAATCAGGCAATGTTTCTCAATGCCGCTCCCGACGGCAAGAACATCAATGAGAATTGCGGCGCTCTGCATCCGGAAACATTAGCCAAGGCGGTGGCGGAGAAGCCCGGACAATTCGATCTGGGCATCACCTTCGATGGTGACGCGGACCGCGTGCTCTTCTGCGATGGCGACGGCCATGTGGTTAATGGGGATGCCGTCCTTCTGCTGGCTGCACGGTCCATGAAGTCGCGCGGGGTCCTCCCCGGGGAGACGGTAGTCGCGACCACTATGTCCAATATGGGGCTGGAGCTCGCTTTACGTAATTCCGGGATTCGCCTGCTCCGCGCCAACGTCGGGGACAAGTACGTGCTGGAGGAGATGCAGAAGAGCGGAGCCGTGCTGGGCGGGGAGCAATCTGGGCACATTATTTTCCGGGACGGTGAAGCCACCACCGGCGACGGCCTGCTCACGGCCCTGCGCGTAATGGAAACCATGGCGCGGACCGGAAAAGCGCTGGCGGAACTGGTAAGTGACCTTAAAGTCTTTCCCCAGACGATTCAGAACGTACGGGTGCGGGAGAAAGTGCCATTTGCGAAGGTACCTGAAATTCAACGCGTAATCGATGCGGCCGAGCGCGAACTGAATGGCAACGGCCGCGTAGTAGTGCGCTATTCGGGAACGGAAGCTCTGGCGCGGGTGATGGTTGAGGCGGAGTCAGAGGAGAAGATGAGGGCGTTGGCCAACCAGATTAAGGAGGCCATTGCCGGCAGCCTGGGCAAAAAAGGTTGAAGCGCGCGCCGGATTCGGGAAGAACCAGTATGTTCTTGCGCTTCGTAACCTCCGCCCTCGACCAAGAATCCCACCAAGATTGGCGTCGGTCACGCTGCCGGCTTAGGAGACAGGGGCATGCTTTCTCGACATGAAGAGGAACAAGACCAGCAACATTCACCACCGCCAAACCACCTCCCCTATCGCAAACCTTAAGAGTTACGACATCTGTGTCCGCCGGATCAAGTCCGATCGCCCAGGCTAGGTTGTATACGAACCAATTTCAGATTGTCGCCGTTCCATTCGTGGACTCCGATCCGTGAGTCTCATTACTCCAAATCACGCCAGTTCTTTCCTACGCCGATCTCTACCAGCAGGGGCACGGTCAGGGGATAAACCTTCTCCATCTGATCGCGCACCAATGTCTTCATCATCTCAACTTCTTTTTCCGGAACTTCAAACACCAGTTCATCGTGCACCTGCAGGGTCATCGAGGATTTCAGTCCGCGCTCGCGGAGAGCGGCATCGATCCTGATCATGGCGATCTTGATCAAGTCCGCGGCCGTGCCCTGCAAGGGTGTGTTCACCGCGGTACGTTCGGCGAAGCCACGCAGGTTGGCATTTTTGCTGTTGATATCGGGGATGGGCCGCGCCCGTCCGAACAAGGTCCTGACCTTCTGCTCCCGCCGAGCTTCATCCAGAGTTTTGTCAATGAAGCCCCGCACCCCTTTGTACTTCTCAAAATAGGCCTGGATGAACTGCTTGGCTTCTGCAGGTTCAATACCAAGATTTTGTGACAATCCAAAGGCGGAGAGTCCATACACGATCCCGAAGTTCACCACCTTGGCCTGGCGGCGGTGATCGGGCGTGACCATCAACGGCGGCACACCAAACACCTGCGAAGCGGTCAGGGTGTGGATGTCATCGCCGCGACGGTACGCTTCTACCAGCAGCGGATCCTTCGAGAAGTGGGCCAACAAGCGCAACTCGATTTGCGAATAATCCGCAGCCAGCAACACGTGACCCGGCTCCACCGTGAATGCGGCGCGAATCTCTCGGCCCAGTGGGGTGCGAATGGGAATGTTTTGCAAGTTGGGATTGGCCGACGACAGCCTTCCGGTGGCAGTGCCCGCCTGACTAAACGTAGTATGCAGGCGGCCGGTGGTCGGATTGAGCAGCGCGGGCAGGGCATCCACGTAAGTGGACTTCAGTTTAGAGAGTTGCCGGTATTCCAGCACCAGCCGGGCAACCTCATGGGTCAGCGCCAACGTTTCGAGGACGTCCACAGCGGTCGAGATGGTCTTGCCTTTACCGTATTTCACCGGCTTGGGCAAATTCATCTGGTTGAAGAGCACGTCCCCCAGTTGTTTTGGCGAATTGACGTTGAACTCGCATCCGGCACACTCATAGATCTCGCCCGCCTTGGCTTCGACTTCGCGCTCCAATCGCGACGACATCTCCTCCAAGACGGCGCGGTCGATCTTGACTCCGGCTTGCTCCATGTTCGCCAGTACCTCGACCAGTGGTAAATCAATTTCTTCATACAACTTCAGGAGCCCTGCCTGTTCGACCTCACGGCGCAGCGCCGCGCTGAACCGGCCTGTGACGTCGGCCGATTCCGGCAACGTGCCACTCAATTTCAGGTTGAACCGCCGCAACGCCACCTCGGCCAGCCGGTGCGAGGAATAGGTCGGATCAAGCAGGTAGGAATACAGCATGGGATCATGCCGCACCCCGCGTAGCGTGATCCCTTGCGCCCGAAGCGCATGAAGCGCGGTTTTGTAATCATGAATGGCCTTGGCCAGGTCTTCGCTTTCGAGCGCCGATCGAAGTCGCGAGCCGGGTCCGTCCCTCTCGATCGAGACCGTCGTCGCCCTGCCTGCCGCTGCGGAAATCGCGACCGTCCGCGGCCGTGCGGCATCGCGGGGTGCGGCGGGGAGCGGCAGCATGCTTTCCTGGGGCTCGTCCGCTTCCTCTTCGGGATCATCGACGGCCACCGTGGTCTCGGCCTCGATGGCCAGGGCCAGCGAATTGGCGGCGGAAACTGATTGCAACACCGCCTCCACGTCGGCCGCGGACTTGGCTTCGGTGTAATGCGCCTCGGTCAGTTCCACCACCGGGAGCAGCTCTTTCAACAGGGAAGTGAATTCCAGTTCAGTGAACAGGGCGCGCAGGGCTTCGACATCGGGCGCGCCGGCACGCATGGCATCCACATTGAGATCTAGGGGTACATCGCAGTCGATGGTGGCCATGCGCTTGCTGAACAGAACGATGTCGCGGTTGTTCTCGAGCGACTCGCGATAAGACTTCTTCTCCACCTCGGCAGCGCGGTCCAGCGCCTGCTCCACCGTGCCAAAGCGCTTGACGAGATCCACCGAACCCTTATCCCCAATTCCCGGCGCGCCCGGAATATTGTCGATCGTGTCGCCGCGCAGGGCCATCACATCGACCACGCGCTCCGGAGGCACGCCGAGAATCTCTTCGACTTTTTGGGCATCACAGATCAGGTTGTCTTTCGGCGGATTCAGCACCAACACCCGATCGTTGACCAGTTGCAGCATGTCCTTATCGCTGGAAACCACGTACACCCGATACGACTGCGCGGTGGCTTTGCGGGCCAGGGTACCGATCACGTCATCCGCCTCGTAGCCGGCAAGCTCGAGAATGGGAATGCGGTAGGCCTCGAGGGCGCGCCGGATGTAGGGCAATTGCTGGGCCAGCTCTGGCGGCATTTCGCTGCGGTTGGCCTTGTAGCCGCGATAGTCGACCTCCTGGAAGGTCTGGGTTTTCAGATCGAACTTACGTACCTTGGTGATGACTTCTGCCTGCCGATCGCGAAAGGTAGGCGCCGCTACGTCGAATACGGCGGCCAGATATTCGGGCGAGAAATCGTCGCGCAATTTGCGCAGCATGTTGACGAAGACATAAGTGGCCGCGGTGGGCAGTCCGGTCTTGGTCGACATGCCGCGCTGCCGCGCCATGGCGTGATAGGCACGGAAGATGAAAGACATCGCGTCCATGAGAAAGATGCGGCGCCCGTCACTTGCGGCCAGCTTCGGTCGAGGGGTGATAGAGGGCGTGGAAGAGGGGGTGGGCGCGGCTGTGGCCGGGGCGCTTTCAAGCTGTGTCGTCGCGGATTTCTTTCGGGGAGGCAACAGATAAGTTTAGCAGGACAGCACTGGGCCATTGGCGCTTAGCAAGGAGCACTGGGCGCTCAGCCGGACGGGCCCCACGGAGACTAAAATGCTAAAAGTAAGCTAAATACAGCTCTTCGCCGGCTTCCCATACTCCGTATTGTAGTGCAGCTGAATCACACCGCAGGTGCCCTGTTCCTGGGAATAGACTACGCAGGTATCGAAGGGGCGAGAATACACGTGCAGGCTTACCGCACGCTGGTTGAATTCGCGCGGATTGTAGACCCGGTGCACGGGTTCGAGCGGATTCACCGCGCAGGGCTGGCGCGGATTCATCTCGACCGTATCTGCGGTCTCGAGCTGGCAGGTGCCTTGGTCCAGCTTCTGCGAAATTAAGTGATAGTTCTCGACCCGTAGTCGTCCCAGGGGAACTGCCATCCAGCAATTCTGCTCGCGGTGGTTGTGCACGGAACTGGCCTGACCGACTTCCCAGCAGATGGCAACCAGTTCGTAGAGTGACGTTTTGTCAATCAGGTTGCGGGTGTAGTGCTGCCGATCCCAAGTCAGATAGGGCGTTAAAGTGTCCGACCGAACCGGCGTGCTTTCCAGAAACCGGATAATCTGATCGAGGCGGTTGAAAGCGGGCTCGGGAAATGTCCTCAACTCCGCCACAAAATCCAGAATCGGAACCGGCTTCGAGGTCGCTTGAGTGCCCATACTTTCACTCCTTCGGAAGCACAGTATATCGCTTGTTTCAGCAACCTTGGCCAGCTCTAACGACAGTTAATCGACGAACATACAATCGCCATACGAATAAAATCTATATTGCTCGCGCACGGCGTGGCGACAGGCAGCCAGAACATGCTCCTGCCCCGCCAGGGCACACACCAGCATCAGCAGCGTCGATTGCGGCAGGTGAAAATTTGTGAGCAGCGCTGCCACGGCCCGGAATGGGTAGCCGGGGTAGATAAATAGATCTGCCTCCCCGCTTCCCGCCTCGAACCGACCGCTTCCCGATTTCCCGGCACAATATTCGAGCGTCCTGACGGTAGTTGTTCCCACCGCCACCAGCCGTCGTCCGGTGTCCAAAGCGCGGTTCATTGCGGCCGTGGCTTCCCCGGAAATGGAGTAGGACTCGCGGTCGAGCTCGTGCTCTTCCACCCGCTCGGCCCGCACCGGCTTGAAGGTCCCGAGCCCTACGTGTAGCGTGACTTCGGTGGTTTCAATGTTCCGCTCTTTCATCCGGGCCAGAATTTCCGAGGTAAAGTGCAGACCGGCGGTCGGCGCGGCCACCGATCCTCTTTCCCGGGCGTAGACCGTCTGATAGCGCTCCCGGTCCGCCGGTCGATCCGGGCGGTCAATATACGGAGGCAGCGGCACGTGACCGATGCGCTCAACTTCGCCAAAGAAATCTCCTACCCCAGCAAACCGTATTCGTCGCTCCCCGAAACTGCCGCGTGTCATCACTTCCGCCTGCAGTTCGTCCCTGGTTCCAAAAAACAGTCGCTCTCCCACTCCAATTTTCCGTCCGGGGCGAACCAGGCATTCCCATTCATTGGGTTCCTGCGAGACCTGACGGGTGAGCAGAACTTCGATCGTGCCGCGCAGAAAATCGCGCCGGGCCGGATTGTTAACGCCGAGAGGCTGCGCTTTTGCCCCGCTCCTTCTGCCGTAAAGCCGCGCCGGAAAAACTCGCGTGTTGTTAAACACGACCAGATCATCCGGTCTTAATAAGTCCGGAAAATCGCGGAAACGGCAGTCCCGTAACGCGCCTGAGCTGCGATTCAGGTGAAGCAGCCGCGAATCCGCCCGGTCGGGAAGAGGCTCCTGGGCGATCAGTTCTTCGGGCAGTGAATAATAGAAATCGGAGACCAGCACGAGGGTTGATTATAGGATTTCTTCCCGCCTTCCACCGGGGAGCGGGCGCAGGGGACGGGTTCCGAGTTCGAGCCAAACATGTAATAGTGTGTAAACGGGATTGTAACCACCAATTGCCTGGGTTACCATACGCGGCATCGAGCCGGGGCTGCGAGTTCCACTTTTCCGAAATATGCCCAGCGAACGTCAATATCGGCGCGAAATTGTCCTCTTTGGCAGGGCCCTGCACGAGCGCGGCTACGTGGCAGCGATGGATGGCAATCTTTCGGTGCGCCTGGACGATCGCCGCATCCTGGCTACTCCCACGTCCATGTGTAAGAGCATGATGAAGGCCTCAGATCTGGTCATTGTGGACCTGGAGGGCCGGCGCCTGGAGGGGCGCCGGGATGTTTCCAGTGAAATCGCCATGCACCTTTGGATTTACAAGTTGCGCCCCGACGTCCGGGGCGTGGTGCATGCCCATCCGCCCACCGCCACTGGCTTTGCCGCCGCCGGCATGGCTCTCAACCAACCGCTGGTATGCGAGGTAGTGATTGGACTGGGTTCCATCCCGCTCGCCAAGTACGGCACGCCAGGTACGCCCGAGCTTACCGATGCGCTGGAACCATTGATTCCGAAATACGACGCTATTCTCATGTCGAACCATGGGGTAGTCGCATACGGGGTGGGCCTTCACTCTGCCTACATGAAGATGGAAACAGTCGAACATTTTGCCCAGATTGCTCTGGTCACGCATCTGCTCGGACGGCAGCAGCCCCTGGGTAGCCAGGAACTGGAAAAATTGATGGCGGCACGGAGCAAATATCAGGGCTCGAGATCTGCTGCCCCGCTGCCCCTGGCCGTGGCCGGCGACGGCGAAGCCGGCAATGACCATGACCACGCCCGACCAAGACAATCATCTGCGCCGGTGACACCTGCTCGGCGCGTAACCTCGCGCCATCGCTGAAGTCAAGGGTGGGGGGTTAGTCTCCTCCGATTCTGAATCTCATTCCCGCCCGGACGTTTGCTCTCAGAGCCGGGTAACCCACTACTTCCTGATATTGCCGGTTCAGGGCATTTTCGACATTCGCGTAAGCCGTGATCCGGGAATTCAGAGCGTACCATCCACCTACGTCCACGCGAGCATAGCCAGCGGCGTGGTCAAGGTTGAATCCGAGGAAGTCCGAATCGGGGCGGCGGCCCACGAAACTGCCACCCAGATTTGCTCCCCATCGCCTGGTCCAGTAACCAAGCAGGAGGCTGCCAGAGTGTTTCGGGCGTCTTAATAAAGGCTGCCCCGGCTGATGGAGCGTGTCGAAGGCAAAGGGCTGCTCCAGAATTTGGGTGGAAGTGTAGTTGTAAGCGGCGTCAATCGACAACCAGGACAAAGGCCGCCCGTGCAGTTCCAGTTCGGCGCCGTGGGCGATTGACTTGTTGATGTTCTCGTACCGTCCGGTAAAAGTGTTGAAGTCGAGAATGGCGAAATCAATCTGATGGCGAAACAGGTTGTGATAGTACATGGCGGTGAGTGCGTACTTCCCGCCTAGGAAGGATTGCTCGAAACCTGCTTCCCAGGCCCGGTTTTCTTCGGCCTTGAGATTCGGGTTGGGAATAATCGTCGGCCCGCTGGCGAAGGCTTCGTCAAGTCTAGCCTCCTTGATTCCGGTGGCGTAGGAACAACGTAACCGAGTGCCGGAGAAAATCTCACCCCCTTTCAGCGCTTCGAGGGTCAACGCCGCCCGCGGCACGCCCTTGTTGCCGAAGCTTTGGTTGTGGATGAAGCGGGCGCCAGCCACCAACGACAACCTGCCGAGAGTCAACAACTCCTGTCCATACACCGCCTGATTTAAGCGCGAGCCATGGGTCACGCCAAAGTTCAAGTCCCCCACAAAGCCGTTCTCATCCTCGAATTCGTATCCCACAGTGGTTCGGGCCCAGCTCCGCTCCAGGTAGTCACCCTGATATTCGAATCCAGCGCGATTGATGTCGGCGATGGAGTGGAATGGGGTATCAAACCGGCGGCCGGGCTCGTTGACCGTGTCCACATTCGTGCGCCGATGGTTGTACTCGAAACCGGTGAAGCGATGCTGCCAGCGCGACGGGCCCGTAACTGCGAGTTCCACGCTGGCGAGCAGATTGTTTTGCCGCTGCCACTGCTCCGAATCCGGCGGCATGAGCGCAGCACCATTGAAGTTCCACTCGCCTTGCACTCCCGTAAAAGCGTTGGAATGGCGCACCCGCAGGCGCAACGCTAGAGCATCGCTCAGATTTACTCCCAGGTTTCCTCCCTGAAGCGAATTGGAATAGTCGTCATTGACCCCCTGTCCCTGGGTATTGAACTGGTCCCCGAAAAGGTTGTAGTCGAAGCTCCCCTGGACTCCCGCCAGGGACGCGTAGCCATGCGCCGTTTCAAACGTGCCCCCGTCGGCACCGAAGCGCAGTTCCGGAATCGGGGTACTGCCGGCCCGGGTCCACGCTTCGACGACGCTGGTCATGGCGTCGGATCCATATAGCGTGCTTTCGGCACCCCGCACGAACTCCAGCCGGTCCGCTTCCGCCAGGGGAACGACACCGAAATCGAAGGTCCCGCCTGGCTCATCGACGGGAACTCCATCGATGATGACTCGGTTGTACCGGGAATCGCCGCCGCGCACGAAGAGCGAGGCCAATCCGCCCCGCCGGCCTTGGGTGGCAATCACAGCGCCGGGGAGAAAGCGCAATGCATCATTCGCAGCCACGGGCCGCATGGTTTCAAGTTGCGCGGCGCTGAGAGCGGCGAGGCTGGCGTTGGCCGTCCGGGTGGGAACTGGATTTCGGGTTGCGGTCACCACAACGGTGTGTGTGGCCGGTGCGACCTGCAAATGAACCGTGAAGTCTTCATTCGCTGAGGATGAAACTTCGGCTATCTGCTCGGCGAATCCGGGCGCCAGCACCCGTAGCCAGTAAAGCGCGGTTCGAATTCGATGAAAGGTCGCCAATCCTTCTGAAGAAGTAGTCTCCACCGCAGCCGGCGTCGTCGTGCCCTTGACGAACAGCTCGACGCGCGCACCTGCGACCGCGGCCGATTGAGGATCGACGACTTTGATTTTGATTTCAGCAGCCGAAGCCGCCGCCGCCAGAACGATGAAGCCACTGAGAACACGAAGTAAACACATGCACTCCTCCTTTGTCACGCGAAAGGGGTTGGTGTGGACGGTTCACGCCGGTCTCCTGGCTTCGCGAGTAAGGACGGTGCTTCCAACGTCCGATCGATACAACCGGCCTTCCCGGGTCTTGCCCAGTGACCGCTTGTGTTTTCCTCGCTTACAGTTGCGCGGCAGCGCGGGATTCTCACCCGCTTCCCTCCTCGTCAGTGCTGACGAGGGCGCGAACCAAAGAAGTTGTGAAAGAACAAAACTGAATGGTTGGAGAAATCTACTCGTTTACGGCGGCGAAAGTCAACGCGGCTGGAGAAGGTGTGAGCAGCAGGCCCCCAGTCGCTTGAGGGCGACTCTGACCGGCGGGCTGCCCGTCTCTCGATGACAGTCAGCACGGACCTGTGTTTGCCACCTCATAACGTGTGCAGATACGCCAGCAAGCCCTGGATTTGCTCCGGCGAGAGGACCTGGCCAAACGACGGCATCATGTTACGCCCAGAAACGACGATCTCGCCAACACGCTCATCGTTTGCCGGCATTCCGCTCTGAGGCAAGAATTGCTTCTTGAAGACGCCATGCAAGCTGCGTCCTTTCTTGTCGCGCGACGAATAGGGCTCATGACAGCGATCGCAATACTGGTCGTAAACTCGCCGTCCCGCTGCCTGTTGTGCATTTAACCCCAGTTCGGCGTCGCTCTTGCGTCGCACGACATCGCAGCCACTAGAGAGCACCAGAGTCACTACCCAGACCGGCAGAAAAAGCCATCGATCCTCGATGATTGAGTGGAGAAAAGAGCCAGGTGATCCCATTCGTTCCTCGGAATAGAAATCCAGATTGAGCCCACTGTATCCATCCTGAGGGACTTCCAGTCCGGAAGGATGTCGCGCTCCTCGGGTAAAGGTCGGAAGTTCAAAATGACCCCTCAGAGAAATCCAGAAGGCAGTCCTCGAAGGCGTCCCCCGGGAAGTACAATAGTAGAGTATTGCCATGGCAGTCGCGGTCAAAAGCGTCGCTGTGAAACGAGTTTACGAGAAGCCCGCGCGCAGCGATGGCTATCGGGTTCTGGTCGACCGATTATGGCCGCGCGGACTTAACAAGAGCCAAGCCGCGCTGGATGCATGGTTGCGCGACATTGCTCCCTCGGATCCACTGCGCCGTTGGTTTCACCTTCGCCCCCAAAACTGGCTCGCTTTCCGCAAAAATTATTTCAAGGAATTGGCCCGACCTCAGGCAGCAGAGTCCCTCGACGAACTTTACCGGCTGGCCCGAGGGAAAAAGAGCCTTACGCTCTTGTTTGCCTCCCCGGATGAGCGGCACAATAACGCCGTGGTGCTGAAAGATCTGCTCGAGGGCATGCGCAAGCCGCCGACGGGCACCGGCCCGGGCGCGCTACGAACGATGCGTGAGCGGCAGGCCAAGCAGCGCACGCCCAGGTAAAACGTTCGGGTGGGCGCGGGCGACGGGTGGATGGGTCGAGCTGCGCTCGGCCTGTACAGGTCCCTTCGACTCGCTCAGGGCAGAGTAGTCTGACTCGTGCCCACACGAGCCTTCGAGGAGTTACGGTCTTCCTCTCGTTGCCAGCCCGTCGTCCAGGATTGCGCCCACAATGTTATCGATGGTTTCGGTAATGCGCTTATCTGGGAGGTTGAAATTGTTAGAGAGGATGGAAAACGCCACGGGTATACCGCGATTCGTGGTGGCATAGCCGGAAAGCGCCTTGACGCCGCCCAGCGAACCCGTTTTCGCGCGCACCCGCCCCTGCACATCCACCCCCTTGAAACGATCCGACAGAGAACCGTCGGTGCCGGCCAAGGGTAAGGTATCCCGGAAACTGGGGCCCCAGACCTGGGAGGCGGCATAGCGAAGCAGTTGGACCACGGTGTGTGGCGTCACCAGATTTTGCCGCGAGAGTCCAGACCCGTCGTAAAACACATATTGATCCGGTGAGACTCCGGCCTGGTTCAGGAATCCCCGCAGCACCTCAAGTCCGCCTTCCACCGTGCCGGCAGTACCTTTTTCCCGGCCCAGCAGACGCAGCAGAATTTCAGCATGCAAATTCTGGCTGACTTTGTTGATGACTCGCACATCCTCAATGAGCGGCTTGGATTGGTAGCCGGCCAGCACCAGAAGCTGGTTCTGCATCGCACGTGACGATTCGTCCCCCCCCC
>Ga0209526_10001557_pt1 | contig 15426 bp, 11 predicted proteins | sample JacPinW_OM2H0_M1_FD_188566 | JGI IMG/M metagenome (GOLD analysis project Ga0209526, IMG submission 188566) | Forest soil microbial communities from Algoma, Ontario, Canada - Jack Pine, Ontario site 1_JW_OM2H0_M1 (SPAdes) (version 2) | ecosystem: Environmental > Terrestrial > Soil > Boreal... | reverse complement strand
GGCGTCGGCGGCCGCCATTCCTTAATCTCCTTCGTTTGGGGGTCGAACATGCCCAACTGACTCGCCATCCACTCCCCGAACCAGAAGTGGCCGGCGGAATCAATAGAACCCCGACGCGGCGCAGAATCTGCGGTGGGCGTCGGGTATAGGGTCACTTTTCCCGTCGTGTGATCAAGCACGGCGATTGTGCTTCCACCCATGTCGCAATAAATTGGATCTCCGTTTGCATCAACAGCGGTTCCGTACGTATCGTGGTGGGCCCCGCCTCCCCCAAAGTTCTGATCGACACCGAAGTAAAAAAGACGAGCAGGGCCGGTATATTTTGGGGCGCCGGGAGGATAGGCATCGAAGGCACGAACCTCACCTGTTTTGGGATCGAGTTCAAACAACATGTCACGACGGGAGTCGCTAAACCACATCATCCCATTGGCTGCGACACTGCCTTGCGAACAGGCGTCATGATCGCCGTTGTATTCTGGCGGAGCGCTCCAGGAATGAAACTCTTCAGTTTTTATGTCCAACATAGTTGCAGCGCAGCCCTGGTAAAACCTGGGCGACCAGGGATTCCCCTGTTTATCAAGCTCTAGAGCCAGGGACCACTGAGGGAGACCCGGTTTGAGGACAGGCAGCGTCCATTCCTTGGCCGTCCCAGTGCTCGGATCCAGCCTGCCGATGAACGGATTCCGAAAGTCGGAGTACCAAATCTTCCCCTCCCGATCAATCGATACATCGTGAGGCATACTACCGGTGCGAGGTAACGCATACTCCGTGATAATGACTTTTGTGTCCGCTCCGCGGGGCCGCGGAAAGGTCTTCAGTTCATATGTCCATGTTGTCCTGCCGCCGCTCAAGTTGATCGAACTTAGATACTTGGCGAGCTCGGGATCCACGGGCGCCTGTTTAGGTGGGTGCGGAGGGGCAATCGGCTGGGTGATCATGCTATTCCCGAGCCAAAACTCCTGCATTCGAGGCAACGCGGAAAGCCAACCCTCGGTATCATAGGTGCTCTTCACGACTGCGTCGAGCGAGTGACAGGAGTCACAGCGAAACAGAGCTCTCTTCTGTTTCTCGTTTCCTGGAACGCTCATCATCCACTCTGCACCGGTGAGCTGCGATGCGAGTTCCTTTGTTTTCGCCAGCTTGATATCGGCAGGGCGTGTCTTATTGGTTTCTATCTCGACCGCAGTCATCCCAGGTAGTTCGTACCCGACCGCTCTGACGGCCAGACTATACTTGCCTGGCTGGAGCTTACTCGCCGGGAAGGAATAACGTCCTTGATTATCGCTGATAACTGTAACCGATATGTTCCCTCCCTCCGGCCTGGCGGTAACCAACACTCCTTCCATGCGTCCTTCAGCGTCTGATGTCACCACACCGGTCAATGCCGCCGGAGTCTCACCCTTGGAGGAGGCAAGTAACACGCCCGCAAGAATTAGACCTATGATTAGCGAGTACGATCCCTTCTTTGACATACGGTCCTCCGTTTGGGAATCTCCGGATTTCGTGCTTCGGCTGGAATTCCCAGCCTACACTTTGAGTAGCACGTTTTCAACGCCTTCAACTGTATCCGCTTCCTTTCCCGCCACCTCCAGCGCTTGAAAAAACCGACCAAAATGGCCAAAGGACCAGCCTGTTCGTCGCCTCGCATGACGGCAAATGCGATCCGTTCGGGTTAAGTAGCCCCGGGGAGTTGCACCCCGAGGTTCTTCCAGTAGCCTCCTCCTACAAGGCGACTCCGAAGGGCCATCCTTCCTTCATCTTTCGTACAGCACGACGCTTTCACGTCTTCATGACACAGTACTACCACTTCCCTTAGGAAGCAGCAGCGGAGGGTAGTTTGAAGCCTCCCTCTGCAAGGCTGCTTCGAAGGGCCTCCCTTCATCGACTATACAGCTGCGCAAAAGAGTCGTCTGTCGCCACCTCCTTTGCTCGTGGCACACTCAAAAGATTAGTTTCAGCGCGAACTGGATTTCCCTGTTGGTAGTGGAGGTCGTATCTATCGTACCCGCGCCGCCAACCGCCGACCCGTCTTGACCGAACAGCAAGCTGTTGTTGACGGGGGCTTCAAAGTTAGAATGGTTCAGCACATTGAAAAACTCTGCGCGGAACTGCAGATTCACGCTCTCCTTGATTTTAGTATCCTTGAAGAGAGAGAAGTCGAAATTCACCAAACCAGGCCCGTAGATCTCATTGCGCCCTCCGTTACCGAGGAGGTTCGAGCAGGTTCCTGTGAGCACTGGATTCCCAGGACCGCCAGGCTCGAAAGGCACGCACTGCGCTGCGATGGCTCGAGACGCAACCGGAAGGGCGAAGCACTGTAGATTAATGTAATTGCTCACGTTACCAGGATTGACCAAGGAACCGCATAGCGGGCCCCGGTGACGGTCCGGATAGGCAAACGGAGAGGTATTGAGCAAGCCAAGAGGATCGCCGCCGATGAGCGGAGTGAAGGGCAAACCGCTCCTGACCTCTAAAATGCCCCCCAATTGCCACCCGTGTGTCGCCCATGCGACAGGAGCCGAGGAAGAATCGGGAGCAGGAATCCTCCAGAGGTAATTAACCGTGAGATTCTGACCCACGTTGAAGTCGGCCGCAGCACGCCGATACTTTGGGAGAAAGTAGAACAGGCTGGGGATAGAACTTAGAAACCCGTCGCTTGCAACGCTGCCCCCTCCCTGGTCGATAGCCCTGCTCCACGTATAGCTGCCTTGAACCTGAAAGCCATGGCTCATCCTCCTTTCCAGGTGCGCTTCGAAGCCGTCGAAGGATGTTCCGTTATTCCATTGCAGAGTGTCCATGCGACCGATAAGGGGGCTTAGCACCGTCCCACTGCCAATTGGCGACGGCCAGAGGTAGCCCGCAGAAGTGAGTGTTGGTAGGGTAGTATTGATATCATCCGCACGAAATGACTGGTGTACGCCGCGTGAGCCCACATAAGCCAGTGTCGCGGTCAGGTTGGGTAGAAGCTCACGCTGGACGTTCAGGTTCCACTGCATAACGTAATTGCGTTTGGGGTTGGGCTGAATGTAGGGAATCTCCAGGCCGGTACCCGCGCTGATCTGAGTGGCGAGAAGCTTGAATGCCCCGGTTGGGAACGATCCCGCCGGCAAATTGATTGCTGACCCGTTCTCTGCAAACGGAGCGTTGTTAGGTTCGAACTGTTCCAAATAAAACGGTAGGGGAAGGACATCAAACATACCGAAGCCGCCGCGAATCGAGGTCTTGCCGTTCCGGAAGGGGTCCCAAGCGAAACCTACTCGCGGCGCGAAGTTCCGCAAGGTCGGATTTTGAAAAAGGCCGTTACCAATATGCGCTGTCGCGAGACTCTGGTTAGTGGGGCTGCGCAGCGTTGACATGTGGCCACGGATTTCTATGGGCACCGTTGACATTTCGTACCGCAATCCTAGGTTAACAGTGATGTTGGACCGTAAGAGTATGTCGTCTTGAATGTAACCTGCAAAAATGGTTGATCGAATCCCCAGGTGTCCTCCTGGTGCGCTCGGAAGTGGGGCAAAAAGAACACTCGGCTGGTTGATCAGGAAATCGAGAAGCGTGCCAAACGGGAATTCGCCATTGGGTGAAACGTGAAACAAATTTAGTTGAATTCGCTCCACAGCAAAGCCGAATTTCAGGCTGTGAGTCCCTCTGGTGAGAAAGACGTCGTCATAGCCCTGAAATGAATTTTGATAACTGTTAATGTTACTAATTTGGTTCAGTCCTGGCTGGATAGACACTACTCCCGGCACGTCGATCTGCGGGTTGTCAGCACCGGGGCTTTCACCCAACGCAGGGTTTGCCGACAGTGGATTAAGTGACTTTGCGCCGTGAATAGTGTTGTTAGACCGATTAAGGCCAAATCGAGCGGAATTGATCAGTTGTGGGTTGAAAATATGGGTCTCTTCGATCGCGACATACCTTCGGTTCGTGGTTTCTCCAATCAGCACCTCGTTCGCGGGATCGGGCTGGGTAGCGACTGCCGCGTCGTATTGGTAGCTGCCGAAGAGACTATCCTTATCTGAAAACCTGTGATCGAGTCGCCCGGTCCCGAAGTTCTCGGATGTAACGTGACCCCCGTTGAACTGGTAAATTCCCGTGTCTCCGTTACCCACGACTCCCTGGTTGGGGAGAGCCCAAAGGCCCAGGAAGGGCAAGACCGCCTTGTCAATCCCAGTTGCGGGGTCCGGATTTGCGGAACCGGTAACCCGCTGCGTCGAGCAAACACCTTGTTGTGGGATCGAGCATAGTATTCCATTGCGGACCGCCTGCGAAGGAACGAAAACCTGGGTGCTAATGACCTGGCTCTCGCGAAGCCCCTCGTAGTCCGCGAAGAAGAACGTGTGGTCCTTCCAAATCCGCCCTCCGAGTGATCCCCCGAATTGGTTCCGCCGGAATGGCGGGATCGTCGCCAGATCAAAGTAATTTCGAGCGTCGAGCGCGCTGTTGCGCAAGAACTCGTACGCATCGCCGTGGAAGGAATTTGTTCCTGATTTCGTGATCGCGTTGACGACTCCACCCGAGGTCCGCCCATACTCGGCCGAATAGTTGCTCGTCAAAACGGAAAACTCCTGAACCGCATCCACTCCCAAAGTAGAGCCCTCCACGCTGCCGGGGCCCCCGTTTGAATAGTCATTCACGCTGATGCCGTCGATGCGGTAATTGTTCTCTTGCGGGCGAGAACCGGAGATGGTCATTTGCACTCCATACCCGCGGAGGCCTCTGTCTTTGCCACCGGTACTCGCTTGTACCGAACCGACCGAAATTACCCCGGGTTGAAGGGCCGCAAGCGTGGTCCAATCGCGCCCGTTCAAGGGCAACTCGACGACCGCGGTCTGGCTGACAACACCACTAATGGTTGAGTTGGCCAATTGCACGGCGGGAGCCTCACCGGTCACTTGGACTGTTTGCGTAGCCTGACCGACCTGCATCGTGAGATTCAGTAATTGCTGCGCACCGACGGTGAGCGTTATGCCAGATCGCACCTCCGTCGAAAATCCAGGAGCTGTGACTGTAACCTCATAGCTGTCCGGCAACAGGTTGGGCGCCGTGTAGAAACCGGCCGCATCCGTGGTGACGGCTCGTACTTGGCCAGTGGCCACGTTTCTAATCGCGACATGCGCGTCCGGGATAACGGCGCCCGAGGCGTCGCTCACCGTGCCCGCTAACGTTGCTCCAGACACCTGCGCGAAAACGGGACTGGACCTTAGCATGACGAACAGCGTCAGACACGTGAATAGAGTCATGCCAGCTTTTTTCGAATAATTCTTAAGCATCTGGATATGCCTCATTCGTTTTTCTCTTCAAGTCTAGTGGCGAGGGCGAGGGTGCGCTTCACCGGTTCAGGGTTAGCGTGCAGCGTCTTTGTTGTCAAGTGCTATTACCGCTCGCCAATGCCTGTCCCCAGCACTCGGGCTGGCCGGTCCCCCTTGCCGGGGGCCCTGCTGCCGGGCTGAGGCTGCCGCAACGGGGATGTGTTCACGAAGAGAGGCCACCATACGGGCTATTGTCGTCTGATCATCGCGGCTTGTTGCCCTCGAGCGGGTGCCCATCGGATTGACTGAGCTGCGCCATGTGTCTCAGAGTCCGTTGTATACTTGCTTTGGTCCGTGCCGGGATAGCAGAGTGGCAATCTTGCCACTGCGGCCATGAGATCGATTTAAATAGATCACAGAGAATAGAATGTCAGATCTGCATTCGACCAGCGAAACTCGAGACCAAAAGCCAGTCGCAGCAGGTGTCGCCGAGAAAACCCCTGGCAGCGCGCCCCCAGGTTCGCTTCGCGCTCAAGCTGACCATGCATGCAAGTGGGGCGAGTCTTCTTTTTACGAAACGACTCTGCCTTCCATTGGGCGGGGAGTAGATTAGATTGGGAAGCACTGATTGCGGTCGCTGATGTCCTGCGGAGCCGGGGCGCTATGTGTTCAACCGGAATGCCAATCCTACGAATGTCTGATGGGTTGGTGGGTCACCCTTTCTGCCGATTTGGCTGAGGGCCAAACACACATGACGCCTATCGACTGTCGGAAGCTCGAGCAACCTTCGGCGAGTCGGTGTCTCCCGAAGAGTTGAGTGTCATGATTGCCTCGATTCGACGAAACCCGGCCGAGCGGACAACGACTTACAAGATCCGGCGGGTATCTAACCGTTCCGATGAGGACCCATTCGGGATTTGCGCCCGGCTTCAAATGGTGGACGCACAATCCCTTTCGGGAACGGTACTACTGAGCGAAGGCCATGCGCGCGATTCTTCTCCCGATCAAAGATCTTAGCAAGGCAAAGCAGCGGCTCGCGGGCGTGCTCACGCCGAACGAAAGGTTTGAACTCGCGCAAGCGATGCTGGCTGATACCACCCGCGCGGTGCTGGGCGTGCAGCAAGCAGAGAGGATATTTGTTGTGACAAATTACGCGCCCGCGATGCGAATAGCGGAAGAGAACGCCTGGGAATTCCTATGGGAAGAGCGACAGATTTCTGAGAGCCATTCGGTGGATGCCGCATCGCGCGCCTGTACGGCGCGCGGCATAACTAGACTGCTGCGGCTGCCACTCGATATTCCGCTGGTACAGCCAAGAGATATCGACGCATTGCTCGAGATCAAGTGCCCGTCAAATGCGGTGGTGCTGGTGCCCTCACGCGACGGAACCGGGACGAACGCGATTCTGCGTTGTCCTCCGACGTTGTTCCCTTCACATTTCGGTCACGGGAGTTTCGCAAAGCACCGCGCGGAAGCCGAACAAAGGAACGCCCAGATCATCGTGTGCCGGAATTCGCGACTCGAGATGGATGTCGATGACGGCGACGACCTGTCACTGCTGGTTCGCCATGATCTGAGAGGAACCACAACAGGACAATGGCTCCGGCAGAGTGGCGTAGGAGCGCGATATTTGGCGGAAGTCGAGGCCAGACAGGCCCCTGCTAGTTGACGCCGGCCAACGGTGCTCATCTTTGCCAGCGGGACGGCTGGCACGCCGAGACCCAGCGGGAATTCGTGACGTGAAGGTTACAGAACGCGTGGAATAGGGGAGTACACATCGTGCGGCTGGGCGATTCGAATACACAAGTACGAACAGTTCCTCGCGATGCCAGGGAGAAGTAAAACTCGCACCCTCCAACATCCCTCCCCGTGCGCTGCAGATGGCGTGAGGTTCTTCGTTCTGCCTGGACTGCCGGAGATTCATAAGGGCGATGATCTCGCTGGTAAAATCGCCGGGGCAGCGCGAGAGACGCGAGTTCCACTAGAGAACGGCGACATACTGGTCGTTGCACAGAAGATCGTGTCGAAGGCCGAGGGAAGAATCGCTCGTCTACTCGACGTGAAGCCTTCGCCACGGGCGAGGAAGATTGCAGCGGCCCTTCAGAACGATTCGCGATTCATCGAAGTCGTTCTGAAGGAATCGCGGCGCATCGTGCGCCAGAGCGACCGGGTCTTGATTGTGGAAACGCATCACGGATTTGTATGCGCCAATGCCGGCGTCGACCGCTCCAACGTTCCAGGCCGGGACGTGGTGACTCTATTGCCCCGAAAGCCCGATCAGTCAGCCGCACATCTAGCACAGTGTTTGCGCGCTTGCACCGGCAAACGTATTGGGGTGATCATCTCCGATACGTTCGGACGTCCCTGGCGGCTCGGCTTGACGAATGTTGCCATCGGAGCGGCGGGCGTGCCAGCGCTTGTCGATCTACGCGGGACACGTGATCGAGTGGGCAAGCCCTTGCGTGCCACGCTTCTTGCCGTAGCCGACGAGCTCGCCGCCTCGGCAGGTCTGCTGATGGGCAAGGCGGAAGGCACTCCAGTCGTTGTGATTCGGGGATATCGCTTTCGTTTCACGCGGCAAGGCGCCAGCCGAATCATCCGGCCACCCAACGAGGACCTCTTTCGCTAACGTGCATGAAGCCCAAGCTACAAGGCGGAAGGTCGCGACTCACCCCACGAGGTGCGTTCGAAGAAGCTCTCGAACATGCATGCATTGGCCGGCGCATCGGCCGTGAGGAGTCCCTGCTGCTGGCAAACAAAGCGCCGCTCGACGCGCTGCTCGATGCTGCCACCGAAGTTCGTGCTCGTGGAAAGGGCAACGTGGTCAGCTATTCGAAGAAGGTGTTCATTCCGCTGACGACGCTTTGCCGAGATTACTGCAGCTACTGCACATTTCGACGGGATCCAGGACAGCCCGGGGCGCATTTCATGACGCCCGACGAGGTACTCGCCCTGGCCGAGCAAGGCTCCCGCGCGGGGTGTAAGGAGGCCCTGTTTAGTCTCGGCGATCAGCCGGAACGGATTTTCCCCGAAGCGCGCGAATTCCTGGATCGAGCGGGCTTCAAGCGGACGCTCGATTACGTCGCGGCGATGTCGGAGCTCGTGCTCGATCAGACGGGACTGTTGCCGCATGCGAATCCGGGTGTAATGGATCGCGCCGCGCTGGAACGCTTCAAAGGTTCGAATGCCAGCGTCGGTTTGATGCTGGAAAACATTAGCGTGCGACTGATTCGCCACGGCCTTCCGCATGCCAAGGCGCCCGACAAAGTGCCTGTTCTGCGTTTGCGCACGATGGAAGATGCCGGGAAGCTGGCGATTGCCTTCACCACAGGAATTCTTATCGGTATCGGCGAGACGGTTGAGGAACGCATCGACTCGTTGCTCGCGATCCGCGCAGTGCACGAACAGTACGGACATATCCAGGAAGTGATCGTCCAGAATTTTCGCGCAAAGCCGGAGATTCCGATGGCTAGGCATCCAGATCCTTCTCTCCAGGATTTGCTGCGAACCCTGTCGCTCGCGCGGTTGATCCTGGGGGCGGAGATGAACCTGCAAGCTCCGCCCAATCTGAGTTACGGTGATTTTCCGCGGCTGCTCGAAGCGGGAATCAACGATTGGGGTGGGATCTCGCCGGTCACGAAAGACTTTATCAATCCAGAGGCAGCTTGGCCCCAAATTGAGCGATTGCGGACCGAAACCGAGGCGCGTGGATTCCTTCTACGCGAGCGGCTTGCGCTGTATCCGGAATACGTGAAGCGAGAAGCCTTCGTTTCATCCCGCGTGCGCGAACGAGTGGGACGCCTTGCGGACCCAGACGGGTTTGCGCTCGAGAGCAGTCGCGTTTCTCACCGACAATGACCACAAAAGGAACGATTGCCGCACTGGCTGGCGGCGTCGGTGCTTCGAAACTGCTTCTCGGGCTCTACGAGGTAACGGACCCGCAGACACTCACCATTATTGTGAACACCGGTGACGACATCGTTCTTCACGGCCTGAAAATCTCGCCGGACCTAGACATCGTGACGTACACCCTGGCTGGAATCGTCGACCCGGTGAAGGGCTGGGGGATTCGAGGCGAGACGTTTCATGTGCTGGAACGCCTGGCGGTTCTTGGCAGGGCGAACTGGTTCAATCTGGGCGATCGCGACCTCGCCACACACATCGACCGTACGGCGAAACTTGCCGAAGGTCGCACGCTCGCCGAGGCGACCGACTCAATCCGCACCGCCCTCGGGGTAAAGTCGCGCATCCTTCCTATGTCCAATCAACCGGTGCCGACGATCATTGATTCCAGCGAAGGACGGCTTCATTTTCAGGAATACCTGGTCAAACGACATGCCGAGCCTAACGTTCGTGGGATTCAGTTTCATGGCGTAGGGTCTTCGCGGCCGGCACCGGAGGTGCTGGAGGCGATCGGTTCTGCTAAACGCATCGTGGTCTGCCCCAGTAATCCGCTTATCAGCATCGGCCCAATTCTCGCCGTCCCGGGTGTACGGGACGCGTTGCGAGCGCGCAGGAACGATATCATCGCCGTTTGCCCGATCGTCGGCGGAAAATCTCTGAAGGGACCGTCGGATAAGATGCTCGTGCAGATGGGGCATGAGGCTACCGCTTCAGGAGTGGCAAAGCTTTATGCGGATTTTGCAGGAACGCTTGTAATCGATCCACAGGACGCTCCACAGGCGGAGGCGATTCGTGCATTGGGGTTGCAAGTGGCCATTGTACCGACGGTGATGAAGACGCGCGCGCAGAAGCGAAAGCTGGCCAAGGCGCTGCTGGCCTTGCCGTAGCTATTTCAGTGGCAAGCCTGTAAAGCGAATCCCCGCTTTTTGCACCTTATAACGGATGTTCAGCCCGATGAGCAAGGCCGTCAGCGACTCGACGATTCGCGAATTTTCGAGTTTTCCGCCGTTGAGTGCTCTTGCGCCTGGAATCTTTTCCGCAAGCTTCCCAGCAGCCTGTTTCGCTTTGTCATCGTCACTGCAGATGAGAATGTCGCAATCGACCGGGCCATCTTGCGCCAACAGCTCGGCGCTGAGATTCTGGAAGGCTGCAGCCAGGCTCACAGTGTCGGGCAACAACTCCTCGGTTTGCTGCGCCGCGGAGCCTTGCCAAACGCCGAGCGTGCGCGTAGCGGAACCGCCGACCGTTGCGGCGAGCGGTACGGATGTATCGATGACAATCGTGCCAGCCTTCCAGATGCCCTTGAGCTGTTTGAGAAGCGCGGCTTGGCCGGAAAACGGGACCGTCAACACGACAATGTCGCACGTCGCCGCCGTAGCGTTATCCACGCCCTCAATCAGCGCCGACTGTCCGATACGCTCGCGCAGTTGCTGTGCCGTTGCCTCGGCACGTCGTGCGTCGCGCGAGCCGATCACGATGTGCTCGCCGGCGCAGGCCCAGCGATAGGCGAGTCCTGACCCCTCCGGGCCTGTGCCACCAAGGATGCCGATTTTCTGTGGCATGGGTGCATTGCTCCTCAATAGAGTCTGAGCGCCTGTAGCGCGCCGTCAGTTTGTGCGGAATCGCTCATTCTAAAGCGTACTTGTCAAAGCCAGGAAATGGAATCACATCCCTCACGCCCGGGAACTGGGACCATCGACCTTGCTCCAGCCACGGGCAGTCGCAAGACGACACACACGGGAACCGAGAGGAGCCTCTGTTACCTGCTAGGGTTGACTACCCGCGCCAAAAAACTCCCAGTGGCCGATCGAGCCGACGCCAGACCGAATGGCTTCGAATTCGACGAGACCACCTGTCAGCGACCATGAGCGGTGCGTGCGCGATGCTCCCCGCCTGACTCGTGCAAACCCCCTCGGAAGTGTCAACGCGACCCGCCACGTCCCAACTCTTTCCAACCCTCTTAACCGCATCGACTTCTACTTCCGGGTTTCTCTTTGATAGACAGCAGACCTCCAGGACAGAGAAGATGGAGCCCTGTCTTTTAATTCTCATTTACAAAAACTTGACCCCGGCGAACCACGGCTCTGTTTACTAGCATTTGATGCCCGATGCGCTTTTGTCGGTCGGAGTCGGTGAATTCGAAGGTGCCTTGCTGAATTTCAAAAATGCCAATATCGGCATCGGTCCCCGGTCTCAACATGCCGAGTTGTGAGCCATAGTCGAATACTCCGGCCGGCTTAACCGTGACCAGTTCGATCGCCTTGTCAAGATCCATTCCGAGAGCCATAAACTTAGACACTTGCGTAGGCAGGTCGTAAACGGGGCCAAATGCGCTCCCGCTGACAAGATCGGTGCTGATCGTGTCGGGGAGAAAATTTTGCTTTAGACACTTCTCCGCCACGTCGAAGCTGAAATGAGCGCTACCTTGAGCGGGATCGAAAATGACTCCGCGCTGCCGGGCTTCGAACACCTCTGGCAGTATCTTTCCGCTTGCATCCAGAACGCCGTGAGGGTGACCGTTCAGGAAGTGTGTGAACACGTCGCCTTTTCGCATCGTCTTCAAAATATCCGGAAGCGGAGAATACGGCTCGTCAATATGAACCATTAACGGAAGACCAGAAGCTTCTGCTGCCTCTCGTGCTCTTCTCAAACATTCCAAGTCGTTTTTGCCCTCAATCGATTCTTGCAGCCGGACTTTAATTCCGACTACACTCGGCCGGTTGCTGTTTGCCGCCTTCGCGGTCAACTCGGGGTTCACCCAATCCAAGTTCTTCATAACGTCCTTTATGCCCACCACTGTTCCCAATCCGCCGATGTCCAATAATGCAAGAATCCGAGTGACCGAGGCATTGACCACATATCTGAGAAACGCACCGATCATCGGGTACCCTACCGAGCCCGCATCCACAACCGTGGTCACTCCTCTCCCCAGGCAATAGTGATCTGCGTTCGTGCCGGGTCCGACTCCGTCGAAGCAATGGACATGTATATCAATAAAGCCTGGAGTGACGATCTTGTCTTTGGCGGAAATAACATTTCGAGCTCGATCTTCGGGAATATCCCGGGAAACCGAAAGAATTTTGCCGTCCTTGACCGCGACATCGAGTGAGCCGTGCAGATGCTGTCCAGGATCGATAACCGTGCCTCCTTTTATGAGCAAATCGCAATTTTGGTCCGAGTTTTGATTCAGGGAAACTTGCGGATTGCCGGCAAGCCATGGGTCGCCCGACGCCAGCAGTGTTGTTCCTCCAGCCAGAAAATAGCGGGAAAACTCTCGACGCGTTAGCATGGGTTCCTTTCGTTCAGACTGCCATGAACCGGCTGGTTACCGTGACACTCGGTGATAAACCTGGTGGCTGTGACGCACCGACCCCCGGTTCGATCTGAGATGTCTGTGTGAGCTGCAACGGTTCGCATCGATAGCATATGACGCTGCGTGCAAAAAAGGAGAATCGATCTCGTTGCTGTCCGGCGAAAGTCTGGGCACTTCGCTGTAACTGCTTCATCGAGCGAACCTGTCTCGGCGCCTGAGTCACCAATCACTTCCGCCATCGGTTGCTTGGCAGCATGGTCCCCTCAGTTAACCAAGATGCCGCCGCACAGTCGCCGTCTGGCTTTTTGCGGCGCTTGCACCGCACATCTGTATCAACAGATAACGCCGTCTTGCGTAGAGGCGTACCAGCTGAAACAGAAAGAGAAATCGCATCGAATGTCTCCCTGCATGGCCGCAATATCCCGACATTGAAGCACCGGTGGCAGCGGATACGGGAACCGCTACGAGAAAGTGCGGATCTGAAGCTCGGCTGCGATTTGGGGCATTCCTTATTACTGCGACACAATGGGCACGAGGGCCGCCCCGGCGGGCCTCCAGTTGCCATTCTCCTTCACGAACATCCGGAGGACGCGGGTATCGGTCGTAACGGGCTTGCCACTCGCGTCTTTGGTCTTGAGAACTGTGTGATCGGTCGCGAGCGCGAAGTGCCCATAAACTGCCATTAACTTGAAATCATCCGGATAAGGTATAACAGGCACGTAATGAGTGGCGGATTGCGTAGCAATCATCTGCGCCTTGGTTCGAACTTGCCCTTTGTCAGATATCTCGAAGAATCGATCGGTCCAATACTTGCGCCGGAATTCCACACACTCTTGGCCCTTTTTGTAGTACGGCCCGTCAGGGGAATTGCACAGCCACTGCTGATCGGCATCCCAAAGTACGTGTTCGAAATCCGAGTTGTTGTCTGTTGTCTTGCTCCCCTCTTGGGCCACAGCCTTTTTGCTGGCCTCGTGAGCCACCGCCAAGAACGAAACGGCCATGGGCGCCACTAGCAACAGCGCGCGCATCTTTGTCATTGCACTTCCCCCCGGCTGCAGTGCGGCTTGTACTATTTTGGAGCGCTCCGTGTCAAGAACACCGGTATGAACTGACTGGAGGCTTTGCTTAGAATGCTGACCCTGGCGAAGGATGGGAGCTCGTGGATCAACCGATTCCTGAGAAACCAAAACACTGGCAGCACTCCAGGTCTGCGGGTCGAACGTCGAGAAAAAAGACGACTGCCAGGGCGCTGCGCTGCGAGCAGGTGTGTGCCGGCCGAGGTCACAGGACGACGAAACGGCGAACAGGGTATTCCAGGCTCGCGACTAGAAACCGCCATTGGCGCAAACGATCCGGGCTCAAAGATTAGAATAATGACGAACTAGATTTCGGTCGGTGGCGGCGGCCAATAGACGCTCGGTGATCGCTCAACGTCCTGAGCAGCGGAGCCGTGGTGATAGATACAAGGATAATCGAAGATGATCCCTAAGAACGCGTTTGTGTCGATGATCGGTCTGGTGGCAATAGGCTCGGCCTCGAGCTTTGGATGTGGTCGGTCCTCTTCGCGGGACACCATCAGGGTGGGCGGCCAGGCCCGGACTTATGAGTACATCTTTACCGCCGGGGATTTTGCCAAGCAGTACAACCTCAGCGTGGCCATGCACTTTCTGCCTTCGGCGGCCGAGCCCGCGCAGATGCTCATCGCGGGTCAGACAGACATCGCCGATATCTCCCCCGAGCGAATCGTCCCCATGGTTGCTCGGGAGCCCGGAAAGTACCTGATCGTGGGCGTGACCAGCTACGGATCTGAGCGCCACGCCCTGGTCGTGCGAGGCGATTCGCCCTACCGCACCATCGAGGACTTGCGCGGCAGGAAGCTCGGGGCCTCAATCGGCACGGGGAACTGGCAGGTGTTTCAACGCTACCTCGCGACGAAGCATCTGGGCGTCACCGACTTTCAGATCGTCAGTATGACGGCCGACGACATGGCGGCCGCGCTCGAGGCGCACGTGATCGATGGAATGCTCGCCTGGGAGCCGTATGTCACCTCTGCAGCTGTTGACGGCGACCGTGTCCTTGTGCGCTTCACCAACCTAGGGCTGCTTGCGAGCAACATCGTAACGACCAAGCAGTATGCGCGACTCGATCCCGGGGCGCTGACCCGATATCTGGCGGCGTGGTACGATGCCGCCCAATGGTGGAACAAGAATCCGGCAGATGCCACGAAGCTTGCGGCGACGTTTGAGAGCAAGCGGAGCGGCGTCAGAGTTGCCCCAATCGTGTACGAAGCGACGCTCAAGTATGTATCGACGGACCCATTGTTCCTCGTTACTCACACCCAGGACTTTTACGACGATTTGAAGCAGATCGCGACCGAAGACGTGCAGGGGCATCACCTCGACGCGGTGCCTGATTTCTCAGGCCTAATTGATGTGTCGTATCTCGAGAAGGCCGTCGAGCTCTCGACGACCCAGCATAGGTGACGCATGCAACCTGCGACGCTCGTCACGTGACCGAAGCTGCGGAAGGGACGGGTGACGAACTCGGAATGTCACGGATCCTGAGGGCCGCTTTGGATGCGGTAGGTCCCATCCTAATCGCGGTGCTCGTGTGGGAGGGGCTGTCGCGGGCAGGAACACTCAACCCCGTGGTGCTCCCTCCGCCTTCGCGCATCGTCGCCAGGCTCGCGGGACTGTTGGGTTCCGGTGCCGCAACGTCCGGCGCCAACAGCATTCTGTTGAAGGATCTTGGTGTAAGTCTATTCCGGTTGGGCGTGGCGCTTGCACTCGCCTTCGGCGTGGGTGTGCCTCTCGGCATCCTCATGGCCGCAAACCGCATATTCGAGTGGGCTTTCCGTCCGATCGTCGGCTTGCTCATGCCCATCCCGGCGCTGGCCTGGACCCCGCTGCTCATGGTCTTACTGGGCCTCGGCAATCGCACCACCATCACCGTAACCTTTCT